>Ga0194128_10002925_pt1 | contig 26929 bp, 26 predicted proteins | sample TA2KigCa65mmetaG_FD_148650 | JGI IMG/M metagenome (GOLD analysis project Ga0194128, IMG submission 148650) | Freshwater microbial communities from Lake Tanganyika, Tanzania - TA2015037 Kigoma Deep Cast 65m | ecosystem: Environmental > Aquatic > Freshwater > Lake | place: Tanzania: Lake...
GACCGGGAGGCGACGCCGCCGCTGCGGGCACGGGCGACGGTGCTCGCCGAGATCGACCCGGCGTCGCTCCCGGGCGGCGAGCGGCTCGAGGGCGAGCGCGCCCGCCCGATCGAGATCGAGGCGGTCGCGGTCGCGGAGGCGACCGCCCCCGGCGGCGACTGGACCGGGATGCCCGCGCAGGCGAGCGGCGGCGGCTACTCGGGCCCGCTCGCCTACCGCAACGGCGAGGGGATGCGGCCGGACGTCGCGAGGGCGTATGACCTGATGGCGGCCGCGGCGCGGCGAGGCGGGCACGGGCTCGTGGTCAACTCGGGCTTCCGCTCCGACGCCGAGCAGGCAAGGCTGTTCGCGGCCCACCCCGACCCGCGCTGGGTGGCGCCGCCGGGCCGCTCGCTGCACCGCTGCGCGACCGAGCTGGACATCGGGCCGCCCTCGGCCTACGGCTGGCTCGCCGCCAACGCGCGGCGGTTCGGCTTCCTCCAGCGCTACTCCTGGGAGGCCTGGCACTACGGCTTCGTGGCCGGCCCGGCGCCGTGCTCTGCCGAGGGCGACTCGGGAGGGCTCGCGGGATCGGGCGGGGCCGGGGCGGACCCCGACGGCGCCGGCTCCTCCTCGGGCCTGCCCGGCTTCGTCCCCGCGCGCTACCGGGCGCCGATTTTGCGCTCGGCGGCGCGCTGGGACGTCTCGGGCGCGCTGCTGGCGGCGCAGATCATGGCCGAGTCCGCGTTCGACCCCGCGGCCGTCTCGCCCGCGGGCGCCCAGGGCATCGCCCAGTTCATGCCGGGCACCGCCGCCTCCTACGGCCTTCGCAACCCCTTCGACCCCGAGGCCGCGATCGACGCGCAGGCGCACCTGATGTCGGACCTGCTGGCGCAGTTCAAGTCCGTCCCCCTCGCCCTCGCCGCCTACAACGCGGGCCCGGGAGCGGTCAGCGCCTGCTCCTGCGCCGGCCCCTACGCCGAGACCCGGGCGTATGTGGCGCGCATCCTCGCCCTGCTCGACGGCGCCGGCGCGGCGCTCGCCCCGCCCCTGGAGGTGCGGCTGGTGGGCTGAGGCGCGGACCGAGCGGTAAGGGCGGGCGAGCTGCGGCGGGGCGATCAGCGTTCGACCGGCGCTTGTTAGCCTGTCCCGTCATCGGCACGGGCTCAGGCGACACGTCCCAGGGCATCAGCGTCACCAGCCTCAGGCTCGAGCCCGTGTCGCTGCCTCCCGAGCAGATCCTGGAGGGAGAGCCGAGCATCTCGCATGCGCTGATCTCGTCCTCGGCGGATGGGCGCGTCGAGCGCGGCGTCTGGGAGATGACGCCGGGGGCGGTCAGCGATGTCGAAGCCGACGAGCTCTTCGTCGCGGTCTGCGGCCGCGCGACGATCGAGCTCGCTGACGGCCGGATCATCAGCGTCGAGCCGGGAGACGCGGTGACGCTGCAGGAGGGAGAGCGCACCGTCTGGAGGGTGTCCGAGACCCTCCGGAAGGTGTACCAGATCACCCACGCCGAGCAGGCCGACTGAGGGCGAGAGGTGGCGGCGGCTGCAGGGGGCTCGGTGCCGGCGCCTCGCGCTTCGGAGGCGGGATGGCGCTGGATCTTCTGGACGGCAGGCGAACCGGGGCGAGCGAGCCCGGATTCGTGGAGCCGCTTCGGCGCGGCGTGACCGCGGAGCTGGGACTGTCCTGATGGCGAGGGATCGGGTCCCGGATAGGTCGCGCGCCGTCGTCATCGGCGGCGGAATCGCGGGGGTCAGCGTTCTTCACCACCTGGCGAAGCTTGGGTGGACCGATTCGCTCCTGGTCGAGAAGGGCCAGCTGACCTCGGGCTCGACCTGGCATGCGGCTGGCCTCTGCACCCAGTTCAACGAGTCGCTGCCCCTGACACGGGTGTTGATGCGGAGCCTGCAGCTCTACGAGGACTTGGGGGCGGATTCCGAGGTGGGGGTGGGGCTGAAGCGCGTGGGCAGCGTGCGGCTGGCCACGACCGACGACGAGCTCGACCAACTGAAGGCGCGAGCGGAGACGGCGCGCTCGGCGGGGCTCCCCTATGAGCTGATCGGCCCCAGCGAGGTCCGCGACCTCTTTCCCCTCGCCGACAGCAGCGGGGTCAAGGCGGCCGCCCATCTGCCCTCCGACGGCTATGTCGATCCCACCCTCGTGACCCAGGCGCTGGCCGAGGCGGCGCGGCAGGCGGGCTGTTCGATCCTGGAGCGCACCGAGGTCACGGCGACGACGGAGACCGACGACGGCTGGCGGGTCGAGACGAGCCGTGGCGAGATCGACTGCGAGGTCGTGGTCAACGCCGCCGGCCAGTGGGCGCGCAGCGTCGGCCGGCTGGCGGGCATCGATCTGCCCATCGTCGCCCTGCAGCACCAGTACGTCGTCACCGAGGAGCTGGAGGAGGTCCGGGCGCTGGAGCGCGAGCTGCCCGTGCTGCGCGATCCGGAGCATTCCTACTACGTGCGCCAGGAGGGCGGCGCGCTGCTGGTCGGTCCGTTCGAGAAGGATCCCCTCCCGTTCGCGCCCGAGGGGGTGCCGAACGACTTCGAGGGACGCCTGCTGCCCCAGAACCTGGATCAGATCATGGACGTGATGCTGGGCTCCGCCGAGCGGGTTCCCCTGCTCGGCGACGCCGGCTTGAAGACGGTCGTCAACGGCCCCGACGGCTACACGCCCGACGGTCACTGCCTGATGGGTGAGGCCGCCGGTCGCAGGGGCTATTTCGTGCTCGCGGGCTTCAGCATCTTCGGAATCGTCTTCGGAGGGGGCGCGGGCGCCTGCCTCGCCGAATGGATCGTCGAGGGGCAGCCGAGCGAGGATCTCTGGGAGTTGGACGTCCGCCGCTTCGGTCCCTATGCGCTGCCGGTTCCGTTCGTGCTGGCGCGCGCGGGAGAGGTCTACGAGCGTGAGTACGCGGTCCACTATCCGCAGGAGGAGTTCGAGAGCGCGCGGCCGCTCAAGGTCGATCCCCTCTACGAGCCGCTTCGATCCCGCGGGGCCGTCTTCGGCGAGCGCTTCGGCTGGGAGCGGCCGCTGTGGTTCAACCGGGGCGCCGAACACCCCTCAGCGCCCTACTCCTTTCGCAGGCCGGCCTGGCATCACGGCGTGGGCGAGGAATGCAGGTCGGTCCGCGAGGCGGTCGGAGTGCTGGATCAGACCAGCTTCGCCAAGTACGAGCTCAGCGGCGACGGCGCCAGGGCGCTCCTCGAGCGGCTCTGTGCCAACCACCTGCCGAAGGAGCCCGGAGCGATCGCCCTGACCCAGATGCTGACCCGGAAGGGGGGTATCGAGTGCGACGTCACCGTCACCTGGCTGGGCGAGGATCGCTACTACGTCGTGTCGGCGGCGGCCGCTGAGGATCACGATCACAGCTGGATCGCCCGTCACCTTCCCGATGACGGATCGGTCGTGTTGAGCAACGTCAGCGCCGCGGTCGGCGTGCTCACGATCGCGGGCCCATCGTCACTCGCCCTCCTGGAGCGGATCACGGCCGCCGATGTCTCCGCCGATGCGTTTCCCTTCTTCCGGGCGCGCGAGATCGAGGTGGGCCCGATCCGGGTGCGGGCGATGCGGCTCTCCTATACCGGCGAGCTCGGCTTCGAGCTCCATCATCCGATCGAGCTCTCGCGGCGCCTCTATCGGGAGGTATCGGAGGCGGGCGAGGATCTCGGTCTCACCGACTTCGGCTACCTGGCTCTCGATGCGCTTCGGCTCGAGAAGGGCTTCCGGCTCTGGGGCGCCGACGTCTGCCAGCAGGACACGCCGCTCGAGGCCGGATTCGGCTTCCTCGTCGACTGGGAGGGCGATTTCATCGGTCGCGAGGCGTTGCTGGCCCAGCGGGAGGGCGGCGCCCGGCGCAGGTTGGTCAACCTGCACTGCGACGGTGAGTTGCCGGGGCTCGTGATCCCGCACCAGCCGGTGTTCGCCAACGGCGAGGTCGTCGCCACCACCAGGGCCGGCGGCTATGGGCACACGATCGACAAGACCATCGCCCTCGCCTACCTGCCGGCCGACGTGCTCGAGGAGGGGGCCGGCGTCGAGCTTGGGGTGCTGGGAGAGCGCCACCCGATGGAGATGACGACGCGGGCCCTATACGATCCCGAGGGCCGACGCATGCGGGGCGAGCGATGACCAAGGGGGAGCGAGCGGCGTGGCCCGGGCGATAGTCGTCGGCGCCGGCCTGGCCGGCCTGAGCGCGGCGAGCGAGCTTCGCGAGGCGGGGCACGAGGTGACGGTCTTCGAGGCGCGCGATCGGGTGGGCGGCCGCGTCTGGTCGCGCGAGCTGGCCAACGGAGCCGTGATCGAGATGGGCGCCGAGTTCATCCTTCCGGACAACACCGTCATTCGCGAGTTCGCCGACCGGCTCGGCCTCGGCCTCTGGGACAAGGGCGTGCGCTACGGGAGGCGGGAGTGCCGGGGGATCCCCGCACCGGATCCCGAGGCGCTGGAGGCGTTCCTGCGCAACGTCGATGATCTGCTCGCCGAGCAACCCGAGCTGGGCCGGCTGCCGTTGAGCCGCTTCCTCGATCGCCTCGATGTCGACCCGGCGATCCGCGAGCTCGTCTGCGCCCGCGTCGAGATCTCCTCGGTTAACTCGGCGGACTACGTCCCCGCAGCCGAGCTCACCGGCACGGCGTACGTCGGCGATCAGCCGACGCCCGGCATCGCCGGCGGCAACCAGCGCCTGGCCCTCGCCCTGGCCGAGCCCCTGGGCTCGGCCGTCCGCTTGAGCGCGCCGGTGCAGCGGATCGCCTGGACCGCCGATTCGGTGACCGTGAGCGCGGCCGGCGCCGAGATGACCGCGGACGCGTGCGTCGTCGCGGTCCCGGCGACGACGATCGAGGGCATCCGCTTCGAGCCCGCCCTGCCGGCGCGGGTGGGGTCCGCCCTACGGCGGATCCGCTACGGGCAGGGGGCGAAGCTGTTCGTTCCCGTGCTTGGCCCGACCGCACCCAGCGCCACGATCTCGGTGCCCGAGCGCTACTGGGCGTGGACGGCGACCGGCGCCGGCGACCGAGCGCAGCCGGTCGTCAGCGCCTTCGCCGGCTCCGCGCCTGCGCTCGATCGCTTGCGGGTGGAGGCCGGCCCCGAGGCCTGGCTCGCATCGCTGCGCGAGTTGCGCCCCGACCTCGAGCTCGACGCCGACGGCGTCGTGCTCTCAACCTGGAGCGATGATCCCTGGGCGCGGGCCGCGTACTCCACCGCGCCCTCGGAGGAGATCACAGAGGCCCTGATCGAGCCAATCGGCCCCCTGTGCCTCGCGGGCGAGCACACCGCGGGGCCCTACGCCGCGCTGATGGAGGGCGCGCTGCGAAGCGGACAGCGGGCGGCGGGGCAACTGGGCCGCGGCTGAGCCGCCTTTCCCCCTCCCGCTCCGGCAGCGATCGGTGGCTGGTGCGGAGCGGGCCCGGGCGAACGGCGGGCGCCCACCGGCGCCCGCCGTTCGCTCCCAGCCTCTCGTCAGCTCAGCACTGGACCGTCAGGAAGAACGGGTTGTTGCTCGCAGTGCCCGTTTCGTCCGCCACCTTGACCTGCACGTCGTTCGCGCCGGTGGTGCTCCGCCCGAGCATGACGAAGCGATCGCTGAAGGGGGTCGCGTCGGAGGCTGGGCTCGCTGTGCCGGCGTTGGCGTTGAGGCCGCAGCTCGCCACGCTGGACGGGAAGCTCACCCGGTACCGTCCTATCGCGAGGTCCGTCGCAGTCACGCCCCCGGAGCTGTCGATGACGGCCCCGGCCGAGTTCACGAGCACCCACTGCGAGAGGCCGCGCAGCGAGAGCCCGCCCAGCTGGTCGGAGTTGCCCGACGTGGTCGCGCTCAATACCGACAGACCCGGAGCGGCCTTGTTGACCTCGTTCTTGGCGATTTTCCTGGTCTGCTTCTTCTCCTTCTTGCTGAGCGCGCTGATCGTGGCGACGCTTGCCACAGATGTCCCGGCAACGGCGAAAATCAATGCCACGATCGAGACCACCATCGCCGGCGACGGCCGCTGCTCTCTGAGTCCCTTCATCTGACCTCCTTGTTGGAGGGCCCGAGACGACATTCTGCCCTGACCCAAGTTCCCTGCATTCATGAGACTAGACGATCCGCGCAACGCTGCGGTCGTGAGCGCGGGATTCGAGGCCTCGGCCGAGACCGAGGCGGCCGGTCATGACGTGGTCTTTGAGATCAACCTCTCCGCGAAGCCCCTCGTCGATGAGAGGCTCACCGACCACATCTCCAGCGAGATCACCCGCACGGGCGTCAACCCGCGCTCGCTCATGTTCGAGGTGACCGAGACGGAGGCGATCATCAACATCGATCGTGCCCGGCCGCCGTCGGCGTGGCTATCTCGGTGACGACGATTCCCGCGGCGGCCTGTCTTGGCGTGTCGCTGGGTCTCGGCGAGGCTGCGAAGGCGCCGGGTGCAGCCGCGGTTCTCGGGTTGAACGTGCTGATGATGATCGTCGGGGCCGCGGCCACGCTCGCCTGCCAGCGGGCTCTGGACCGGAAACGACCGAGAATAGACTGCCCGCGATGATCGACCCGACGCTGATCCCGATCGCCGCCAGCGACCTCGTAGCGGCGCGCTCCCAGATGGCGTTCACGCTCGGCTTCCACATCATCCTCGCGAGCCTCGGGGTCGGCTTCCCCGCGGTGATCTTGATCGCCAACTACATCGGGCTTCGCCGCAACGACGACGTCGCGCTCGGCTTGGCCGAGCGCTGGTCGAAGGTAGCCGCGATCACCTTCGCTGTCGGCGCGGTCACGGGCACGGTTCTCTCCTTCGAGTTCGGGCTGCTCTGGCCCGAGTTCACGGCGCGCTACGGCGATGTGTTCGGAGTCCTGTTCGCAATCGAGGGGATCTTCTTCTTCCTCGAGGCGATCTTCATCACGATCTACATCTTCGGCTGGAAGCGCCTCTCTGGCTGGGCGCACTTCTGGACCGGGGTGCCGGTCGTGATCTGCGGCATCGGCGGCGCCTTCTCGGTCGTCGCGGTCAACTCCTGGATGAACCAGCCGCAGGGATACGAGCTGGGCCCCGACGGCACCGCGACGAACGTCGACATCTCCCAGGTGATCTTCAACGAGGCCGTCCCGTATCAGGTGCCGCACATGATCCTCGCCGCCTACCTCGTGACCTGCTTCCTGGTCGCCTCGGTCTACGCGGTCGGGATGCTGCGGGGCAGGCGCGACCGCCACCATCGCATCGGGCTGCTGATCCCGCTGACGGTCGGCTGCATCCTCGCCCCGATCCAGTTCGCCGTAGGGGACACCGCCGCGCGCCAGATCGCCTCCGACCAACCGATCAAGTTCGCCTCGATGGAGTGCGTCAGGGAAACCTCCACCGACGTCACCGAGTACATCTTCGGGCGCTGCACCGACGAGGGAGTCAAGGGCGGAATCGCGATCCCGGGCTTCGATTCCTTCTTGGTCGGCTTCAGCACCGACACGGAGGTGATCGGCTACGACACCGTCCCGCAGGAGGACCAGCCGCGAAACAAGACGCTTCTGCACTGGGCCTTCGACAGCATGGTCGGGGTCGGCTCGGCGCTGATCGCGCTTGGGATCTGGTTCGGCTTCGTCTGGTGGCGGCGCCGGGACATCCCCAAGACGAAGTGGTTCCTGCGTGCCGTGTCCGTCTCGGGCATCGCCACGATCGTGGCGCTGGAGTCCGGCTGGATCGTGACCGAGGTCGGCCGACAACCGTGGATCGTCTACGAGGAGTTCAGGGTCGAGGACGCCGTCACCGACGCCGGTGGCATCTGGTACACGTTCATCGGAGCCGTGCTGCTTTACACCCTCCTCGGCATCGCGGCGATCGTGGTGCTCCGGTCGATGGCGCGTCGCTGGCGCGAAGCCGACAGCGCCGAAGGGCGGGAGCTCGAGGTGCCATACGGGCCGGTCGAGAAGCCGCCCGCGATCGGGGGGACCCGAGGATGAGCGAGCCGGACGCGGTCGCGGGCGTGCTCTTGGTCGGGATCACGTTCTACGCGGTCTTCGGCGGCGCCGACTTCGGCGCGGGGTTCTGGTCGCTCTTCGCCGGGCGCGGGGAGCGCGCCGAACGGCGCCGGCAGCTGGTGGACTGGGCGATCGGCCCCGTCTGGGAGGCGAACCACGTCTGGTTGATCTTCGTGCTGGTCGTCCTCTGGACCGCGTTCTCGGTGGCCTTCGGCTCGCTCTTCTCCACCCTTTTCATCCCGCTAACCCTCGCGGCTCTCGGCATCGTGCTGCGGGGAGCCGGCTTTGCCTTTCACCGGCTCGCGCCGGGCCCGCGCGAGCGCAGTGTCGCTCGCGCGCTGTTCGGAATCGCCTCGTTCCCGACCCCCTTCTTCATGGGCACGGTGGTGGGAGCGGTGGCCTCCGAGCGTGTGCCGATCGGGAACGCAGCGGGCGACGCGGTCACGAGCTGGCTCAACCCGGTCTCGCTGTTGACCGGGGCGCTGTTCGTGGCGACGGGCATCTACCTCGCCGCGGTCTTCCTTGTCAGCGACTCACGTCGGGCCGGCGACCCGGAGCTCGAGCGGGACTTCTCCAGGCGCGCGATCGGCGCCGGGCTGGTGGCCGGCGCGCTTGCGCTGGTCGGCATCTTCGTCTTCCGTGCCGACGCGCGGTATGTCTTCGACGGCCTGGTCGGTGAGGCGCTGCCGCTGGTAATCCTCTCGGCCGTCTGCGGGCTCGGCGCCCTCGTGCTCCTCCACCGAGACGCTCGGCGGGGAGCGCGGGAGCTCGCCGTCGGGGCCGTGGTCAGCGTCATCTGGGCCTGGGGCGTGGCCCAGTTTCCCTACCTGCTGCCCCAGGTGCTGACGATTGAGAAGGCGGCTGGGGCCCAGAACACCCTGACCGAGGTGCTCGTCGTCTTCGCCGTGGCCGTGCTGCTGGTGCTGCCATCGCTCGCGTTCCTCTACACGCTCAGCCAACGGGGCATGCTCGAGGAGGAGGACGAGGCGCCGCCACCCACGGGCGCCTGAGCTGGGCCAGTGGTGAGGCGGACGAGCCGCCTTTGCCTCGGGCTGGGCGGTGTTCGCCCATCAGCCGCTCACCGTGATCGAGAAGACCGCCTCATAGCTCGCTGCCGGTGGGATCACGGGCAGATCGACCTCGCTGACCAGCGCGTTCGTGGGCGCGGTCATCGGCTCCAGCGCGATCACGTCGTCATCAGCGGGAGCGTAGACCTGGGTGAACGGATATCCGCTTTCCAGCTCCAGCGCAAGCCGCCGGCCTCCGCCGGCCAACTCCAGCTTGGCGGGTGCGAGCGGGGCGACGAACTCGTCGTCGAAGGTTCTGTTGCCCAGGGGGCCCGGCTCGATCACGTCTGGCTTGCGGGCGCCCGTGGGCAGCATCGACTCGTCGAGCTCGAGGCTCTCGCTGACCGGGATCTCGATGCTCCAGTCCGATCTCGGCACGCCCGGGATCCGAAGATAGGGGTGGTAGCCGAATGCGACGGGGACCGAAGCATCCCGGCTCGCGCGAACGATCGTCGCAATCCGCAGGGTCCCGGCGGAGAGAGCGGCCTGCATCCGCAGCTGATGAGGGAAGGGGAAGGCATCCAGCAGCCGCCCGTCGGCTGAGAAGTCGAAGACGGCGTCCAGCACGGCGCCGTCCGGCCGCCCCTCATGTCGCTCGACGCTCCAGCCCGGGTGAGCCGAGAGCAGCCCATGGATCGGAAGGCCGTTCGGATCGGTGCCGACCAGCTCGGGATGCGAGTCCAGGTCGACCTCGCGTCCGGCGACCTCGAAGCGCCGAGCGGCCACCCGGTTCGCCCACGGATAGAGCAGCGGGATGCCCATGGTTCCGCGATCGTGGACGTACGAGCGCAGCCCGCCGCGTTGCCCCAGCAGCTCCTCGCCGCGGTGACGCAACGAGCAGCACACCATCCCCGCGCTTGGCACGAAGGCGGCCTCGACTGCGTCGTTCGGGCTCGACAGGGTGAGTGCGCTGAAGCCGGCGACCTCTCGCTCGCCGATCATTCCCGCGGGATCTCCCCGCCCTCGGTTGGATCATCCTCGCCGGAGAGCGAGAGCAGGAACGGCCTGCCGCCCGCCTGCTCGATCGCGACGCGGGAGAGGACCTGCTGCACGGTGAACGTCCGCTCGGGGCGCCCGTTCCCGATGAAAGCCATCGTCCACCCGAGCACGGTCGTGAGCCGGTTCTTGAAACCGGTCAGGAAGGCCAGGTGCACGAACAGCCATGCGCACCATCCCAGGAACCCCGAGAGCCGAATCCCCTTGAAGCTGACCACCGCGCGGAACTTGGAGATCGTCGCCATGCTGCCCAGGTCCCGATAGCGGAAACCCGAGGTCTCCCGGCCCTTGAGTCGGCGCTTGATCGTGCTTGAGGCATGAATTCCCTGCTGCATCGCCACTTCCGCCACGCCGGGCAGCCCATCCAGCGACATCATGTCGCCGATCGCGAACACCTCGGGGTGGCTTGGAATCGTGCAGTCGGACTGGACCGCGATCCGCCCGGCGCGGTCGGTCTCGGCCCCCGAGGCCTCCGCGAGCAGCCGGGCCAGGGGAGAGGCCTGGACGCCGGCGGCCCAGACCTTCGTACGGGCCGGGAACCGCTTCTCCTCGCCGCCGCTCTTGACGACAACCCCGGTGCGATCGATGTCCGTGACGATGCTGGACATGTGCTGCTCGACTCCCAGGCGCTCGAGTCCCCGCGCCGCCTTGTCGGAGAGCCGGTCGCCGAAGCTCGCGAGCACCTTCTCGCCTCCGTCGAAGAGCATCACGCGCGCGCTGGCTGGGTCGATCTCGCGGAAGTCGTCATTCAGCACCTTGCGTGACAGCTCCGCGATCTGGCCGGCGATCTCGACGCCGGTGGGCCCACCGCCGACGACAGCGAAGGTGAGCCACTCGCGACGCTTCCCGGCGTCGGGCTCCAGCTCGGCCATCTCGAAGGCGCCCAGGATTCGCCCACGCAGCTCGAGGGCGTCGTTGATGGTCTTCATTCCCGGCGCCCAGCGCGAGAACTCGTCGTGCCCGAAGTACGACTGGCCCGCTCCGGCCGCGACGATCAGGCTGTCGTAAGGGATCCGGAAGCGCCGACCGTCCGGGCGCGCCGCGGTCACCGAACGGCGCTCGAGATCGAACTCCTGGACCTCCGCCAGCTCGACCTCAAGGTTGCGCTGGCGGCGCAGCACGTTGCGGATGGGCGGCGCGATCTCGCCCTCGGAGAGGATGCCGGTGGCCACCTGGTAGAGCAGGGGCTGGAAGAGGTGGTGGTTGAGGCGATCGACCAGCGTGACCTGGACCGGGGCGCGGCGCAAGGTGCGCGCCGCGAACAGTCCGCCGAACCCACCGCCGACGACCACCACCCTGTGCGCGTCGCTCTGCATCGTCAGCTCCGCCGAGCCGGGCTCCGCACTAGGCGCCCAGGCGCTCGTGCAGGTGGTCCCCGACCCTGAGCGCATTCGCCGTCGTGGTAAGCGCCGGGTTGACGGCGCCGATGCTGGGGAGGAAGCGGGTGTCGACCACGTAGAGGTGGGCGTGATGCGGCAGCAGGTGCCCTTCGTGCATCCCGAGCTTGCCCATCATCGACTTCAGCTTGCCGTAGAGCTCCTTCTTCGGCTTCTCGTTCGAGGGCGTGTACTTCTCGCCGGTGTCGGGGCACGGCGTGTTCATGTCCTGCGCGACGCCGTAGCCCGGCTCATGGATCCGGCCGAGCAGAGTGTCGAAGGAGCGGTTCCCGAACCTGCCACGACGACGTGGTCAAGTGCGTTCTCGGGACCTGGCCGGGTCATTGGGCCTCCTGAGGCCGTTGGCAGGACGAGCGGACTTAGAGTCGGACCGCAGGGACCCTACTGCGCCGCCCCCCATGCTGATCGAGTGACTCGTCGCAGGCCCTCGAGGTACAAGCTGCCGCGCTCCATGCCGAGGAGGAGCCGCGTTGTCGTGGAGTCCGGTACGGGGGTGCGGGATAGGCTGGTCTCCCGGGCGCCGCGGTTGCTCAACCCCGGTCGGGCTCGACCGCGACCTGCCCGATCAGCTCGACGCCGCCGCGCGTGTGGCGGTAGACGTCGAAGCTTGCGGCGGTCGGGTCGCCGTTCTCGTCCATGTCGATCGGGCCCGAGGCGCCGGTGTAGTCGATGTCCTCGCCGCGCTGCAGCGCGGCGATCGCCTCCGGCAGCCGGCGCCAGTCGTATTCGGCGCCCTCTGGCGAGGTCAGGTCGATCAGCGCATCGGCCATCTTCTCGCCCTCGGTCGAGCCGGCGCTGACCGCCGCCAGGTAGCAGAGGATCGTGGCGTCGAACTGGTGCGCGTCGAAGCGGCCGCGGGGGACGCCGCCGCGGGCTGATCGCCGGTACAGGCGCCCGAACGCGCGCGAGGCCTCGCCGTCTCGCGGGGTCGCCGGGGTGACGCCGCGCATGCCCTCGATCGCGGCTTCGCCGAGCTGCTCGGAGAGCACCGGCGAGGCGAGCGCGGCCGTGGCCCAGGCGCGGGCGGGCCGCCAGCTTCCGGTGGCGCTCAGCTCCGGGGCGAGCTCGGCGAACGTCTCGGGGTAGTCGGCGATCACGACCGCGTCGGGGTCGCCGTCGGTGATCCGCTCCGCCGCCTCGGGCAGGACCGGACCGTCGGGGTCGGTCTCGAGCTCGTAGCTGACGTCCTCGCCGACGCTGCCTCCGGCTTCGACCCAGGGGTCGCTGAAGGCCGCTGCGAGGTCGTCGCCGTAGTTGTCGTCGCGGGCCCCGATGTTGGCGACCCTGCCCTCGGCGCCCCCGAGCGCGTCCGAGACAGCCTGCTCCAGGGCGAGCCCCTCGAGCGCGTCGGGCGGCGCGGTCCGCATCAGCAGGCCATCGTCGTCGAGCGCTGTGATCTCGCCCGCGGTCGAGGCGGGTGAGATCTGGAGCACCTTGTCCGGCACCGAGACCGACTCGGCGATCGCGAGCGTGTCGGTCGAGGCCCAGGCCCCGACCAGGCAGCTCGCCCCGCCGCGCTCGACCAGCTCGCGCGCAGTAGTCACCGCGGTCGCCGGGCTGGTCGCGTTGTCGCGCGTCAGCACGGTGACCCGGTGGGGAGCGCCCGAGCGGCGGGCGGCGAGCCGGATCCGCTCGGCGGCGAGGGCGGCCGCCTCGCGCCCGGCCGGCCCGTACGCCGACAGCTCGCCGCTGAGGGGGACCGAGCTGCCGATCACGAGGTCGAGCGGGGCCTCGCCCTCGGGCTCGGGCCCGTCATCCCCGCAGGAGGTGAGGACGAGCCCCGCAAGCACGCAGGCGAGGGCGCAGGCGGCTCCGGCGCTGCGGCCGTGGCGGCGAGGGAGGGCCATGTCTCCCTATCTATACCCGCTGGCGCGCTCGCGACCCCCCGGCCCCGGTTTGGCTAGGCTGCGCGATCGTGGCTGCGGTCGAGGTCAGCGGAATCGAGGGCCTGAAGGGGCTGATGGGCGAGACGGTCGGCCCCGGCGAGTGGCGCGAGGTCACCCAGGCGGACATCGACGCCTTCGCCGAGCTCTCCGGCGACGACCAGTGGATCCACGTCGACGTCGAGCGCGCGAAAACGGAGAGCCCGTTCGGGACCACCATCGCCCACGGCAACCTGACGCTCTCTCTGACCGACGGCATCCGCCTGGACCTGATGAAGTCGACCGGCTTCAAGCTCGGCGTCAACTACGGCTGGAACAAGGTGCGCTTCCCGGCTCCCGTCCCGGCCGGCTCGAGCATCCGCGGCAGCGCCGAGGTCGTCGAGGTCGAGGACGTGGGCGGTGGCTGGTGGCAGGTGGTCACCCGCTTCACGGTCGAGGTCGAGGGCAACGAGAAGCCCGCCTGCGTCGCCGACAGCGTCGGCCGCGTCCTCCCCGAATAACCACCGGAACGACAACGGCCCGGCTGGGCCGTTGTCGTTGCGCAATCCGAGCTGCTCGGGCGCGCTACTTGACGTTGAGCGTGCCCTCCATGCCGCCTTCGCGGTGTCCCGGGACCGTGCAGAAGAACGTGTAGGTCCCCGGCGCCAGGTCGATCGTCGTCGTCGCCGTGTCCTGGGCGACGATGTCGGTCTTGCCCAGCTCGGTGCCCGCGTCGTCCTCGACCGCTACATCATGCGAGAGCGCAGCCGGGTTGTCGAAGTCGATCGTGACCTCGCCGGCGGTTGCGTCCACCTCCGTCTGGTCATAGGCGAGGGTGCCGTCGGCGGCCGCCGTGATCGCGACGGTGCTGCCGCCACCCCCCGTGGTCGCCTCGGTCGTCGTCTCGGCGGCCGTGGTCTCGTCGTCGTCTCCGCCGCAAGCCACGAGGCCGAACAGCGCCAGCGCGATTGCGACAAGGAGGAGTGAAGCCTTCTTCATCTCGTCCCCTTTCGGATCGTTCAGGGAAAGGCCACTCTATCCCCCGGCGCCTCAAGTCCCGCTCAATCGCCCTCGAACTCGGGCTTCTCGCCCGCCTTGAAGGCGGTGACGCCGTGGCGGAGGTCCTCGGTGGCCATGCTGTCGGCGATCCCGTGACGCTCGAGCTGCAGGTGGTCGGTGAGCGAGTGCTCGAGGCTGTCGCCGATGCGCCCGTAGGCCACCACGAAGAACGCCTCGGCCGCTGCGATGCGCAGGTCGCACATCAGGGCCAGCGAGAAGCCCGCCCCGGCGGCGCCGTTGACCGCGCCGATCACGGGGTAGGGATGCGGCGGAAGTCGACGATCGCCTGGTGCAGGACCTCGGCGCCGCGGCGGACGTCGGAGGGCAGGTCGTGCTCCGGGTCCTCGAGCCCCTTGATGAACCAGTCGACGTCGCGGCCGGCGCTGAAGGCCCTGCCGGCGCCGGTCACGATCAGCGCCCTGAACGGGGCGCGGTCGGCCAGCCAGGCGGCCGCGACCGTGAGCTCGAAGATCAGCTCGGGGTCCATCGCGTTCATGTGATCGGGCCTGTCCAGGGTCAGGGGCCCGATCGGCCCGTCGGAGGCGATGCTGAGCGTCTTCAGTTCGGCGGCTTCGGCTGGGTAACGGCTGGGCGTGAGCCTACCCTTGTCTCATGGCCGATGCCGCAAGCGGACGCGAGGGACTCGAGCAGCAGCGCCGCGAGCTGCCCGACTCCCCCGGCGTCTACGTGTTCCGGGACCGCTCGGGAGAGGCCCTGTACGTCGGCAAGGCGAACTCGATCCGCAAGCGCGTCGCCTCGCACTTCGCGGGGAAGGGCGGCGGGCTCGGCGCCGGGCTCGGGGGAACCGGCGGCATGCTCGACCGCGTCGACTCGATCGAGACGCTCGTCACCCAGACCGAGGCCGAGGCCCTGCTCGCCGAGCAGAGCTTCATCAAGCGCCTGCGCCCCCGCTTCAACATCCGCCTGCGCGACGACAAGTCCTATCCCTACATCGCGATCAGCCTCGACGAGGACTACCCGCGCGTCTACTTCACGCGCGAGCGCCACCGCCCCGGGCGCGCCTACTTCGGCCCCTTCTCGTCGGCCAAGCGGGTGCGCGAGACTCTCGACCTGCTCGGCAAGCTGTTCCAGTACCGAACCTGCGAGGGCCCCGAGCCCGGCCGGCGCTCGGGCGTGCCGTGCCTCGACTACTACATCAAGCGCTGCCAGGCCCCGTGCGTGGACTACATCGAGCGCGCCGAGTACCGCGCCAACATCGACGCGATCGTGGACTTTCTCTCGGGCCGCTACCGAGAGATCGCGGGCGACCTCGAGGCGCGGATGGAGGAGGCGTCCGGGCAGCAGGACTTCGAGCGCGCGGCGCTGTTCCGCGACCGGCTCGGCGCCGTCAACAGCCTGATGGAGCGCCAGCGGGTCGCCGGCAGCTCGATGGGAAGCGCCGACCTGATCGGCGTCGCGGTCGAGGGGACCGACGCGAACGCGCAGGTGTTCCAGGTGCGCGACGGCGTGCTGGCCGAGCGCCAGGGCTTCTACCTGACGGGCGGCGAGGAGCGCGGCGCGGCGGACGTGACCGAGAGCTTCCTGCTGCAGTACTACGCCGCGGCGCCCTCGGTGCCGCCGCGGGTGGTGGTCGGACGCGAGCTGCACGGGCGGGCCGAGGTCCTGGCCGAGGCGCTCGGCAGCGAGCGGGACTCCGCGGTCGAGGTGCGGGTGGCCGAGCGCGGCGACCTGCGGCGTCTGCGCGAGCTGGCCGAGCGCAACGCCGAGCTGGCGCTCGCCCAGGACCGGCTGCGCCAGGAGCACCGCCGCCAGCGTCGCGCCGAGGCGCTTGACGCGCTCCAGCAGGAGCTGGGGCTTGAGCGGCTGCCGGTGCGGATCGAGGCCTACGACATCTCCAACCTCGGCGAGACGCACACGGTCGCCTCGATGGTCGTGTTCGAGGGGGGCGCCCCGAAGAAGTCCGACTACCGCAAGTTCAAGATCCGGGGGGAGGCCGACTCCGCCAACGGTGGGCCCGACGACTTCGCTTCGATGCGCGAGGTGCTGACCCGCCGCATCGGCCGCTACCTGGAGCAGGCCGACCTATCGCCCCATGACAGGGACCGCGACGGCAGCTTCTCGGCGCTGCCCGACCTGATCGTGATCGACGGCGGCAAGGGACAGCTCTCGGCCGGGCTCGGGGTGCTGGAGCCGCTGACCGAGCGCGGGGTGGCGGTGGTCAGCCTCGCCAAGCGGGTCGAGGAGGTCTTCGTGCCCGGGCGGCCGGGCTCGATCCGGCTCGAGCGCCGCTCCGAGGCCCTGCAGACGCTGCAGCGCGTCCGCGACGAGGCCCACCGCTTCGCGATCGGCTTCCACCGCACACGGCGCGACCAGGCGATGACCGCCTCGGTCCTGGACGGGGTGCGCGGCGTCGGCCCGGCCCGCAAGCGGGCCCTGCTGGCGCATTTCGGCTCGCCGGACCGGCTGCTGGCCGCCAGCCGGGAGGAGCTGGAAGCGGTGCCCGGGGTGCCCGGTAAGCTCGCTCGCGAAATCCACCGGCAACTGAACAGGGCCGGCTGATGTCGCCGAAAGCAGCCGTGGACAAGCAGGGAGAAGGGGTGCCGCCCGGCAACGGGACGGGCCCCAAGGGCGTCGAGCTCGTGGTCATCACGGGCCACTCCGGCGCCGGCAAGTCCGAGGCGATCGCGGCCTTCGAGGACGGTGGCTACTTCTGCGTGGACAACCTGCCGCCGCGCATGATCGGGGCGCTCGGCGAGCTCTTCAGCTTCGACGGCAGCGGGGTCGAGCGCGCGGCGGTCGTCTCCGACGTGCGCGGGGGCGACTACTTCGAGGACCTGATCGCGGTGCTCGGCGAGCTGCGCGAGAGCGAGCTCGACCTCAGGGTGCTGTTCCTGGAGGGTGACGAGGAGACGCTGCTGCACCGCTACAAGGAGACGCGCCGCCGCCACCCGCTGGCGCGCAGCGGCCGCATCGTCGACGGCGTCCGCGAGGAGCGCAGCATGCTCGCCCCGCTGCGCGAGCTCGCCGACGTCGTGCTCGACACGACCGACCTCACCGGCGGCGCGCTGCGGCGCCGGATCGCGACCGAGCTGATCGGGCGCGAGCGCGAGGAGAACCAGCTGGCCCTGACCCTGCTCACCTTCGGCTTCAAGAACGGGCCGCCGCGCGACGCCGACCTGACCCTGGACGTCCGCTTCCTGCCGAACCCCTACTACGACGAGCGGCTGCGACCGATGACCGGACAGGACCCCGAGGTGGTCACCTACGTCGAGTCGGGGACCCAGGCCGGCGAGTTCTACGGCCGCCTGATGTCGTTGCTCGAGTTCCTCTTGCCCGCCTACGTGGCCGAGGGCAAGCAGCACCTGACCATCGCCGTCGGCTGCACCGGCGGCCGCCACCGCTCGATCACCGTCGCCGACCGGATCGCCCGCGAGGTCGGCCACCGCGACGACGTCAAGCTGCGCGTCGTGCACCGGGACTTGGATTAGGCAGGGGTCGCAAGCGAGCACTGCTCCGAGCGGCTGCTTGCGGCCGCAAAGGATGTGGGCGAGCGCCAGCGACCCCGCCTGATGGCGAAGCCGTCCGACGAAAGACCCGGCGGGGCCGCCTCCCTAGACTGGCGCGGCCGTGTCGGACGTCGTGATCAGCGCCACCGGGCTGCGCAAGTCCTACGGGGACTTCGAGGCCGTGCGCGGGATCGACGTCGAGGTCTGCGCGGGCGAGGTGTTCGCGCTGCTCGGTCCCAACGGCGCCGGCAAGACGACGACGGTCGAGATCCTCGAGGGCTACCGGCCGCGCAGCGCCGGCGAGGTCAGCGTGCTCGGCTCCGACCCGGCCGAGATCACGCGCCGCTGGCGCGAGCGGGTCGGGATCGTGCTGCAGGAGTGCCGGCTGACCCCGGAGCTGACCGTGCGCGAGGCCGTCGCCCGCTACGCCGGCTATTACCCGGGCCCCCGCGACGTCGACGAGACCGTCGCCCTGGTCGGGCTGGAGGCCAAGGCCGACGCCCGCACCTCGCGGTTGTCGGGGGGCCAGCAGCGGCGCCTGGACGTGGCCCTGGCGCTGGTCGGCGACCCCGAGCTGCTCTTCCTCGACGAGCCGACCACCGGCTTCGACCCCTCGGCGCGCCGCCAGGCCTGGGAGGTGCTGGGCAGCCTCCGCGACCTCGGGAAGACCGTGATCCTGACCACGCACTACATGGAGGAGGCGCAGGCGCTCGCCGACAGGGTCGCGATCCTCGCCGCCGGGCGGATCGTCGCCGAGGGCCCGCCCGACCAGCTCGGCGACTCCGAGCAGCGGGCGACCCGGATCAGCTTCACGCTGCCGCCGGGAGCCGACGCGGCCGACCTGCCCGCCGGGCTGCGGGCGCGGGCGCGGATCGATGGGGACCGGGTCTCGATCCCCGCCGAGGACCCGCTGCCGGCCCTGGACGAGCTGACCTCGTGGGCGACCACGCGCGGCGCGGGGCTGCCCGGGCTGGAGGTGCGCCGTCCAAGCCTCGAGGACGTCTATCTGGAGCTGGCCGACGCCCACGCCGGTGACCGCGACGGCGAGGAGCCGGCGTGAACGGCGTGCGCCTGGCGCTGCACCAGTTCCGCTACGACCAGAAGGTCTTCTGGCGCAACCCCGCGTCCGTCTTCTTCACGGTGATGCTGCCGCTGATCTTCCTCTTCATCTTCGCGACGATCTTCGGCAACGACGAGATCGCCGACCGCGGCGTCAATACGACCACCTACTACGTGCCGGCGATCATCTCGCTGGCGGTGATCTCCGCGACGCTGCAGAACCTGGCGAACAACCTGACCCAGGACCGCGAGCGCGGCCTGTTGAAGCGAGCGCGGGGGACGCCGCTGCCGCCGCAGGACTTCGTCGCCGGCAGGGTCGGCAACTCGCTGGTCGTCTCGGTGCTGATGGTCGTGCTGGTCGCCGTCATCGGTCGCATCGTCTACGACGTCGAGATCCCGACCACCACGCTGCCGGCGGTCGCGCTGACACTCGCGGTCGGCGCCTTCACCTTCTGCTGCCTCGGCTTCGCGCTGACGGCGGCGATCCCCTCCGAGGACGCGGCGCCCGCGATCTCGAACGCGGTGGTGCTGCCGCTGTACTTCATCTCGGGGATCTTCATCCCCGACAACGAGATCCCCGAGGGGGTGCTGAGCTTCGCCGACATCTTCCCGATCCGTCACTTCTTCCAGGCCTTCTTCGAGGCCTGGGACCCGTCGACCGCGGGAGCGGGCTTCGAGTGGGGCGACCTCGCGATCGTCGCCGCATGGGGTATCGCCGGACTGCTGGTGGCGCTGTTCGCGTTCCGCTGGGAGCCGCGGCGCTAGTACGCTTGGCGAAACGGCATTCGCGAGCGCCGACCGTCCCGGACCGCGGAAGCCGTACCTGACCTCGGGGGACCGCAACCTGATGCTGTACTACGTAAGCCTGAACGTGTCCGATATCGAGCGAAGCGGCAGCTTCTACGACGCCGTGCTGGCGCCGCTGGGCTGGCGCCGCCAGGAGGACAGCCCCGAGGTGATCTCCTGGGGCATGAACCGGCCGGCGCTCTACATCACCCGCTCCGATGCCTCGCGCCCCGGCTTCGGGAAGGTCTCGTTCCCCGCCAACAGCATCCCCGCGGTCAAGGCCTCGTACGAGTCCGGCTTGAGCAACGGCGGCGAGCCCGTCGCCGAGCCGGGCGCCGCGCCCGCGCACGGGGGGCGCAGCTATGCGGCGCGGTTGCGCGACCCCGACGGCTACGAGGTCGAGATCGTCTCGGCGCCGGAGTGATCCTGCCGCGGCCGCTGTACTAGCTTGAGTCAGGCGATGAAAACGGATTCGGTCGACAGGAGGCTTCGAGCATGGCGGTGAAGGTCGGGATCAACGGCTTCGGGCGCATCGGGCGCAACCTCTTCAGGGCGGCGAAGGCCGCGGGCGCCGAGATCGACTTCGTCGGCGTCAACGACCTCGTCGACACCGAGAGCCTCGCGCACCTGCTCAAGTACGACTCGATCCTCGGCCCCTACAAGGGAGAGGTGACCGTCGGCAAGGACGGGCTCGTGGTCGACGGTGACGAGCTCAAGGTCTTCTCCGAGAAGGATCCGGCCAAGCTGCCGTGGGGAGACGTCGGCGCCGACGTCGTGATCGAGTCCACCGGCTTCTTCACCAAGCGCGAGGACGCGAGCAAGCACCTCGGCGCGGGCGCCAAGAAGGTGATCATCTCCGCACCGGCGACCGAGCCGGACATCACCGTGGCGCTCGGGGTCAACTTCGACGACTACGACCCCGCCGAGCACGACATCATCTCCAACGCCTCCTGCACGACCAACTGCCTGGCGCCCGTGGCGAAGGTCCTGCACGACACGATAGGCATCGACCACGGCCTGATGACCACGATCCACGCCTACACGGCCGACCAGCGCCTGCAGGACATGCCCCACAAGGACCCGCGCCGCGCCCGCGCCGCCGCGGTCAACCTGATCCCCACCTCGACCGGCGCCGCCAAGGCCGTCGGCCTGGTGCTGCCGGACCTGAACGGGCGCCTCAACGGGATGGCGGTTCGGGCCCCGGTGATCACCGGGTCCGTGGTCGACCTCACCTTCCAGTCGTCGAAGGACACGAGCGCCGAGGAGATCAACGGCGCCATCGAGACGGCGGCCGAGGGCCCGCTGAAGGGGATCCTGAAGTACAGCGAGGACCCCCTCGTCTCGACCGACATCGTCGGCGATCCGCACAGCTCGATCTTCGACTCGGAGCAGACGATGGTGCTGGCGGGGAACATGGTCAAGGTCTTCTCCTGGTACGACAACGAGTGGGGCTACTCGAACCGCTGCGTCGAGCTCGCCGCGAAGGTGCTGGAGCCCGCGGCCGTCAGCGCCTAGATGAGTGATTCCACGACCACGCACGCCTGAGGCCCCGCATGGCGCATCGCATCCCGGCGTCCTCGGGCCTGCCCTTGGCGCCACCAAGGGCTGCGCCCTGCGTCCTTGGGCTGCTCGGCCATGCGTGCCCTCAGGCGCACGGCGCCGTGGAATCAATCATCTAGGCGCAGGGCCGGCGGTATCGCGGCGTTGAGCATCGGCAAGGCCAGCGTCCGGGACGCAGAGGTGGAGGGCAGGCGCGTGCTCGTGCGCGCCGACCTGAACGTGCCGCTGGAACAGGGACCGGGCGGCGCCGAGGTCGGCGACGACACCCGCATCCGGGCAAGCCTGCCGACTATCCGGAGCCTGCTGGAGCGCGGCGCCTCGGTCGTGCTCGTCTCGCACCTGGGCAGGCCGAAGGGCGCCGACCCGGAGCTCTCGATGGCGCCCGTCGCCGCCCGCCTCGGAGAGCTGCTCGGCGCCGAGGTGCCGCTGGCGCCCGGCGTGGTCGGCGACGATGTCGAGGCGGCGGCCGAGCGGCTTCAGCCCGGCCAGGTGCTGCTGCTGGAGAACAGCCGCTTCGAGCCCGGCGAGACCGAGGACGATCCGGAGCTCGCGGCGGGGCTTGCGCGGCTCGCCGAGCTCTACGTCAACGACGCCTTCGGCGCGGCCCATCGCGCCCACGCGACCACGCGCGGGGTCGCCTCCCTGCTCCCCTCCTGCGCCGGGCTGCTGCTGGAGCGCGAGGTCGAGGAGCTGACGAGGGTTCGCGACCACCCCGAGCCGCCGCTGGTCGTGGTCCTGGGCGGGGCCAAGGTGACCGACAAGATCGGCGTGATCGAGCGCTTCCTCGGCTCCGCGGACGAGATCGTGATCGGCGGCGCGATGTGCTTCAGCTTCTTCAAGGCCGAGGGCCGCGACACCGGCGAGTCGCTGCTGGACGAAGACAGCGTCGAGGCCGCCCGGGAGCTGCTGCCCCGCGCCGAGCGCGCCAAGGCCCGCCTGCACCTGCCCGAGGACCTCGTGCTCGGGCGGGAGTTCAGCGCCGAGACCGAGGTGCAGGAGCTGAACGGCGTCGACGTGCCCGAGGGCTGGATGGGGCTCGACATCGGCTTCAACACCGCGGTCAACTACGCGAAGCTGATCGGGGCCGCGGGGACCGTGCTCTGGAACGGGCCGATGGGCGCCTTCGAGCTCGAGCCCTTCGCCGCCGGCACCCGCGCGGTCGCCGAGGCCGTCGCCGCGGCGCCCGGGCACACGGTCGTGGGCGGGGGGGACTCCGCCGCCGCGATGGCCCGGTTCGGGCTCGCCGGCCGCGTCGACTGGCTCTCGACCGGCGGCGGCGCATCGCTCGAGCTGCTCGAGGGCGCCGAGCTGCCCGGCGTCGAGGCCCTGACCGATGCCTGAAACCGAAGGAGATTCCCAGCGATGAGCAGGACGCCCCTGCTGGCCGCAAACTGGAAGATGCACAAGACCGTCGGGGAGGCGCTGGAGTTCCTCGACGCCCTGCTGCCCGCGCTGCCCGCGGAGGGCCCCGAGGTCGTGCTCTGCCCCGCCTACACGGCGCTGGCGCCGGTGGTGGCCCGCTGCGTCGAGACGCCGGTCCGCGTCGCCGCCCAGAACATGCACCAGGCCGAGAGCGGCGCCTTCACCGGCGAGGTCTCCGCGGCGATGCTGCTCGACCTGGGCGTCGAGGACGTGATCCTCGGCCACTCCGAGCGCCGTGCGCTGTTCGCCGAGAGCGACGAGGCGCTGGCCGAGAAGCTCCCCACCGCGCTCGAGGCCGGCCTCGAGCCGATCCTCTGCGTCGGCGAGGACGAGGCCCAGCGCGACGCCGATCAGACCGCCGAGGTGCTGACCCGTCAGATCGAGGCCGACCTGGCCGCGGTCGAGCCCGAGCACCTGGACCGGATCGTGATCGCCTACGAGCCGATCTGGGCGATCGGCACCGGGCGCACGGCCACGCCCGAGCAGGCGCAGGAGGCGGTCGCGCTGATTCGCGAGCGTGTCGCCACGCGCGACGCCGGCGCGGCCGAGCGCGTCCGCATCCTCTACGGCGGCTCGGTCAAGCCCGCCAACGCGGCCGAGCTGCTCGCGCAGCCCGACGTGGACGGCGCGCTTGTCGGCGGCGCCAGCCTCGAGGCGGCGGACTTCGCCGCGATCGTGGCGGCGGCCGCGCGGTGAGCGTCCCCCCGGGTCCCTCGGGGCCTCTCCCCGTGGGCTCGGTCGCGCTGGTCATCCTCGACGGCTGGGGTCTGGCCCCCGACGGGCCGGGCAACGCCGTGGCCCAGGCCGACACCCCCGTCTTCGACCAGCTTTGGGCGGGCTACCCGCACACGACGCTCTCGACCTCGGGGCGCGACGTCGGCCTCCCCGACGGGCAGATGGGGAACTCGGAGGTGGGGCATCTCAACCTCGGCGCCGGCGCGATCGTGAAGCAGGACCTGGCGCGGATCAACGACTCGATCGCGGACGGCTCCTTCTTCGAGAACCCGGCGCTGCGCGGCGCCTGCAGGCGCGCGCTCGAGTCACGGCGGGGCCGCCTGCACGCGGTCGGGCTCGTCTCCGACGGCGGCGTCCACTCGGGCTGGGAGCACATCGAGGCCGTGATCGAGCTGGCCGCCTCGGAGGGGGTTCCCGACCTCGTCCTGCACGCGCTCACCGACGGCCGCGACACGCTGCCCGAGGCCGGGCCGGGCTACGTCGCCGAGGCCGAGCGCTGGCTGCGCCGGGCGGGACGCGTCGGCACCGTCGGCGGCCGCTACTGGGGGATGGACCGCGACCGCCGCTGGGACCGGGTCAAGAAGGCCTACGACGCGATCGTGCACGCTCGCGGCGAGCGCGCCGGCGACGCCGGCGCCGCGGTCAGGGCCGGCTACGAGGCCGGGGTCACCGACGAGTTCATCGAGCCGACCGTGATCGGCGACTACGACGGCGTCGCCGCCGACGAGCCGGTGATCTTCATCAACTTCCGCCCCGACCGCGCCCGCGAGCTGACCCTGGCGCTGGGGGACCCGGCCTTCACCGAGTTCGACCGCGAGGGCGGCCCGGTGCTCGAGGTGGCGACGATGACCGAGTACAAGCACGGCTGGCCCTTCCCGGTCGCGTTCCCGCCGCGGGAGCCCGAGACGACGCTGGCCGAGGTGATCGCCGAGGGCGGCGGCCGCCAGCTGCACGTGGCCGAGACCGAGAAGTACGCCCACGTCACCTACTTCTTCAACGGCGGCCGCGAGCGGGAGTGGAGCGGGGAGGAGCGGGCACTGGTCGACTCGCCGCGCGACGTCGCCACCTACGACGAGAAGCCGCAGATGAGCGCCGAGGCCGCCGCCGAGGCCTTCAGCTCGCGCTGGCGCCGCGGCGGCTTCCGCTTCGGCGTGATCAACTTCGCCAACCCCGACATGGTCGGGCACACCGGCGTCATCCCCGCCGCGGTCGCCGCGATCGAGGAGGTCGACGGCGACCTGGCGCGCGTCGTCGGCGCGGTCCACGAGGGCGGCGGCGCCTGCCTGATCACCGCCGACCACGGCAACGCAGAGCAGATGCTCGAGCCCGACGGCTCGCCCAACACGGCGCATTCGACCAACCCCGTGCCCCTGATCGTCACCCTGCCCGGCCTCGAGCTGCGCGAGGGGGGCATCCTCGCCGACGTCGCCCCGACGGTGCTGGAGCTGCTGGATGCGCCCCAGCCCGAGGCGATGACCGGCCGGTCGCTGCTCGACCGGGCGGGCACCGGCAAACTTGATAGTAAATGACTTAGGTTTTATCATCTGAGCAGATCAACGCCGTAGCCACGGCGACCACGCTTCAAGGAGGTGAAACACAGATGGCACTCGTGCGATGGGACCCGATCCGCGAGCTCGACTCGCTGCAGGGCGACATGAACCGGCTGTTCGACCGCTTCTTCGACGGGCGGCCGGCCAACGGCGGCGCCACCCGGCGCTGGATCCCCGCGATGGACCTGGTCGAGACCGACGAGGACCTGGTGGTCCGAGCCGACCTCCCCGGCATCAGCGAGGACGACGTCGAGATCGAGATCAAGGACAACGTGCTCACCGTCTCGGGCGAGCGCAAGTCCGAGCACGAGCAGAAGGGCGAGGGATACCACCGCGTCGAGCGGGCCTTCGGCCGCTTCGCCCGCTCGCTGAGCCTGCCGCGCGGCGTCGAGGCCGACGCCGTCAGCGCCGGCTTCAGCGACGGCGTGCTCGAGATCCGCATCCCCAAGCCCGCCGAGACCAAGCCGACCCGAGTCGAGATCGGCAAGGCGACGGTCGAGGGCTCGGGCACCGAGAAGGAGAGCGCCTAGCCCTAGGCTTGCCGGGTGCGCAAGGACCCGGCCAGGCTCGAGTTCGAGATTCAGGCCCGTGACGGCTCAGCCCGCACGGGCCTGATTCGTTGCGGGCACGGGGAGATCGCGACCCCGGCCTTCATCCCGCTCGCGACCAAGGCGAGCGTGCGCTCGCTCTCGGCCGGCGAGGTGGCGGAGCTGGGCTACGTGCTGGTGCTGGGCAATGCCTTCCACCTGCACCTGTCGCCCGGCGAGGACCGGATCGCCGCCCACGGCGGCCTGCACGGCTTCATGGGCTGGGATCGCGCGATCATCACCGACTCCGGCGGCTTCCAGGTCTTCTCTCTCGCCCACGGCGGGGTCGCCGACGAGATCAAGGGCCGCCGTGGCGAGGGCGAGGGGCGCGCCAAGGTCGAGATCAGCGAGCGAGGCGTCGCCTTCCAGTCGCTCCTGGACGGCTCGGACCGCTTCATCGGGCCGGAGGAGTCGATGGCGATCCAGGCAAAGCTCGGCTCGGACATCGCGCTCGTCTTCGACGAGTGCACGCCCTACCACGCCGACCGCGACTACACCGCGCGCGCGATGGAGCGCACCCACCGCTGGCTCGCCCGCTGCCTGCAGTGGCACGAGCGCGAGGGCCCGCCCGGGCAGGCGGTGTTCGGGATCGTGCAGGGAGGAGTCCACGAGGAGCTGCGCCGCGAGGCGGCTCAGAAGGTGGGGGAGGCCGCCGTGGACGGGATCGCGATCGGCGGCACCCTCGGCCGCGACAAGCCCGAGATGGCCGAGGTGCTGGCGCTGACCGCGCCGCTGCTTCCCGCCGACGCCCCGGTCCACCTGCTCGGGATCGGCGAGGTCGACGACCTGATGCGCGCGATCCCGCTCGGGATGGACGTCTTCGACTGCGCCGTGCCCACCCGCCTCGCCCGGCACGGGGTCGCGCTCGCGCCCGAGCCGGAGGGCCGATTCCGCATCGACCTGGCCAAGCAGCGCTTCGCCGACGACGACGGCCCGCTCGCCGAGGGCTGCCCCTGCGAGGCATGCCGGCGCCACAGCCGCGCCTACATCCACTACCTGGCCCGCGCCCGCGAGCTCACCGGCGCCCGCCTGCTCACCCTCCACAACCTCACCTACATGGAGCGCCTGATGGCAGGCGCCCGCGAGGCGATCTCGGCCGGCGGCTACGGCGCGTACGCGTCGGCGGTGCTTGCCGGCGCGGCGCCGTGGGCCGCTCCGGTTGCGGCGACCGGTGCAGCTGCAGGGCCCCGCCCGAACGAGGGTTGAGGGCCGGGCCGGGTTGACGAGGGGCGAAGGGGTCGGCGCGGCTGCCCGGGCGAGGGTCGAGGGCCGGGCCAGGGCGACACGGACCCGCGGGATCGGCGGCGGTGGCGACTTCTCGGGGCCATGCCCCGAAAACGCGCCACCCTGGCACCAGGACAATGGTTCGGCGGCGGCCTATGGCGACTTCTCGGGGCCATGCCCCGAAAACGCGCCACCCTGGCACCAGGACAATGGTTCGGCGGCGGCCTATGGCGA
>Ga0194128_10002926_pt1 | contig 26928 bp, 26 predicted proteins | sample TA2KigCa65mmetaG_FD_148650 | JGI IMG/M metagenome (GOLD analysis project Ga0194128, IMG submission 148650) | Freshwater microbial communities from Lake Tanganyika, Tanzania - TA2015037 Kigoma Deep Cast 65m | ecosystem: Environmental > Aquatic > Freshwater > Lake | place: Tanzania: Lake...
CGCGCCGTCGCCGCCGAGCTCGGCGTCGCGGGCGTGACCGCGCCGCCGCCGCCGGCTGCGGCGGCCGAGTGGCTCGCGCCGCTCGTCAAGGACCTGCAGGCGAACCGCGGCCAGAGCCTCGTGATTGCCGGCGACGGCCAGCCGCCGATCGTCCACGCGCTCGCGCATGCGATGAACGACCTGCTCGGCAACGTCGGCAGCACGGTCCTCTACACGCCGACGGCCGAGGCGCAGCCGATCAACCAGGTGGCCGGCCTTCGCGAGCTGGTGGGCGAGATGCACGCCGGGACCGTGGAGTTTCTGCTGATCCTCGGCGGCAATCCCGTCTACACGGCGCCGGCGGATCTGGATTTTGCCGCGGCACTCGACAACGTGCCGTTGCGCGCGCACCTGAGCCTCTACGAGGACGAGACGTCGGCGCTGTGCCAGTGGCACATTCCCGAAACGCACTTCCTCGAGGCGTGGAGCGACGTGCGCGCCGACGATGGAACGGCCACGATCGTGCAGCCGCTCATCGCGCCGCTCTACAACGGCAAGTCGGCCCACGAGGTCGTGTCCGCGCTCAGCGAGCGCGGCGAGCGGCCGGCGTACGAGCTGGTGCGCGAGTACTGGTCGAAGGCGACCGGCTTGTCGCTGGAGGCCCCGGCGCCGGCCCCTGTACCCGCCCCCCCAGCGGCCGCGGCGGCGGGGGCAGCCGGTGCCGCACCGGCCGGCGGCGCGCCGGGGGTGCCCGAGGGCGGCGCGCCCCCCCCCGAACGGCGTCCCATCGCCCCCGCGCCGCAGCCGCCGCTGTCGCCCTTTGACCGCGAGTGGCGGCGGTGGCTGCACGACGGCGTGATCCCGGACACGGCGTTCACGCCGCGCACCGTCACGGTGCGGGCCGATCTCGCCTCCGCGGCGCAGGGCGCGGGAGGCGGAGGGGTTCAGCCGTCCGGGTCCGGTCTCGAAGTGGTCTTCCGCCCCGACCCGACAGTCCACGACGGGCGCTTCGCGAACAATGCGTGGCTGCAGGAGACGCCGAAGTCGCTGACCAAGCTGACATGGGACAACGCGGCGCTCATCGCCCCGGCCACCGCTGCCAGGCTCGCGCTCGTCAGCGGCGACGTCGTGGAGCTGCGCCAGGGCGGCCGCTCGATCCGGATCCCGGTGTGGCTGGCGCCCGGGCAGCCGGCCGAGACGATCACGCTGCACCTCGGCTACGGGCGGACGCGCGCGGGCCGCGCCGGCAGCGGCACGGGGGTCACCGTCAACCCGCTGCGGACCGCGGAGGCGCTCGACATGCTGACGGGCGTCGAGCTGGTCCAGACCGGCGACACCTATCCGCTCGCCTCCTCGCAGGACCACTGGTCGCTCGAGGGGCGGAATCTCGTGCGCGTCGCCACGCTCGCCGAGTACGACGAGGACCCTGGCTTCGCGGCGAAGCTCGAACACCAGCCCATCGCGGGCCTCACGATGTACGGCGACTTCACGTACGAGGGGTACGCGTGGGGGATGGCGATCGATCAGAACGTGTGCACCGGGTGCAACGCCTGCGTCGTCGCCTGCCAGGCGGAGAACAACGTGCCGGTGGTCGGCAAATCGCAGGTGCTCAACGGGCGCGAGATGCACTGGCTGCGCGTCGATCGGTACTACACGGGCAATCTCGAAAACCCCGACACGTACCATCAGCCGATGCCGTGCCAGCAGTGCGAGGCGGCGCCGTGCGAGGTCGTCTGCCCCGTGTCGGCCACCGTACACAGCAGCGAGGGCCTGAACGACATGGTCTACAACCGCTGCGTCGGCACGCGGTACTGCTCGAACAACTGTCCGTACAAGGTGCGGCGGTTCAACTTCCTGCTCTATCAGGACTGGACCACACCGTCGCTCTGGCTGCAGCGGAATCCGGACGTCACGGTGCGGAGCCGCGGCGTCATGGAGAAGTGCACCTACTGCGTGCAGCGCATCAACCACGCGCGCGTGGCGGCCACGCTGGAAGACCGGCGGATTCGCGATGGCGAGGTCGTGACCGCGTGCGCGGCGGCGTGCCCGACGGAGGCGATCGTCTTCGGCGACATCAACGATCCGAACAGCCGGGTGTCGCGGCTCAAGGCGAACTCGCTGAACTACGCGCTGCTCGCCGAACTGAACACACGGCCGCGCACCACGTACCTGGCGATCGTGCGGAATCCGAATATCGAGCTGGAACCGGCCACGCCGGCCGCCCCCGAGGAAGGCCGCTGATGCCGGCGGCGCACGAGCATCCGCGCGATCGCCTCGCAGGGGGCGGCGACCCTGCCGTTCGGGGGCAGGTGCCGGTCATCGCGCCGGGGCACACGTTCGGGTCGGTCACCGACAAGATCAGCAACATCATCCTGACCAAGCGGACCCCGGTCGGCTGGTTCCTCGGATTCGCGGTCGCGTTCGCCTTCCTGATGGTGCTCAACGTGACGGTCGGCCATCTGCTGCTGACCGGCATCGGCATCTGGGGGAACAATGTCCCGGTCGGGTGGGCGTTCGACATCATCAACTTCGTGTGGTGGATCGGCATCGGCCACGCCGGCACCCTGATCTCGGCGATCCTGCTGCTCTTCCGGCAGCAGTGGCGCACCTCGATCAACCGGTTCGCGGAGGCGATGACGCTGTTTGCGGTCGCCTGCGCGGCGATGTTTCCGCTGCTGCACACCGGCCGTCCGTGGCTGGCCGCGTACTGGCTGCTGCCCTATCCGAACTCGATGGGCCTGTGGCCCCAGTTCCGCAGCCCGCTGATCTGGGACGTGTTCGCGGTCACGACGTACTTCACCGTGTCGCTGCTGTTCTGGTACACGGGGCTCGTGCCCGATCTGGCGACCCTCCGCGATCGCGCGAAGGCCCGCGCCACGAAGGTGATCTTCGGCGTGCTGTCGCTCGGCTGGCGCGGATCGGCGCGCCACTGGCACAACTACGAGATGGCGTACCTCCTGCTGGCGGGGATCTCGACGCCGCTGGTGCTCTCGGTGCACTCGGTGGTGAGCTTCGACTTCGCGGTGTCGGTGCTGCCGGGGTGGCACGCGACGATCTTCCCGCCGTATTTCGTCGCCGGCGCGATCTACTCCGGGTTCGCGATGGTGTTGACGCTGGCCGTGCCGCTCCGCAAGTTCTACGGCCTCGAGGACTTCATCACGATGCGGCACATCCACAACATGGCCAAGGTCATGCTGGTGACCGGGATGATCGTCGCGTACGGCTACGGGCAGGAGGCGTTCTTCGCCTGGTACAGCGCCAATCCGTACGAAGGCTACATGTTGTACAACCGCATGACCGGCCCGTACGCGGTGCTGTACTGGTCGCTCATCGCGATCAACGCCGTGATGATCCAGCTCTTCTGGTTCCGCCGCGTGCGCGACAACGTGGTGCTCCTCTTCATCCTGTCGCTGTTCGTCAACGTGGGGATGTGGCTCGAGCGCTTCATCATCATCGTGACGAGCCTCCACCGGGACTTCCTCCCCTCCTCGTGGGACATGTACCAGCCGACGCGGTGGGACTTCGGGATGTTCACCGGAACGATCGGGCTCTTCCTGGCGCTCTTCTTCCTGTTCATCCGCTTCCTGCCGGCCATCGCCATGTTCGAGATGCGCACGATCGTGCCGGACGCGAAGCTGCAGCCCGAGTACCGCGGGTGATCTGATGGCACACGCCGAGGCTTCACCGACGCTTCACGGCCTGCTGGCCGAGTTCGCGACGCCAGGCGCGCTCGTCCACGCGGCCGAGCGCGCGCGGCTCGAAGGCTACCGCCACCTGGACACCTACTCCCCGTTTCCGATCGAGCAGCTCAGCGAGGCGCTCGCGCTGCGGCGGTCGAAGGTTCCGCTCATCACGTTCGTCGGCGGCCTCCTCGGCGGGGCAGGCGGCTATGTGCTGCAGTACTGGTCCCAGGCGGCTGCGTATCCGATGAACGTCGGCGGCCGGCCGTACCACAGCTGGCCCCACTTCATCCCGGTGACGTTCGAGACGACCGTCCTTGGCGCGGCACTCGCGTGCTTCATTGGGATGTGGGCGCTCAACCGGCTGCCGCAGCCCTACCATCCGGTGTTCAACGTGCCGGCATTCGACGGCGCGTCTCGCGATCGCTTCTTCCTCTGCATCGAGGCGACCGACCCGAAGTTCGAGCGCCACGCCACGGCGAAGTTTCTCGAGGGGCTGCATCCCACAGGAGTGACCGCGGTTGCGCCGTAAGCACGAGTCCCGACTTCGCAACTCCCGACTCCCAGGTCGTCTTGGGCGTTGGTCCTTCGGGCGTTGGGAGTGTGCCGCCATGCTGCTGTGCGTCGTGGCGGCGGGCTGCCGGCAGGACATGCACGACGCGCCGCGCTACGACCCGCTCGAGGCGAGCACCTTCTTCACCGACGGCCGGAGCGCGCGGACCCCGGTGGCCAATACCGTCGCGCGCGGCACGCTGCGCGAGGACGAGCACCTCTATCAGGGGACGATCGACGGGCAGCTCACCGACATGTTCCCGATGCCGGTCACCGCGGAGGTGATGGCGCGGGGCCGCGAGCGCTACGACGTTTTCTGCTCGCCGTGCCACGGCCGCACGGGGCAGGGCAACGGCATGGTCGTGCAGCGCGGCTTCCGGGCGCCGCCCTCGTTCCACGAGGAGCGGCTGCGGATCGCGCCGGCGGGGTACTACGTGAACGTCGCAACGAACGGGTTTGGCGCGATGTCGGACTACGCGGCGCAGGTGCCGGTGGAGGACCGGTGGGCGATCGCGGCGTATATCCGCGCCCTGCAGCTCAGTCAACGCGCGACGGTCGACGACGTGCCGGCCCCGCGTCGCCCTGCGCTCGACACCGCGCCGCCGGTGGCGCCGCAAGTGGGCCCGCCCCCGACACCGGCGCCGGAGACGCCGTAATGGCCGATCGCACCGCGCTGTACGCTCCGCCGGCCGACATCGACGTCCCCCGCGCGCGCGCGCGCCTCGTCGGGCTCATCGGCCTCGTCGCCTGCGGCATCGGCTTCCTCGTCGACCGCGACCACTTCTTCCGCTCCTGGCTGACCGCGTATCTGCTGTTTCTGGGCATCGCGCTCGGGTCGATGGGCCTGCTGATGATCCAGCACCTCTCGGGCGGCGCCTGGGGCGTCTTCCGGCGCGTCTTCGAGGCGTCGAGCCGCACGCTGCCGCTTCTGGCACTGCTGTTCCTGCCCGTCGTGCTCGGGATGGGGACGCTCTTCCCGTGGACGCACCCCGACCATGTCGCCCAGGATGAGGTCCTGCAGCACAAGGCGATCTACCTGAATACCGGCTTCTTCCTTGCGCGCGCGCTCGTCTACTTCGCCGGCTGGATTCTGATCGCGTGGACGCTCACGCGCTGGTCGCGGCGGCAGGACGAGGGGGACCCGCGCGTGACCCTGAAGATCCAGTACCTCTCGGGCGGCGGCCTCGTCTTCTATACGTTCTCGGCCACGTTTGCGGCGATCGACTGGATCATGTCGATCAACCCGCACTGGTTCTCGACGCTGTTCGGCTTCATCTTCGTCGGCGGCCACGGGATCTCGGCGCTGTCGTTCACGATCGTCGTGAGCACGTTCCTGACCCGGCGTGCGCCCATGGATACCGTCCTGAAGCCGAGCCATTTCCACGACCTCGGCAAGCTGTCGCTGGCCTTCGTCATGCTGTGGGCGTACTTCAACTTCTCCCAGTACATGCTGGTGTACGCGGCCAATCTCGTCGAGGAGATCCCGTATTTCATCACCCGCATCAGCGGCGGCTGGCAGTACCTCGCCCTGTTCCTCGTCGTGTTCCAGTTCGCCGTGCCGTTTCTGCTGCTCCTGTCGCGCGACCTGAAACGGATGCCGCACCGGCTCGTCTGGGTCTCGGCGGCGCTCCTCGTCGTCCGCGATGTCGATTTGTTCATGCTGGTGGCGCCCGAGTTCGACGCAGCCTCGGGGTCGAATCTGCACGTCCTGGCCGGCGAGCACATGTCGCACGTCTTCGTGCACTGGCTGGACCTGGCGGCACCGCTGGCGATCGGCGGCTTGTGGGTCTGGATGTTCTTCACGCAGCTGGCACAGCGGCCGCTGCTGGCGTTCGCCGACCCGTACCTCCGCGACGCGCTCGAAAGTACCGGAGGACACTGATGGCGCACGAACACGCAGTCGGCCCCCACCCGTCGCCCGACGACGAGTACGCGGAAACACCGGCGGGCTCGAGCTACGAGCACACGGACGCGAACGTCAGGATCATCGTCAAGTTCCTGATCTGGCTCGCCGTGTCGGCGGTGGTCATCCACGTGGGGCTCGGGTTGATGTACCAGGTGCTGATCCAGCGGTCGATGGCGACCGAGCAGCGGTACCCGCTGGCAGTGGGGCAGGGAGAGCGGCTGCCGCCGGCGCCGCGCCTGCAGCAGTTCCCGCGCAATGAGTTCTATCGATTCCGCCTCGATGAGCAGAGCCTGCTCGGGCGCTACGGGTGGATCAATCGCGACGCCGGCATCGTCCACATTCCGATCGAGGAGGCGATGCGGTTGACCGTCGACCGCGACCTCCTGACGTCGGTCCCTCCACCCGAGACCGGCGCACGCCCGGCGACCGCGCCCGGGCTCATGCCGGCTGACGCGAGCTCCGGCCGGACCATGGAGCGAAGAAGGCAGTAGCAATGCACACGTCACACGTCACACGCCACACGTCACGAGACACGCGCCCATGTGGACGCGGTCGGTTGGGCGTTGTGACTTGGGCTTTGTGCCTGGTGACTTGCGCGGGCCTTCGCGGCGAAGCCGCCGGGCAGGCGGGGTTTCCGGGCGACTACTCCGGGCAGCCGCAGCGCCCGGGGACCGTGTCGACGGACGTCCCGGCGCAACTCCGCGAGGTGACGTTCCAGCAGCGCCTCGATGCGCCACTGCCGCTCGACGCCGTGTTCCGCGACGAGGGCGGCCGCTCCGTGACGCTGCGTGCCTTCTTCGGCGAGCGGCCGGTGGTGCTGGCGTTCGTCTATTACTCGTGCCCGATGCTCTGCTCGCAGGTCATGAACGGGGTCTCGAGCGCGTCGAAGGCGCTCCCCTTCGTCCCCGGCAAGGACTTCGACGTGGTGCTGATCAGTTTCGATCCGCGCGACACACCGGAGACCGCCGCCGCCAAGAAACGCGAGCACCTCGCGAAGTGGCCCGAAGGGGACGCGCACGCCTGGCACCTGCTGACCGCCGACGAGACGACCATCCGGCGCGTCACATCGGCGGCCGGCTTCAGCTATCGGTGGGACGAGCGGACCGGGCAGTTCGCCCACGTCAGCGGGATTCTGGTGGCGACGCCCGACGGCCGCCTGGCGCGCTATTTCTACGGCGTCGAATACTCGCCGAAGGAGTTGCGGCTCGCGCTCGTCGAGTCGGGTCTGGGGCGGATTGGATCCGTCGTCGACGAGTTGCTCCTGTACTGCTTTCACTACGACCCGGAGAGCGGCCGCTACGGCGTCGTGGTGATGAACCTCGTGCGGCTTGGCGGGGTGCTGACCGTCATCGTCATCGGCGGCTTCATCCTGCTGATGCGCCGCCGCGAATCGCGCGAGCCGCTCCAACGCCGCAGGGTGTAACCATATGCTGTCTGGTATCCCGCTGTTCCCCGAGCAGGCCTCCACCCTCGCCCCTGCAGTGGACAACCTGTACTTCTTCGTCACCGCCGTCACCGCGTTCTTCGCCCTGCTGGTGGTGGTGTTCGTGGTCGTTTTCGCGATCAGGTACCACGACCGGACGGGGGACAAAGTCGGGGCGCCGATTATCGGGTCGATCCCGCTCGAGCTCGCGTGGTCCATCGTCCCGTTCTTCATCTCGATGGCGATCTTCGGCTGGTCGACGGTCGTCTTCTTCGATCTCGTGCGGGCGCCGGATGAGACGCTGAACATCTATTCGACGGGCAAACAGTGGATGTGGCGGTTCCAGCACATCGACGGCCAGAGCGAGATCAACCAGCTGCACGTCCCCCGCGGGCGGCCGGTGAAGGTGATTTTCACGTCCGAGGACGTGCTGCACTCGCTCTACATCCCGGCATTCCGCGTGAAGGCCGATGCGATTCCGGGACGCTACAGCTCCATCTGGTTCACCCCCACGAGGCTCGGCGAATACCACCTGTTCTGCGCGGAGTACTGCGGCACGAAGCATTCGGGGATGATCGGCAGCGTGGTCGTCATGGAGCCGAATGAATACCAGGCGTGGCTGAGCGGCGGCGGGGGCGGTGTGTCGATGTCGGCCCGCGGCGAGCAGCTGTTTCAGCAGCTCGGCTGCGCAGGTTGTCACCTCAACGATGGTTCAGGCCGGGGCCCGGCGCTTGCCGGCAGGTACCGTCGGCAGGAGACGCTCGCCAACGGTGCGACCGTGCTCGTCGACGACACCTACATCCGTGAATCGATTCTCCTGCCGCAGGCGCGGCTGGTCGCGGGCTACGGGCCGGTGATGCCGACGTTCCAGGGGCAGATCAACGAAGAAGGGTTGATGAGCCTCATCGAGTTCATCAAATCGATGCCGGCAGCGGGCGAGCCCGCCGCCGCGGCGGTTCCACCGGCCGCGGTTCAGGGTGGGCTCCGGTAAAGGACGACCATGACGACGACCGTGCTGCCGCACGTGACCTACCTGAACGTGAGCACGACGCTGGCGTCGTGGCTCCTCACGAAGGACCACAAGCGCATCGGCATCCTGTATCTGATTGTCGTCACGATCGCGTTCGTGATCGGCAGTGTCTTCGCCACCGGGGTCCGAATCGAGTTGACCACCCCGGAAGGCGACTTCGTGTCGGCCGACACCTACAACCGGCTCTTCACCATGCACGGCGTGATCATGGTGTTCTTCGTGCTGGTGCCCATCGTGCCGGCCGTGCTCGGCAACTTCGCGATGCCGCTCATGATCGGCGCGAAGGACGTCGCCTTCCCCAAACTCAATCTGCTGAGCTGGTACGTCTTCGTCATCGGGTTCGTGTTCACGCTCGCGGCGATGGTCGTCGGCGGCGTCGATACGGGCTGGACGTTCTACACGCCGTACAGCTCCAATGCCTCCAACAGCAACGTGCTGGCCATGGGCCTCGGCCTGTTCATTGCCGGGTTCTCCTCGATCCTGACCGGTCTGAACTTCATGGTCACGATTCACCGGATGCGCGCCCCCGGCATGACCTGGTTCCGCCTGCCGCTCTTCGTGTGGGCCCTCTATGCGACGGCCCTGGTGCAGATTCTGGCGACCCCCGTGATCGCGATCACGCTCCTGATGCTGGTGGTCGAGCGCGCCTTCGGGTTCGGCATCTTCGATCCGCGGCTTGGCGGCGACCCGGTGCTGTTCCAGCATCTCTTCTGGTTCTACTCACACCCGGCGGTCTACATCATGATTCTGCCGCCGATGGGCGCCATCAGCGAGGTCATCACCTGTTTTTCGCGCAAGAACATGTTCGGCTATTCGTTCGTCGCTTTCTCGAGCCTGGCGATTGCGGCGTTCGGCTTCCTGGTGTGGGCGCATCACCTGTTCGTCGCGGGCATCTCGCCCTACTCGGCGATGGTCTTCTCGTTCCTGTCGTTCGCGGTGGCGATTCCATCGGCGGTCAAGACGTTCAACTGGACCGCCACCTTGTATCGAGGGGCCATCTGGTGGCAGGTGCCGATGATGTTCGCCTGCGGCTTCCTGGGGCTGTTCCTCGTCGGCGGGCTCACGGGCCTCTTCCTGGCCTCGCTGGGCCTCAACATCCACCTGCACGACACCTACTTCGTGGTGGCGCACTTCCACTACATCATGGTGGGCGGCGCCATCATGGGCTACATGGCCGGCCTGCACTACTGGTGGCCGAAGATCACCGGCAGGATGTACTCGCGTGGCCTGGCGACGTTCGCCGCAGTCCTGGTGTTCGTCGGATTCAACCTGACGTTCTTCCCACAGTTCATCCTCGGCTACCTCGGCATGCCGCGCCGATACCACGTCTACCCGGAGGAGTTCCAGGTGCTCAACGTGCTGTCGTCGGCCGGCGCATCGATCCTGGCGGTCGGCTACTTTCTGACCTTCGCGTACTTCATGTACTCGCTCTGGAAGGGGGAGGAGGCGGGTGCGAATCCGTGGCTCGCCACGGGCCTGGAGTGGACCCTCGAGTCACCGCCGCCGCCGGATAACTTCGCGGAAACGCCCGTCGTGAGCGAAGGCGCGTACCAGTACTCGAAGCGGGAGATCAAGGTTGCCTGACGGACTCGCCGCCCATGCGGACCACGGCCACGCGCACCACCCGGCGCTCCAGCATCACTTCCAGACGCTGGATCAGCAGCACGAGGCGGCGACGCTCGGCATGTGGGTGTTCCTGGTCACCGAAGTGATGTTCTTCGGCGGCCTGCTGATGGCGTATTTGCTGTACCGTGTCTGGTATCCGGACGCATGGGCGGAAGGCAGCCTCGACCTCGATGCCGTCCTTGGCGGCTTCAACACCGTCGTCCTGATCGCCAGCAGCCTCACGATGGCGCTCGCCGTCCGCTCGGCGCAGACCGGCGCGCGGCGCGCCACGGTGGGGTGGCTCCTGGCGACGATGGCGCTCGGCTTGACGTTCATCGGCGTCAAGGTCATCGAATATGCCGAGAAGTTCCATGTCAACCACGTCCCGGGTGCGAACTTCGTCTACGAGGGGCCGCATGCGCAGCAGGTCGAGATCTTCTTCTCCCTCTACTTCGCGTTGACGGGGCTGCACGCGCTGCACATGGTCGTGGGCGTGTTCCTGCTGAGCGTCGTCTGCTGGATGGCGTGGCGGGGCCGCTTCTCGCCGCAGTGGTACACCCCGGTCGAGATCTCGGGTCTGTACTGGCACTTTGTCGACATCGTCTGGATCTTCCTGTTCCCGCTGCTCTATCTGGTGGACCGCGCGGGTCATTTCGCTTGAGAGAACCGGGGTCACCACGCTGCCGTGAACGGGGCTTCGCGCGCTTGACAATCCGCGGCGAGAGTCATACGTTGCTTTCGTCACGTCGCTGGCCAGGCCACGTGCGAGCGCCTCGACGCGCCGCGTCCGCGCGATCGTCAGCGGCCGGCCGTCACCAAGCTATGAGCATGGAGCACCCTCCCGACGGCACGGGCCTGCCGCCCCGCCGCGGCCCCTCCGTCGACCTCGACCCGACCGGCATCGTCACGGGCAAGAGCCCGGACAGGCAGCGCCGCCAGTTCCTGAACTATTCGTTCTACCGGCTCGATCCGGTGTTCCGGCGGCTCCCCGCGAACGAGCAACGAGAGGCGGCGGCCGGGTTCATCGAACTGGTGCGGCAGTGGGAATCTCTGGACGACGTGATCCTCCGCACGTACTCACTCGTGGGCCTGCGCGCGGACGTCGACTTCATGCTCTGGCGGATTGCGTTCGACCCGCTGTGCTTTCAGTCGATGGAGGCCGCACTCAGGCGGTCGCGGCTGGGCGCGTACCTGTCGCAGGTGTACAGCTTCCTCTCGTTGCAGCGCCGGTCGCCGTACGTCAACAAGATGAAGAGCGCAGGAGAGGGCGTCGAGCTGCTGCCGGGGGAGGGCAAGTACCTGTTCGTGTACCCATTCACGAAGACGCGGGCGTGGTACCGCCTTTCGCCACACGCGCGGCAGGGAATGATGGACGAACACATCGCCGCCTCCGCGCCGTTCAAGGGCGTCCGCCTGAACACGAGCAACAGCTACGGCATCGACGACCAGGACTTCGTGGTCGCGTTCGACTCGGACTACCCGCAAGAGTTCGTCGATCTGGTGGGGCGGCTGCGTTATACGGAGGCGAGCCTCTATACGCAGCGGGACACGCCGATGTTCGCGTGCGCGAAGGCGCCCATTGACGCGATCCTCGCGCAGCTGGCGAACATGGATTCGTGACGCCGGTCGCCTCCGGAACCTGATCCCCAAAGCTCACTCGCGACGACGCTTGCGCAGTGCGCGTGAGGAGGAAGCTCGATGTTCAGTCACCCCGATCCAGAGGTCCTCGTTGTCGGTGCCGGTCCGGTCGGTCTCGTCGCGGCGCTCTTCCTGCAGCAGTACGGGGTCCGTGTGGAGATCATCGACATGCACCAGCGGACGACCCAGCACAGCTACGCCCTCGCGATCCATCCGCGCACCCTCCGGATTCTCGACGAAGCAGGACTCGCCAAGGGGTTGATCGCCGCGGGGCGGAAGCTGACAACGGTCGCCTACTACGAAGGGCGGGAGAGGCGCGCCGAGATTGACTACTCGGCCCTGGCGTCCACGCACCCGTATCTCCTCGTCATCCGCCAGAGTCTGCTGGAGCGGGCCGCGGAGGAGGCGCTCCGCGAGAAGAAGGTCAAGGTCCTCTGGCAACACCGGCTCCAGGGGCTCACCGTGGACGACGGGACCCTCCGGGCAGAAGTGGCGAGGCTCGACCAGGTCGCGACCGGCTACCCCGTCGCGCGAACCGAGTGGCTCGTCGTGCGACGCGAGACGATCCGTCCGGCCTTCGTGATCGGCGCCGACGGATACGACTCGGCCGTGCGGCGGATGTCCGGCATCGCGATGGAGGAGCACGGCGCGGGCCAGATCTTCTCCGTCTACGAGATCGAGGCGGCGGGGGAGCTTCCCGCGGAAGTGCGCGTGATTGTCGACCCGGACCTGACGAGCGTCTACTGGCCCCTCGAGGAGGGGCGATGCCGCTGGGGATTCCAGATCCGGGACGCCTCGGAACACGCAGCATCGATGGAGCGACTCGAGCAGTTGATCGCCACGAGGGCCCCCTGGTGCACGGCGCGACCGACCCAGATTTATTGGTCGACGCTCGGCCTGTTCGAGCGCCGCCTGACGCGGAGCTTCGGCACGGGTCGCGTCTGGCTCGCCGGGGACGCCGCGCACCAGGCGGCTCCGGTCGGCGTGCACAGTATGAACTCGGGGCTGGTCGAAGCGCACGAGCTGGCAACGCGGATATCGCGGATCCAGCGCGCGGGCGGAGCGCCGTCGCTGCTCGAGGAGTTTGCGACCGAGACGCACGACGCGTGGCAAGGGCTTCTCGGTGCCGGCCGCGCGGTGCGCGCGCGTCCGGGGGCGGACCCGTGGGTCCGGCAGAGCGGAGCGAGAATCCTCGCCTGCATTCCTGCCTCGGGAGACGACCTCGACACGCTGCTCGAACAGGTCGGCCTCACGGCCGCGCCGTGAGGGCGCGAGGCCGTCTGGGCCCGCCTCCCCCGCGAAGCGGCTTCGGCGAGGTCGCGCGTCGCGCGCGTGACGAGCTTGCGCGCGCAGGCGGACGCAGACGCTTGACTCCCCGCGATCCGTGATGGTACATACACACGGCCGCTCTTCAACCTCAACGTCACACTCACAAGCGGGGATCAGGCGTGGCCCAGACCGAAGCAGAACTGCTCGACAACCCTGTCGCGGGCCATCCCACGCTCATCCTGCGCTCGCCGGATTTCCATTCCATCACGGAGGCCGTCGCGCAGCCGGTCGAGCGGCAAACGCCGATGGGCTGGTGGCTCTTCTTCATCCCTTCCCTCGCACTCCTCGCTCTGCTCGGCGTGGCGGTCTCGTGGCTCTTCTGGGAAGGGATCGGCATCTGGGGACTCAACGTCCCGGTCGGTTGGTCGTGGGACATTACGAACTTCGTGTTCTGGATCGGGATCGGGCACGCCGGGACGCTCATCTCGGCGATCCTCTTTCTGTTCCGGCAGACATGGCGCACGTCGATCAACCGCGCGGCAGAAGCGATGACCATTTTCGCGGTCATGTGCGCCCTGTTGTTCCCGGGGATCCACGTGGGGCGCGTCTGGGTTGCCTACTGGATGTTCCCGGTCCCCAACCAGATGGACATGTGGCCCAATTTCAGGAGCCCGCTGCTCTGGGACGTGTTTGCGGTCAGCGTGTACGGAACGGTCTCGGTGCTGTTCTGGTACGTCGGCTTGATTCCGGATCTGGCGATGATGCGCGACCGGGCGAAGACTCGCACGCGGCAGCTCGTCTACGGCTTCTTCTCCCTGGGATGGCGGGGCTCCGTGCGGCAGTGGCACCACTACGAAAGCGCCTATCTCGTCCTCGCAGCCCTCGCGACGCCGCTGGTCCTCTCGGTGCATTCGATCGTCTCGATGGATTTCGCGGTCTCCCTCCTCCCCGGGTGGCATACGACGATCTTCCCGCCCTACTTCGTCGCGGGCGCGATTTTCTCCGGGTTCGCCATGGTGCTGACGCTCATGGTGATCTGCCGCAAGGCGTTCCACCTGGAGCACATCGTCACCCTCCGGCACTTCGACTACATGGCGAAGATCACGCTCGTGACCGGGTCGATGGTCGGCTTCGCCTATGCCACGGAGTTCTTCACGGCCTGGTACAGCGGAAACCCCTACGAGTTCTTCACGTTCCTGAACCGCGCGGGCGGCCCGTACGCCTGGGCGTACTGGATCATGGTCAGCTGCAACGTGATCAGCCCCCAGGTGTTCTGGTTCAAGAAGGCGCGCACGAGCATCCCGATTCTGTTCGTCATGTCGATCATCATCAACATCGGCATGTGGTTCGAGCGGTTCGTGATCATCACGACGTCGCTGCACCGTGACTTCCTCCCCTCGGCCTGGGGGCACTTCACTCCGACGATCTGGGACGTGTCGTGCCTGCTCGGAAGCTTTGGGCTCTTCTTCACGATGTTCTGCCTGTTCGTGCGCTTCGTGCCGATGGTGGCGACCTCCGAGGTGAAGACCGTTCTGCCGCAGGCCAATCCGCATCTCCGGTCCGGCCCCGGACGCGGCAACACGGCCCACCGAGGCGAGGTGCCGGGCCGTGGGGCGTTCGCTCCCGAGGGAGCCTCCTGATGCTCTTCGACTCGCTTCGCTCGCTCATGGCGAGGCCGCCGCTTGCCAACCAGCTTCCGACGGGGCCCAACTACGGAATCCTCGCCGAATTCGCGACGCCGGCGGACCTCTTTCACGCGTGCGAGCGGGTGCGGGACGCGGGCTTCACGCGGTGGGATGCCCACACGCCGTTCCCTGTCCACGGCCTCGAGGGAGCCATGGGGCTCCGGCGCTCTCCGCTTCCCTGGATCGTCCTCGGCGCGGGATTGACAGGGGCCGCGCTCGGCTTCGCCCTGCAGTGGTGGGTGCACGCCAGCGCGTACCCCCTCGTGATCAGCGGCAAACCGTACTTCGCCTGGCCCGCCATGATTCCGGTCACGTTCGAGCTGGGAGTCCTCTTCGCCGCCCTCGGCGCCGTCTTCGGCATGCTCGGCCTGAACCGCCTCCCCATGCACCACCATCCGCTCTTCAGGTCCAAGATCTTCGAGCGGGTGACCGACGACGCCTTTTTCATCTCGATCGAATCGTGGGATCCCCGCTTCGATCCGACGGCCACCGGGAAGCTGCTGGAGTCCCTCGGCGCACGCCGCGTCGAGCTGCTGGAGTCCGAATGATCCCCGAACGCGATCGCGTGGCGCTGCGGCCGGAGCAGGCGACGATCCCGCCGGGGCACCCGTGGAACCGCATACCGGTCATCGGTGTCGTCTGCGCCCTGCTGGGGATCGTGGCCTGCGCGATTCTGGGCGCAGCGAATCCGCGGCAGTTCTTCTTCTCCTGGCTCGTGTCGTTCCTGTTCTTTCTGAGCCTGGCCCTTGGTGCGCTCTTCTTCGTGCTGATCCAGTACGCGGCCCAGGGCGGATGGGGGATCGTGCTGCGACGGATCGGCGAGACCGTGTTCGCGACGATCCCCGCGATGGCGGCCCTCTTCCTTCCGCTGCTGCTCGGTCTGCACGATCTCTACGAGTGGACGCACGCCGAGGCCGTCGCCGCCGATCCGCTGCTTCGTTGGAAAGCGCCCTACCTCAATGTGCCGTTCTTCCTGATCCGGGCGGCGCTCTACTTCGGAATCTGGTCCTTCATCGCCCTTCTGTACTACCGCGGCTCGCGGGGTCAGGACGTGACGGGGGATCCCGGGGTGTCGGCCCGGCTGCGCCGCCTCGCCGGGCCCTCCATCATCGTCCTCGCGCTGACCCAGACCTTCGCCTCGGTCGACTGGATCATGTCGCTGACGCCGCACTGGTACTCGACCATGTTCGGCGTCTATTTCTTCGCGGGTTCCTTCCTGGGGTTCATCGCGTTGCTCTCGGTCGTCGCGGCGGCGATGCGCCAGGCGGGGCTGCTGGAGACGGTGATTAGCGCCGAGCACCTGCACGATGTCGGGAAGCTGCTCTTCGGGTTCACGGTGTTCTGGGCCTATATCGCCTTCTCTCAGTTCTTCCTCGTGTGGTACGCGAACCTTCCGGAAGAGACGACTTGGTACAGGGCGCGGATGGAAGGGTCCTGGCTGACGCTCTCGCTGTTCCTGATGGCGGGACATTTCGTGGCGCCGTTCTTCTACCTGATGGGGAGAACCGTCAAACGGAAGGGAGCCACGCTGGCCGTTGGAGGCGCGTGGCTTCTCGCCATGCACTTCGTGGATCTCTACTGGCAGGTGATGCCGACGCTCCATCCCGAAGGGGTCCGTCCGTCGGTGCTGGACGGGGCCGCGCTCGTGGCCATCGGCGGGTGCGTCGTGGCGGTGGCGGGCTGGCTCCTGCGACGGCAGGCGCTCGTCCCGCTACGCGATCCGAGGCTCGCCGAATCGCTCGCGTTCGAGAACGTTTGAACCCTCGAGCGCGCCTGCCCGCCGTAGAGCGCCAGAAAACGCGAGCGCACGAGGCGAGCAAGGGTTGCCCACCTCGCGGGTTTTGGTGTAGTTTCTGGGGGTCGTTTAGGTGCAGAAGTGTGCGCGCTCCCGTGACTGCCCGTGTTGATGGCGGGTGAGTGTCGGGTCTGCGACGGCGAGAGAGGCAGGGTGGACCATGATGAAGGAGGCGAGCATGCGCGGGACAGGGAACCGGTTGAGCCTGGCGGCTGGGTTGTTGGCGGCGGGACTGTGGCCGGGAGTGGCTTTCGCGGCGACCGTCACCGGCAGCGTCATCTTCGACGGCAAAGTCCCCGCGCTCAAGCCGCTCGCCATGGACGCCGAACCCGTGTGCCACAAGATGCACGCCGGGAAACCCGTAGCGAACGACATGCTCGTCCTCGGGAGCGGCAACACCATGGGGAACATCATGGTCTGGGTCTCGAAGGGGCTCCCGGCCGGGAAGACGTGGCCCGCTCCCAAGACCCCGGTGGTCCTCGATCAGAAAGGCTGCATCTATATGCCGCACGTGATGGGGATCATGGTGGGACAGCCCTACCGGATCCTCAACTCCGACGGCATCCTCCACAACATCCACACGCTTCCCAAGATCAACCCGATGCTCAACCGCGGGCAGCCGGCGACGGTCAAGGAGATGACCACGTCGTTCCCCAAGCCGGAGAACATGTTCCAGGTCAAGTGCGACGTCCACCCATGGATGAGCGCCTACATCGGCGTCTTCACCCATCCCTTCTTCTCGGTGACGAGCACGGACGGGAAGTTCACGATCGAGGGCCTCGACGCCGGGACCTACGAGATCACCGCGTGGCACGAGAGGATGGGGACGCAGACGGCCTCGGTCACGGTTGGCGCCAACGACACGAGGACCCAGAACTTCAAGTTCGTCCTCAAGTAGCCCCGGAGAGCAGCGGAAATGAGCGAGACAACAGGCGTCGCGCCACCCCAGCCGCACGTCGCGCACGAAGCCCATCACGAGGAGCTGGGCTTCTGGCGCAAGTACATCTTCTCCACCGACCACAAGGTCATCGGCATCCAGTACGCCGTCACCGGCCTCCTGTTCCTCCTCTTTGGCTTCGGGCTGATGATGCTCATGCGCTGGAACCTCGCCTACCCGGGCGCGGCGCTGCCGCTGATTGGCGGACTCTTCGGCGACGCACGCATGCCGGGCGGGACGATGCTCCCCGAGTTCTACAACGAGCTCGGGGCGATGCACGGCACCATCATGGTCTTCCTCGGGGTCGTGCCCCTCGCCGTCGGCGGCTTCGGGAACTTCGTGCTGCCGCTCCAGATCGGAGCGCCCGACATGGCGTTCCCGAAGATCAACATGGTGAGCTACTGGTGCCTCTTCCTCGGCGGCATCACGATGCTCGGCAGCTTTTTCGTGCCTGGCGGGGCGGCGCAGTCCGGGTGGACCTCCTATACGCCCCTGGCGAACATCGCGGGCACGGGGCAGACGTGGTGGCTCATCGGGATGATCTTCCTGATCACCTCGTCGCTGCTCGGCGCCATCAACTTCATTACGACGACGATCCAGCTGCGCGCCAAGGGGCTCACCTTCATGCGGTTCCCCTTCTTCGTGTGGGCCCAGTTCGTCACGGCGTTTCTCCTGCTGCTGGCCTTCCCGCCGCTCGAGGCGGCAGGCGTCATGCAGCTGATGGACCGGGTGGCCGGCACGAGCTTCTTCATGCCGGAAGGCCTCGTGGTCAGCGGCCAGGTCCTGACCAACGCCGGCGGGGGCAACACGCTGCTCTGGCAGCACCTGTTCTGGTTCCTGGCGCACCCGGAGGTCTACGTCCTGATCCTTCCCGGGATGGGCATCGTCGCCGAGATCATCGCGAACAACACGCGCAAGCCGCTGTGGGGCTACCGGTCGATGGTCTACTCGCTGGTGTTCCTCGGCTTCATGTCGTTCATCGTCTGGGCGCACCACATGTTCATGACCGGCATGGGGACGGCGATGGCGGCGTTCTTCCAGACGACCACGATGATCATCTCGATCCCGTCGGTCGTGATCCTCACGGCCCTCATCATCTCGCTGTGGGGCGGATCGATACGCTTCAACACGCCCATGCTCTTCGCGCTCGCCTTTCTGCCGATGTTCGGTATCGGCGGGCTGACGGGGCTGCCCCTCGGGCTGAACATCACGGACATCCCGCTGCACGACACCTACTACGTCATCGCCCACTTCCACTACGTCGTCGCGCCGGGAACGATCTTCGCCCTCCTGGCGGGCATCTACTACTGGTATCCGAAGGCAACCGGGCGGATGATGAACGAGACGCTCGGCAAGATTCACTTCGTCGGCTCGTTCGTCTGCATGAACCTCATCTTCATGCCGATGTTCATCATCGGCATGGCCGGCGTCTCGCGTCGCCTGTTCGACGCCGGGACGGCCTACGACTTCGCGCAGCCGACGATGCACTGGAACGTCGTCTCGTCGTGGGGCACGTGGGCGCTCGCGGTCTTCCAGATTCCCTTCATCGTCAATTTCTTCTGGAGCATCCGGAGGGGGGAGAAGGTCGCGGAGAATCCCTGGCACGCCACGACGATCGAGTGGTCGGCGCCCTCACCGCCTCCGCACGGCAATTTCGTCGCGGCGCCGCAGGCGTACCGCGGGCCCTACGAGTACAGCGTTCCCGGCGCGGCCAAGGACTTCGTGCCGCAGTACGAGGCCTCATAGGCGATGGACATTCCTTACACCGTCGAGCTGCGCCGCGACACGGGTCTCAACAACGGCAAGATCGGGATCTGGCTGTTCCTGGCCTCGGAGGTCATGCTGTTCGGCGCCCTCTTCGCCAGCTACATCCTGATTCGGGTGGGGGCGCCGAGCTGGCCGCGGGGAGACACGATCCTGGACGTCCCGCTCGCCACGCTCAACACGATCGTCCTGATTGCCTCCTCCGTCACGATGGTCATGGCCTGGGCGTCGCTGATGCGCCGCCGCTTCGAAACCTTTCGGATCTACATGGGTGGGACGATCCTGCTCGGGCTCGTCTTCCTGGTCGTCAAGTACTTCGAATACACGCACCATCTCGCTCTAGGGGAGTTCCCCAGGACCAATAACTTCCTTGCCATCTACTACACCCTCACCGGACTGCACGGTCTGCACGTGTTCGGCGGGATGGCGGTGAACGCCTATTTCTGGGGCCCCGGCGCAAAGCTCTGGAAGACGAATCCGGTGTGGTTCACCAACCGGGTCGAGCACTCGGGCCTCTTCTGGCATTTCGTGGATCTGGTCTGGATCTTCCTCTTCCCAACCTTGTATCTTCTGTAATGGCCATCTCATGACGAGCGACCACGCAGCCGACATGACGAGCGACCACGCCGTCGACATCGACAAGCACGTCAGGGTCTACATTACCGTCTTCGTCGCCCTGATGGTCCTGACCGTCGTCACGGTGGCGATCTCGTACCTCGATCTCGCCGTGCCGCTGGCCGTGACCGTGGCGCTTCTCGTCGCGACCATCAAGGGAGCACTGGTGGCGGGCTACTTCATGCACCTGGTCTCCGAGAAAAAACTGATCTACGCGATCCTCGTGGTGACGGTCGCGTTTTTCGTGGCGCTGATAGCGCTTCCTCTGTTGACGACGAGCAACGGCTACTGGATTGAAGAATGAACCTCAGGTGGGTCCACGCGTTCCTGATTCTGTTGTCCGCCGCCCTCGCGGTGCTGTTCGGCCTGTGGTGCCTGTCCCAATACCAGCAGCAGGACGGGATCGCCGCGCTCGTCGCGGGCATCGCGGCGTTCGTCGTGGGGCTCGGGCTGGTCGTCTACGACTCGTGGTTCCTGCGCAGCACGAGGGCGCTGTGAAGACCGCATCGATCGGCCGCGGAATCACGCTGGCCGTCCTGACGGCGGCAGCCGTGCTGATCGGCGGCAGTACGAGCGTCTACGCCTGCCCGGTGTGCTTCGGGGCGCATGAGACCACGATCATCGACGGAACCAGGCTTGGCGTGCTGGTGCTGCTGGCCATTACCTTGACGGTGCAGGGCGCGTTCGTCGGCTTCTTTCTCTACCTCCGCAGACGCGCGAGGCGCATCGCGGATATCGATCTCGACACTGAATGGTCGGAGCTCCAGGGAGGAGCGTCGCGAACATGACTGAGTGGCTCGGGCTCCCGCCGCTCGCCGCGGCTCACGGCGGCCAGATCGACAGCATGATCGGCTGGATTCACATCTTCATGGCCGTCCTGTTCGTGGGCTGGGGAGGATTCTTCCTCTACTGCATCGTTCGGTTCCGGCAGTCGCGCAATCCGGTGGCGGACTACAGGGGGGTCACGTCGAAGCACTCGACCTATTCCGAGATCGGCGTGGCCGTGGTCGAAGCGATTCTTCTGGTCGGATTCGCCATCCCGCTGTGGGCCGCGAGGGTCGACGCGATGCCGCCGGAGAACGAAGCGCTGGTCGTCCAGGTGACCGGCGAGCAGTTCGCCTGGAACATGCACTATCCCGGCCCCGACGGCGTATTCGGCCGCACGGACATCAAGCTGCTCGATCTCCAGTCGAACCCGCTGGGACTCGATCGCACCGACCCGGCCGCGATGGACGACGTCACGACCGTCAATCAGCTCTATCTGCCCGTGAACCAGCCGGTCATCGTGAGGCTCAGGAGCAAGGACGTCATCCACAGCTTCGGCGTGCCCGAGTTCCGCGTGAAGCAGGACGCTGTCCCCGGCCTCACGATCCCGATCTGGTTCGTCCCCACCGTCACGACCGCGGACATGCGAACCCAGACGGGGAATCCCGCGTTCCAGTACGAGATTGCCTGCGCGCAGCTCTGCGGCCTGGGGCACGCCCGGATGCGCGGTTTCGTCACCGTTCAGAGCGGCGAGGAGTTCCAGAAGTGGCTGGAGGCCGCGATCGCGGAGCAGGCCGAAGCGGCCACCAACCCCTTCTTCTAGGACTGAACGCCTTCGGCGTTCAGTCGCGCTCTCTACCGGAACGCCTTGACGGCGTTCCTCAGCCGAAGACCTTCGGCGTGGGCATCCGCGCGCGGATCCGTTCGAGCTCGTCGACGGTCACGCGGTCGAGGCCGTTCCTGCGGCACGATTCCTCGACGGCCCTGACCACCATCCCCCTGACGAACGCAGGGATCTTCTTCATGCGCGCGGCGGCCGCTTCGTCCCACGCGATGGTCGCCGGCGATTCGGGGCCGTACTCGATCGCGGAAGCTCCGGAGGCGGCGGCAGGGCGGTAGAGGGCGAGAAGCCGGGACCCGGCGAACGTCCCGGGGGTGTGTGTGCAGAGGGAATCTTCGGCCATCAGATCGCCGGTCATCCCGTAGGCCCGGGCGCGGCAGCCGCCGCAGTGGCCGTTCAGCTCGCACGCCCCGCATCGCCCGCCGAGCGAGGTGCGGCGGCGAATGTCGGTGAACAGCTCCGATGACCCCCAGAGGTCCCCGAGACTCGCGGTGCGAAGCGTCCCGGCGAACACCGGGAGGTAGGGGCAGGGGGTGACATCCCCGTTGGGCCGTATCCCCATGTAATGCGTCCCTGCGGGACACCCGCCGGCCCCTCCGGAGTAGGTCCTGATCGGGGACGCACCGGGCCACGAGGGCGCCCTCGACGATTCGCCGGGGTGGGGTTCCGCATCCGTGGGAATCGGATCCGTCTGCGCGGCGTTCTCCAGAACGGTCTTGAGGTAATGCGGAGCGCACTTCGCGTTCACGAGCATCCGGCGGTCGTACTTCCGCTGTATCCGGTAGAGCGAGGCCAGAACGTCGTCGTACTGCGCGGGGGTGATGTCCGACACGAACTGCCCGCGCCCCGTCGGCACCAGGAAGTAGAGGTTCCAGACCTTGGCGGCGAGGCGATCGTGCGCGAAGTCGGCGATCGCGTCGAGCTCGCCGAGATTGTGCGAGCCCGCGGTCGTCTGCACGATGAAGGGGAGACCGGTCCTGTGGAGGATCTCCGCTCCCTCCACCGTGTTCTGCCAGGCGCCCCGCACCTTCCGGAAGCGATCGTGCCGGTCGGCATCGAGCGCATCGAGGGACAGGGACAGTCCGCGGGCCCCGGCCTCCGCCAGGCGCCGCGCCACGTTCTCCGTAATGCGCACGCCGTTGGTGCCGACGACGACCCACAGATCGCGCTCCGCCGCGCGCCGGACGATCTCGAGGATGTCGCGGCGCAGGAGCGGCTCGCCGCCCGTCAGGATCGTGAGGCATTCGGGCGCGAACGCGGCAATCTCGTCGATCACCCTGAAGCACTCGTCGGTGCCGAGCTCGCTCCGGTCCGCGAAGTTCTCCGTGCCGACCAGCCGGGGCCCCCGACGCGCGTTTTCTGCGCGTTGGGGTGGGAGAGGCGTGCCGCCGGCGTCGAGATAGCAGTGCTCGCAGGCGAGGTTGCAGCGGTAGGTGAGGTTCCAGGAGATGACGTAGGGCCGGGCGAACGGGCTCGTGTTCGGAGGGGGCATGTGCATCGCGATTGTCGGCGGGACGTGCCTCACATCCCGAAGAAGTCGCGGGCCGCGTCGAGGATCGTCTCGTCCACTTCCGAGGCCCCCCGCTCTCGGGCGAATTGCTCGATGCCGATCCGCGCCATGGGGCGGACGAACGCGGGAATGTTCGCGAGGCGCGCTTCGGCGCCGGCAGTCCACCGGACGGAGGTTGGCTCGCCGGCCTCCACCCCGCCGCGCAAAGTCCGCGCGTCGGGGGCCCCGGCCAGGGCGGGCCGCGCCTCGAGCGCGCCGTCCATCGCCGGTATCATCGCGGTGAACGGGCAGCTGGTGCCGGAGTGCGGACCGGCCGCGGCGGTCGTGCTCCCGGTGCTCGACGCGCCCGCGCCGATCTCGGGGCCGATTCGGACGCCGAGTGACTGGACGATCTGTGTCTCGTACGCATTGGTGAGCATCGCCATCTCGTAGCCGCACGCCGGACACGAGTAGACGATCGACAGCGAGCCCCCCTCGGGCGGGCCGACGGTTTGCAGCTTCATCGGGCTGTCGCAGGGGATGCAGAGGAACTTCATCGGGGACGCTCCGGTGTCGATTCGAGACGATCCAGAAGGCGCTGCGCCACATCCTCCAGGGCGCGGCCAACCGGGGTCCCCGCCGCGCGTTTCTCAGCGCGGTGGGGTGGAACGGGTGTGTCGGGCAGGTCCGCGAGAGGGATTCCCCGATCGCAGTGCCGCGCCAGCTCGGGATCGAACGGGACGGTCCCGAGGCACGGGATCTCCAGGCCGGCAGGTTCGGGTGACGCGAAGAGCGGCTTGATGGCGTTGCAGTCGCGGCAGTAGTAGCCGCTCATGTTCTCGACGTACCCGAGGAGGCGATTGGGTCCCTTCGACAGAGCGGCCACCGAGCGCGCGACGACGCCCCGCGCCACCTCGGACGGGATCGTCACGAGCAGGAACGAGGTCCGGGGCCCGAGAAAATCGGCGTACTGGACGGTCCGCTCCGCTCCCGGCGGCAGGTCGAACAGCAGCAGATCGAGCGCGCCCCACTCGAAGGCCCCCAGGATCTCGCCGAGGAGGCCGAACTCCCTCGTGGCGCGCCACACATGCGACTCTCCGTGCGCCGCGCTCTCGAACTCGAGCGCTTCCGACTCCGGGATCACCGAGCCCATCGAGAAGACCGCGATCCCGTTCCTGGTCCGCGGGAGCGCGACCTTGTGGCTGCCGGGGACGAACAGCGCCCCCTGGACACCTGCCATCCGCGCCTGTGACGGGCCGTTGAAGTCCGCGTCCAGAATGGCAATCCGACGTCCCGCGGAGCGCAGAGCGCCCGCGAGATGCAGCGTCAAAGTGCTCTTGCCGACCCCCCCCTTGCCGGAGCCCACGGCTACGAGATGGCGCACCCCGGCAAGCCCGTCGGCGATGCGGGCGCGCTGCTCGGCCACCTGCTCGAGGACTCTGGACCCCCCATCGCCGACGATGTCGTGGTAGCTCTTCATGTGCTGGATGCTTCCCGACAGCTTACACCGTCGAGCCCGCCAAGGACGAGCCCGCGGGCGGGTCCGTCGCTTGCAATCGAAGCATGCTGGCACGGAGGAGCTGACCAATGGACGTCTGGACTGGAATCTTCATCGGGCTCGCGCTCTGCGCCGGGCTGTGGGTGCCGTACTACATCTGGTACATCCGCCGCGGGAGGGCGCATGGGCACACCTGGTTCACGTGGTGGAAGCCGCGGGGGCACTCCGACATTGGCCCGGACATCGGCGGGTTCCGCCAGACCCGACCCGGGAGAGACGATGCGCGGGGGGCTCGTTACTAGAGTGATCACGTCAGCGCGTCGGTCCAGTTCAGCACCAGGTTGAACCGTCCCGAATTCGACTCATCATTTCCCATCCCGAGTCGTACCGGCTCATGGTGTACGTGGACACGTGTTTCGTCTCGCCGTTCCAGCAGATGATATCGACCACAGAGAGTGGTCAAGAAAGACGACCTCGACATATCGGCTAATCTTCACATCTTGAGCCCGATGCCGTTCCCGATCCGTCGGCCCTGGTTGATGACGCAGGGTGCGATGACGGATCGAGACCAGCCAGCCTTCGACCGTCTGCGCTCCATCGACGATCCCGACAAGTTCCTGTGGGCCATCCTCCCCCATGCTGCCCGATCGTTCGCACCGAGCATCCTCCTTCTACCCGAGGAAGCAGCCCGGACCAGCGCCGTGGGGTATCTGTACGCGAGGATGCTCGACACCTACGAAGATCTCTCGTCGACCCCTGCCGACGCCCGTCACGCCCTTTCGGCCTTTGCTGCACGTTTCCAGCACGGTCGGCCTGGCATTGCGCCGCCGGCCCCCATTCCGACGAGTCCCGACAATCGCGACCGGGCCCACCTTCTGCTGATCGAGCGCCATCGCTTGGTGGACGAGTCGTTCCTGGCGCTCGCCGAAGCGGACCAGCGCCGCGTGGTGCGACTGATCACGGAGATGGCCGCCGGGATGAGTGAGTTCTCGACCTTGTTCGAGGAACAGGGTGGCGTGCTGCATAGCGATGAGCAAGTCCTCGGCTACTGCGACCGCGTCATCGGCCTGCCGGCGCTGTTCGTGCTCGAACTCCTGCTCGGGGAACCGACCGACCAGCACTCGAGAGACGGGCTGGAGGTGGCGGAGTTCATCCAATTGGCGAACATCACCAGGGACATCGAGAAGGACCTCACACGCGGTGTCGCCTATCACCGGGCCCTCGAGCCCCATCTCCGGGCCGGCCGGACCGCCGACGCTGCCGCCGCAGTTGCCCTGGCACGACGCGATCTGCTCAAGCTCGCCGGTGAGAGGGCGCCTGCCTTCCGTCGGCTGGTCGGGTCATTCAACCTTTCCCGGGTCAGCGTTATCCGCTCGGCCGCAGTGATGATGATGCTCTTCACCCACGGTCACTACCGCAGCCAGACGGGTCGTATCCGCGGAAGACGCCTGCCCAGGCGGGTGACGTCCATGTTCCTCATGGCCCTCCCCGCATCGGTGTCACCGCGATGGGCCAATTGGGTCCTGCGGCGCATAGAGGAGGACCTCGATGCGATGTGAGGGCAGTCGGGATTCTCGGGCCTAGAGCGCCGTCCGCGATCGCGGTCTTTCTGTGATCAGTTGGACCGCGCCTTCGCTGCGTAGAGCAGATGCCCGCCGGCTGGGCGGAAACCGAGCGTCTCCAGGCGCTCCGTCGAGATCTCGGCCGGGTGGACCTTTGGGAACCGGAAGGTCCTGATGCCCCGTGCGCGGGGCTCAGCGAGCAGCTGCGTCAGACGGGCTCCGCCATCCTCGATCAACGAGCGAAGCAATACGATTTCCGCCTCTGCTCCGTGCGGCACGTAGAGGATATAGGCCTCGAGTCGCTCGTCGGAGGCGACGGCGAGGCCCGCAATGTCGTCCTTCCGTGCCGTGAGGGTCTCGACCGAGCGCTCCCAGCACGTCTGCGGATGAGCCTCTCCAAGGAGACCGTTGGCGGCGAGATCGTCGATCGTGACCGGGATCACGAAGCCGGCGACCCCCTGAGACGACTGCCCGCCCTGCGCGAGTGTGGCGGAGCCACGCGAGTCGGAGGGCGAGACGTAGTCGGTCAGGACTGCTTCCTGGACATACCCGCATGCGCTGAACAGTTCGCAGGCAGGCGCGAGCGCCTCGGGGACCTCGGCGACGATTCTCGGCGGGCCGAGAATCGCGAGCTTCGAGCCGAGCGAGGCGAGCAGGTGCCGTCCATGGCCCTGTCGCCGATGATCGGGATGGACGGCGATCGTGTGGACGAGGGTGCCGGACGGCCGCTTGGCGCCGATCAGCACGCCGATCGCGTCAGCGCCGGAGAAGGCGACCATGCAGCTGCTGCACCAGACCTGCAGGTCGCGGATCGACCGCTTGAACGCGGCCGGCGTCATGGGCGGCTCGTCGGGAACGTACGGCGCCCAGCAGCGATTCAGCGCGTCGACCAGAA
>Ga0194128_10002935_pt1 | contig 26877 bp, 22 predicted proteins | sample TA2KigCa65mmetaG_FD_148650 | JGI IMG/M metagenome (GOLD analysis project Ga0194128, IMG submission 148650) | Freshwater microbial communities from Lake Tanganyika, Tanzania - TA2015037 Kigoma Deep Cast 65m | ecosystem: Environmental > Aquatic > Freshwater > Lake | place: Tanzania: Lake...
GGCCCCGTGGCAGATGACGATGCCCGGCCACTGAGGCGCCGGCGGCTTGCGCGAGCGCGCCCCCCGGCGGTCCTCGCGCCCGGCGGGGTCGGGCAGCCAGAGCGCGTAGTCGAGCCCCAGGTGGCGGTCCTCTCGGTCGGGCGCTCGCGGCGGGGGATGCTCCACGGGGATGATTCTGACCGAGCGCGGCGGGCCCCCTGCGCGCCCGCGCCCGCCCCGCGGCCGGCTTCTCGTCAGAATTGAGCTTCGCATGAGCTCCTCCAGCGACAACAGGGGGTCGGTCGCAGCTGCGACCGACCCGATCGCATCCAGCCCGGTCTACCCGCTGGGCTCGCGCGTGAACGAGCGAGGCCGGCTCGAGGTCGGCGGCTGCGACGTGGTCAGACTGGTCGCCGAGCACGGCACCCCTGCGTACATCTACGCCGAGCAGGACATGAGGGAGCGCGCGGCTGAGTATCTGCGGGCGTTCTCGGAGCGCAGCAGCGACTTCGAGGTGATCTTCGCCAGCAAGGCCTTCCCCTGCACGGCGGCCTACCGCCTGTTCGAGCGCGAGGGGCTGTCGGTGGACGTCGCCTCGGGCGGCGAGCTGCACATGGCGCTCGCGGCCGGCTTCGACCCCGGGCGCATCCACCTGCACGGCAACAACAAGACCCGGCGTGAGCTCGAGTACGCGTTCGACAACGGGGTGGGGCACCTGGTGCTCGACTCCTTCGACGAGATCGAGCTGGCCGACCGCCTGCTCGATCGGCCCCAGCGAGTCCTGATCCGGATCACGCCCGGGATCGAGGCCTCGACCCACTCCTACATCCAGACCGGCCAGGAGGACTCCAAGTTCGGCTTCGGCCTCGCCGACGGCCTCGCCGAGCAGGCGGTCGAGCGGGTGCGCGCCTCGAAGCACCTGGAGCTGGTCGGGCTGCACGCCCACATCGGCTCGCAGATCTACGAGCTCGAGCCCTACACCAAGGCGATCGAGGTGCTCGCCGACTTCACCTCCGCGCTCGAGCTCGAGCCCGAGCTGATCAACGTCGGCGGCGGCCTCGGGATCGCCTACATGGACGGGGACGAGCCCCCCTCGGTGGACGACTACGTGGACGTGAAGGTGCGGGGCATCGAGCGCGTCTTCTACCCGGTGCCGCGGATCGCGATCGAGCCCGGGCGCTCGCTGGTCGGGAACGCGGGCGTCACCGCCTACCGCGTCGGCACCGTCAAGGAGATCCCGGGCGTGCGCACCTACGTCGCCGTGGACGGCGGCATGAGCGACAACCTGCGCCCGATGCTCTACGGCGCCCGCTACGAGGCCCTGATCGCCGACCGCGCCGCCGAGCTGCCCGACACCGAGGCGACGATCGCCGGCAAGCACTGCGAGTCCGGCGACGTGCTGATCGAGGACGCCGAGATCGCCGCGCCGCGGGTCGGCGACGTGCTGGTCACCCCCGCGACCGGAGCCTACGGGCACGCGATGGCCAACAACTACAACGGCGTGCCGCGGCCGCCGGTGATCTTCTGCGACGGGGGCGAGGCGCGCGTCGTCGTCCGCCGCGAGAGCTGGGACGACCTGCTGGCGAGGGACGCCTGATGGCCGACGAGGTGCTGGTCGGGATCCTCGGCAAGGGCACCGTCGGCGGCGCCTTCGAGAGGCTGCTCACCGAGCGCGCCGAGATGGTCGCGGAGGTGGCGGGCCGGCGCCCCAAGGTCACCGGCGTGCTCGGGCGCAAGCAGGGCGACTTCGACGAGATCCTGGCCGCCAGCGACATCATCGTCGAGCTGATCGGCGGCACCGACGACGCCCGCACCTACGTCACGCGCGCCCTGCGCGAGGGCCGCCACGTGGTCACGGCCAACAAGCAGCTCGTCGCCCAGCACGGCGACGAGCTCGTCGCGGCCGCCAAGGAGGGCGGCGCGCAGCTCCGCTTCGAGGCGGCGGTGGCCGGCGCCATCCCCGTGATCCGGGTCGTGCAGGAGAGCCTCGGCGCCATCCCGATCGAGAAGGTGTTCGGGATCGTCAACGGCACCACCAACTACATCCTCACCGAGATGAGCCGCGCCGGGCTCTCCTACGAGCAGGCGCTGGCGCAGGCCCAGGAGCTGGGCTACGCCGAGGCCGACCCGACCGACGACGTCGGCGGGGCGGACGCGGCGGCGAAGATGGCGATCCTCGCCCGGCTCGCCTTCGGCGCGCCGGTCTCGCTCGACGACGTCGCCTATGAGGGCATCGAGCGGATCACCCCGGACGACCTCACCTACGCCAAGGAACTCGGGCTGTCGCTGAAGCTGCTCGGCGTCGCCGAGCGCGTCGGCGAGAAGAAGATCAGCGTCCGGGTCTTCCCCTGCTTCCTCTATCCGGGCCACCCGCTGGCGCCGATCGAGGGCCCCTTCAACGCGGTCATGGTCGAAGCTCCGGCGATCACCGAGATCACGATGTCGGGCCCCGGGGCCGGCGGCCCGGAGACGGCGTCGGCGGTGCTGGGCGACGTCGTCAGCGTCATCGCCGGCGGCTCGCCGCTGTTCGAGGAGAACTCCAGGCTGGGGATCGCGAAGGATGTCGAGTCGGCCTTCTACCTGCACCTGGAGGTCGAGGACCGGCCCGGCGTGCTCGCCAAGATCACCCAGATCCTGGGCGAGGCCGAGGTCTCGGTCCGAAGCGTGGTCCAGAAGGGCATGGGGGACGACGCGCGCCTGGTGATGGTCATGCACGAGGTCTCCGAGAAGCGCTTCGACGCGGCCCTGGCGAAGATCGCGAAGCTCAAGTTCCTGCGCTCGCCTCCCCGCTCGATCCGCGTGATCGAGGAGGAGTTCGTCTGATGGGCGACCGCAGATGCCACAGCCGCTGATCGAGCGCTACCGGCGCTGGCTCTCGCTCGACGAGGGCGACCCGGTGGTGACCCTGAACGAGGGCTCGACGCCGCTGATCCACTCGCCCCGGCTGTCCGAGCGCCTGGAGGCCGACGTGCACCTCAAGCTCGAGGGGGCGAACCCGACCGGGAGCTTCAAGGACCGCGGCATGACCGTTGCCGTGTCGCGGGCCAAGGGCCAGGGCGCCGAGGCCGTGATCTGCGCCTCGACGGGCAACACCGCCGCCAGCGCCGCCGCCTACGCCGCGCGGGCCGGGCTGCGGGGGGCGGTGATCGTGCCCGAGGGCAAGATCGCGGTCGGCAAGCTCGCCCAGGCGCTGATGCACGGCGCGCGGGTGATCGCGCTGCAGGGCAACTTCGACGAGGCGCTGGCGATAGTGCGCGAGCTGGCGGACCGCAACCCCGTCGAGCTCGTCAACTCGGTCAACCCCTGGCGCATCGAGGGCCAGAAGACGGCCGCGTACGAAGTCTGCGACGAGCTCGGGGAACCACCCGACGCGCTCGCGATCCCGGTCGGCAACGCCGGCAACGTCACGGCCTACTGGGCCGGCTTCCAGGACTACGAGGCGTCCCCGGTCCTCTACGGCTTCCAGGCCGCCGGCGCCGCGCCGCTGGTCGAGGGGCATCCGGTCGAGCAGCCCGAGACGGTCGCCTCGGCGATCCGGATCGGCAACCCGGCGCGCTGGGAGGAGGCGATGAACGCGTTCACGGCCTCGCGCGGGCGGGTCGCCGCCGTCAGCGACGACCAGATCCTCGACGCCTACCGCTGGCTCGCCTCGAGCGAGGGGGTCTTCTGCGAGCCCGCCTCGGCGGCCTCGGTCGCGGGGCTGCTGGCCCACGGGATGCCCGTCGCAGACGGCGCCGAGCAGCCGCGCTCGGTCGTCTGCGTGCTCACGGGCCACGGGCTCAAGGACCCGGACACCGCGCTCGGCAAGGCGCCCGCGGTGATCAACTGCGAGGCCGAGCTGGACACGGTCGAGAGGGCCGTGTTCTCCTGACCCGGCCTCCGCGCGGCGCAGTAGAGTACGGCCCGAGTTGACAGTTTCGGGTATGGCGTAAGGAGCCGGAGTGGGACTCTTCAAGTCGATGAAGGACCTGGCCGAGGTGACGAAGTCGGCCAAGCAGATGCAGGAGCAACAGCAGCGCGACGCCGGCTACAAGCCCGGGCTGGCGGGAAGCATGGCCCAGATGGGAGACATGCTCGGCGACATGAACCAGCAGCTGAAGGAGATGGGCGGCGACTCCGCCGAGCGCGACAAGATCCTGGCCGAGGGCATCGCCGGCCAGGGCGTGGTAGTCGGCATGGGCACTCCCGCCCGCGGCGCCCAGTGGTTCAACCTCGACCTCGACCTGGAGGTGCACGTGCCGGGCCGGGAGGCCTACCGCGTCGCCAACCAGTACATGGTCCCCGCCTCGGCGACGCTCGGCCCCGGGGTCAGCCTGCCGCTCAAGGTGGACGGCGAGGACCCGGCGAAGATCGCGATCGACTGGGACACCGCGCCCAAGCCGCCGGCGCGGGGCGAGGTGCGGCCCGCGAGCGGGGCCGCCGCTCCGGCCCCAGCGGCAGCCTCCTCGAGCGGCGACACCGTGGCCGAGCTGGAACGGCTGGCGAAGCTGCGCGACTCGGGCGCCCTCACCGACGCCGAGTTCGAGCAGCAGAAGGCCAGGATCCTCGGAGGCTGATCGGGGTTGCCCGCCGGCGCCGCGCGTCCGCTTTGCAGCGGCGGTGGCGGGTAGGCTCGCGATGTGAGCCGCCCTCGCGTCGAGTTCCTCTGGTGGGAGCAGTGCCCCTCCTGGGAGCGGGCCCTGGAGGAGCTGCGGGCGGCGATGAGCGATGCCGGCGCCGACCCTGGCGCGATCGAGCTGCGCCGGGTCGGCAGCGAGCGCGACGCCGAGCGCGAGCGCTTCCCCGGCTCGCCCACGATCCGCATCGACGGCGAGGACCCCGACCCGCCCGGCGCCGGACAGCCGACCGGCCTCCTCTGCCGCGTCTATCGTCGCGACGACGGGCGCGCCTCGCCGCTGCCCGACCCCGACAAGGTGCGCGCGGCGCTGGGCCGCGCGCTCGTGAGCTGAGAGGAGCCGGCGTGGCGATCGAGATCAGCGAGCATGCTCCGGGGTTCGAGCTGCCGGCCGCCGGCGGGGGCCGGGAGGCTCTCGAGGGCGCCGGGGCGGCGGCCACCGTCGTCTACTGGACCTGCAACCACTGTCCCTATGCGCTCGCCTGGCACGAGCGCATGCTCGACGCCGATCGCGACTACGCGGCGCGCGGTGTGCGCTTCCTGGCGATCAACTCGAACGACGGCGAGCGCTACCCGGCCGACTCCTTCGAGGCGATGGTCGAGCGGATCGAGAGCGAGGGGGAGTGGCCCCATCCCTACCTGCACGACCCCGACCAGGCGGTGGCTCGCGCCTGGGGGGCCGAGAAGACGCCGCACGTGTTCGTGCTCGACTCGGAGCTGCGCCTGCGCTACCACGGCGCCCCCGACGCCGACCACGAGGACGCTTCGCACGCCGCGGCCTACCTGCGCGAGTCGCTCGACGCCGTGCTCGAGGGGCGCGAGCCCGAGCCGGCGACGACGCCTGCCGTCGGCTGCGGGATCAAGTGGCGATGACGGCACGCCGGCGACTCGTTCGCGTTCCCGCCTCCTCGGCCAACCTCGGGCCGGGTTATGACGTGCTGGCCGCGGCGCTGTCGCTGCACCTCGAGCTCGAGGTCGAGGAGGCGGGCACCTTCTCGGTCGAGGCCGAGGGCCTCGAGGTGCCGCTCGACCGCTCGAACCTCTGCGTGCGCGCCTTCGAGTGGCTGCGGCCGGCCGACGAGATCTGCTTTCGGATCCGCAGCGACATCCCCCTGGCCACCGGCATGGGCTCGAGCGCGGCCGCGATCGTCGCGGGGCTGACCGCCGCCGACCACCTCTACGAGCTGGCGCTGGAGAGCTCGGACCTGCTCGGCCACGCCGCCGAGATCGAGGGCCATCCCGACAACGTGGCGGCCGCGCTCTACGGCGGCTTCGTCGTCTGCTCGCACTCCCAGGCGGGCCTCAGCGCGACCCTCCTCGACCCGCCGCAGGGGGTCGAGGCGGTGGTCGTGATCCCCCATGAGCAGGTGCCGACGAAGCAGGCGCGCGAGGCGATCCCCGACTCCGTCCCGATCGAGGACGCGGTCGTGAACGTGGCCGCGGCCGCCGAGCTCGTGCTCGGGATCGAGCGCTCGGACCTGGGCCTGATCGCCGCCGGCCTCGCCGACCGCCTGCACCAGCCCAACCGCGCGCACCTCTACCCGCGCTCGATGGAGCTCGTCGAGGCGGCGGCAATCGAGCTCGGCGCGATCGGCGCCACGATCTCGGGCGCCGGTCCGACCGTGCTCGTCTGGTGCTTCTGGCAGAGCACCGGCACAGTCGTCGATGCGCTGCGCGAGCGCGTCGGAGACTGGGCCGAGGTCAAGCGCGTCCCCTTCTCGGCCACCGGCGCCGACGTCCCGGAGCTGTAGTCCGGCCCGTCTAGTCCAGCAGCCCGACCTGGCGCAGGATCGAGACCGAGTCCGAGTAGACGTCCTTGCGCTTGACCTTGCCGCCCTCGAAGGGGATCACGTCGATCCCCCTCCACTCGACGGGCTTGCCCGTCGGCGCCGCGACCGGGTAGCCGCGGCGCATCTCGCTCGTGCGCGTGGCGCTGGCCGTCCACTCCTGGGTGACGACGCCGTCGCGGACGCAGAGGCGCCGCGCCTCGAAGCGGATGTCGGGCCAGGTCGCGAAGATCGCCCCGATGTGCTCGCGCACCTGTTCGCCTTCGGCCGACTCGCCCGCGGTGTGGTTCTCGAAGACCATGTCCGGGGCGTGCATGGCCATGATCGCGTCAGGTCGTGGGCGTTCCAGGCGTCGTTGTAGGCCGCGATCGCCTGCTCGAGCGATGCGGCTGAGTCGCTGTGGCCCATGCGGCGCGATTTGACCCACCGGCAACAGCGGCCAGGAGGAGGAGGTGTTCGCGGTGCTCGAGGGCGAGGGGACGATCGTCGCCGGCGAGTCCGAGCATCCGGCGCCGGCCGGGACCTTCGTCCGCTACGGCTCCGAGGTCAGGCGCACGATCCGCAACGACTCCGAGGCGACGGTGTTGTAGACGTGCAGCAGCTTCTTGATCCGGCGCCGGGTCTGCTTGTCGGGGGGAGTCGGGTCGCCGAAGGCCATCCGGAAGAGGTCAGGCAGCACCAGGATGAAGAGCCTCGTGAAGTTGATGTAGCGCGGCAGGCTGCGCTTGGTCAGCCGCAGCACGGTGCGCTGGATCGCGACCCGGTTGGCGACGCGCGCCTCGTCGCCGGAAGGCGGTGCGACGAGCGCGATCCTGTTGATGCGCCGGGCGAAGATTTCGGTGTATGCGGTAGGAGACGCGGCCGAGCCGCTTGGACAGCCGGTTCAAGGCCTTCTCCTCTTCGGGCCCGATCTCGCCGCTGATCACGATCCTGCCTCCGCCGCCGAGCTTGTCGAGCGCCCGCTGCGCCTCCTTCTCGCTCTGCTTGCAGATCGAGTTGACCTGCTGCGCGTACTCGGCCGGCGTCGGGGCGGCTGAGGCCGCCGGCGCCGCGGCCAGCAGTGCGAGCGTCAGCGCCAGTGCGGCGAGGACGAGCGGGCGTGGGTGGGAAGCGGCTTCCCTGCGAGCGGCCATGGAGGCATTGCCGGGCCTCGTGGCGGCGCCGACAAGGGTGGAAACCCGCAACGCGCGGGCCGGCGGCTCAGCTGAACTCGTCGAGCGAGTTGAGCTGGCGGCGAAGCTCGTGGTCGCGCTGCTTGCGCGGAACCCCCGACTCGCCGGTCACGGCTTCGTTGTGGCGCAGGTCGTTGATCGCCTGGAAGCGCTCGGTCTCGGAGCCGGGGCCGTCCTCGCCCGCCTGCCGATTTGCCCCCGTCTGGCTCGTGCTGCTCTTCCCGCCCTGGTCCATCTTGATCACCCTCGAATTCCTTTCCGACTGCTCTGCTCGACCATCACCAGAGACATTAGCACTAGCTTACATACTGCTCACAAGAACACCACACATCAACAGGATTCGCCGCGCATATACTCGCTCCTTCGTTTCGGTCCCAACCCGTCGCGCGCCCGCTCGAAGAAGGCGCGGACCCGGGAGGTGAAAAAGTGAAGAAGCGCTATTCGCCCGAGCGGGCCTATCGCCCGCGCGTATCACCGCCCAGCGTCGAGGACAAGGACGCATGCGCGATCTACGCCTCGGTCCGCAAGGACGCGACGCCGAGCCACGACCCCGTTCCGCTCGCGCTCGCCTCGCTGCAGAAGATGCTCCACCGCGCCGGCAACGTGGACGGCGAGGGCGACGGCTGCGGGCTGCTGGTCGACATCCCGACCAGGATCTGGGCGGAGGAGGTGCGCCTGGGGGGCCACAACTCCGCGCTCGCCCTCGACGACGCCTTCGCGGTCGCCCACGTCTTCGTCGAGCGTTCCGCCGACCTCGAGAAGGTCCGCCACGACGCCCGCGAGGTCCTCGGCGAGTCCGGCTTCCGCATCCTCGCCGAGCGGGTCGGGGCCGTCGACTCCAGCGCGCTAGGGCCGACCGCGCGCGAGGAGGAGCCCCACTTCTGGCAGTTCGCCGGGCTCGTGCAGGCGGCGGGCGACTCGGACTCGGACTGCTTCAGGCTCATGATCGAGCTCGAGTCGAAGCTCGGCGTCCACGTCGCCTCCTTCTCGGGCACCACCTGCGTCTACAAGGTGATGGGCGCCCCCAGGGTGCTCGGCGGGTACTTCCCCGACCTCACGGACGAGCGCGCAGAGACGATCGGCTGCTTCGGCCACAACCGCTACTCGACCAACACCTGGCCCTCGTTCACCCGGGTGCAGCCCTTCGGCGTGCTCGGCCACAACGGTGAGATCAACACGATCGAGCAACTGCGCCAGGAGGCGCGCATGCTCGAGATCCCGATCGCCGAGGGCAACTCCGACTCCCAGGACCTGAACCGCACGATCGAGACCCTGGTCCGCCGCGACGGTCTCTCGCTGGCCGAGGCGATGGAGATGGTGGTGCCGCCGATCGTCGCCGAGATCGTCGCCCTGCCCAAGGAGCTGCACTCCTTCTACATGTACCTGCGCCAGCTCATGGGCCCCTTCGCGCAGGGCCCGGTGGCGCTGATCGCGCGTCACCGCGACGAGTGCGTCTTCAGCGCCGACGCGCTCGGGCTGCGGCCGCTGTGGCAGTTGGAGTCACGGGACGATTGGGTCTTCAGCTCGGAGCCGGGGGTCGTCAGCGTCGAGCAGATGCCCTCGGAGCCGAAGCCGATGGCTCCGGGCGAGAAGTTCCTGGTCACGATCGACCGCGCCAAGCGCCGCTCGACCCTTCACCCCCACGAGCAGATGCTGGGGCTGGTCAAACGGCGCTGGCTCGAGCGTGCGGGAGTCGAGGAGATGCCCCACTACGCCGCGGAGCTGAAGGCCGGCGGCCCGCTCGAGGGCCGCGAGGTGCCCGGCTACACGGCCGCGGGGCCCTCGGACCCGGTCGAGGTCCCCGAGCGCATCCTCGCCGGCTTCGGCTGGCAGCGCGACGACGTCAAGCTCGTCCAGCAGATGGCCTCGAACGGCGCCGAGCCGATCGGCTCGCTCGGCTACGACGGGCCGCTGGCCGCGCTCTCGCCCGAGCGCCAGAACCTGGCCGACCACTTCAAGGAGACCGTCGCCGTCGTCACCAACCCGGCGATCGACCGCGAGCGCGAGATCGAGCACTTCTCCACGCGCGCCATCTTCGGAGCGCGGCCGATGCTCGACGACCCGGGCACCCACTCCGGCATCGTCGCCACCGACTTCCCGGTGCTGCTCGGCGGCCACCACGAGATGGCCCCGCTCGGCGACGGCGTCTACCGCAAGATCGCCGCCGACCACGGCACCTACCTGCTCGAGGACCTGTGGGAGGAGTTCCGCCTGCGCGGCGAGGGGCCCGAGGACGACTCGGTCGGCGACGGCCGCGCCAAGGCGATCGACATCGCAATGCTCGAGGCCGAGACGACCGAAGGCGCGATCGGGCGCCTGCGCCAGGAGGCCGTCAAGGCCGTCCGCGACGGGGCCCAGCTCCTGGTGCTGACCGACCGCACGGTCTATGACGGCGAGCGGCGCTGGAGCGACCCCCACCTGGCGACCTCGGCGATCGACCAGGCGCTGAAGAGCTACCGGGTCGAGCCCGGCGAGGTCAACCTGCGCAGGCGCTGCTCGATCCTGCTGCGCTCGGCCTCGCTGCGCAACGTGCACGACGTGATGCTGGCGCTGGGGATGGGCGCCAACGGCGTCTGCCCCTACGTGATGGTCGAGGTGATCTGCGTCGACGACTACGAGACCGACGTGGACAACCTCTGCACCGCGCTGCGCAAGGGGATCGAGAAGGTGATCTCCACGATCGGCATCCACGAGGTGCGCGGCTACGCGCGCCAGTTCTCCTCGATCGGGGTCAGGCCCGAGCTGGCCGAGATCTTCCAGACCGACTCGTTCGCCGCCTCTGAGAATGGAGGCGTCGGCTTCGACCAGCTCGACTCCGACACCGACGCGCGCCACAGGATCCTCAGCGGTACCGGCGAGGCGAAGCCCGCCAAGACCTTCCGCTTCTATCCCAAGGTCTACAAGGCCGCGATCGCGACGGCGAACGGGACCGGGGGCTTCGAGGAGTACTCGCAGAAGGTGCGCGACCTCGAGCAGCAGAGCCCGATCTCGATGCGCCACGTGCTGGGGCTGAAGGGCGACCGCGACCCGATCGACCCGGCGGACGTGGACGCGAGCGTCGGCCACCACGACTACCCGATCGTGATCAGCTCGATGTCCTTCGGCTCGCAGTCAGAGTCCGCGTTCCGCGCCTACGCCGAGGCGGCCAAGGCGATCAACGTCCTCTGCGTCAACGGCGAGGGCGGCGAGATCCAGGACATGTACGGCAACTACCGCAAGTGGCGCGGGCAGCAGGTCGCCTCGGGACGCTTCGGGGTCTCGGCCGAGATGCTGAACAGCTCCTATGTCGCCGAGATCAAGATCGGCCAGGGCGCCAAGCCCGGCGAGGGCGGGCACCTGCCGGGCAAGAAGGTCTCCGAGAAGGTCGCCGCGGCGCGAAACGCGGCCCCCGGCACCGACCTGATCAGCCCCTCGAACAACCACGACCTCTACTCGATCGAGGACCTGGCCGAGCTGATCGACGAGTTGAAGACGGTGAACCCCGACGTGCGGGTCTCGGTCAAGGTGCCCGTCGTCCCCAACATCGGCACGATCGGGCTCGGCATCGCCAAGGCCGGCGCCGACATCATCACCCTCTCGGGCTTCGAGGGGGGCACCGGCGCGGCCCGCCAGCACGCGCTCCGCCACGTCGGGCTGCCCAGCGACATCGGCACCCGCGCCGTGCACCGGGCGCTGATGGAGGCCGGGATCCGCAACCGCGTCGAGATCTGGGCCGACGGCGGCTACCGCCACGCCCAGGACATCGTCAAGCTGCACTGCCTCGGCGCCAACCGCGTCGGCTTCGGCACCCTGGCGATGGTCTCGCTCGGCTGCACGATCTGCCGCGGCTGCCAGCTCGACACCTGCCACGTCGGCATCGCGACCCAGATCGAGACCACCGAGCAGGCCGCCGAGCACGGGCTGAAGAAGTTCACGCCCCAGGCGGTGGACACCGCGGCCGAGAGCTGCGCCCGCTTCTTCGGCGCGATGGGCGAGGAGGTGAAGCAGGTCGTCGCCTCGCTCGGCTACGAGCGCGCCCAGGACCTGATCGGCCGCTACGACCTGCTCGAGCAGGTCTCCCACCGAGACGAGCTCGACCTCGCCCCGCTGATCACCCCGCTCGAGGAGTTCCTTGACCTGGAGCCGCTCGACCTGCCGGTCGCCGCGGAGCCGGCCGAGGCCCGCGCCGAGGCCGGGCTGGTGGTCGCGAAGCCGATCCGGATGGAGGCCAAGCAGGCCTCGGCCGAGATCGGCCGCCTCGCCGACCGTGTCGAGTTCGGCGGGGACTGCGTGCGCTCGGAGTTCCCCCGCGACGTGGACGCCAACGACCGCGTGCTCGGGACCGAGCTCTCCGGCGCGCTCTCACGCGCCCGCATCTACGACGGCGCACCCGAGGGCACCGATCACGACCAGCTCGCCGAGCTCGTCTTCAACGGCGGCTCGGTCGCCGGCCAGGGCTTCGGCGCCTTCAACTCCTACGGGGTCACCTGCCGCGTGGAGGGCGGCGCCCAGGACGGCGTCGGCAAGACGATGCTGGGGGGGACGGTCTCGATCCTGAAGGGCGAGAACTCCGACGGCGTCCGCGTCAACGGCTCGGTCGGCAAGTCGTTCGCCTACGGTGCGCAGCGCGGCCGCCTCTTCGTCCAGGGCTCGGCCGACTCGCGCTTCTGCATTCGCCTCTCCGGCGCCGACGTCGTGCTCGCCGGCGAGCCCGCCGAGCCGCTCGACGACGAGCGCGGCTGCATCGTCGACCGCGCCAACGCCAAGGGCTTCGCGTTCGAGTACATGACCTCGGGCCGCGCCGTCGTCCTCGGCGACATCGGCCCCTGGGCCTGCGCCGGGATGACCGGCGGCCGCGTCTACGTCCGCGCCAACGACGAGTGGAACCTCGACCGCGACGCGATCCGGCGCCGCCTCGGCGCCGGCGCGCTCGTCAACCTGACCGAGCTCGACCCCGAGGGCGAGCTCGACGTCCAGGACCTGCTCGGCCACTACGCCACCGAGCTCCGCGCCACCTCGCAGGACGCCGAGGCCGATCGCGTCATGTCCCTCGCCGCCGACGCCAAGACCCACTTCCTCGCCGTCATCCCCGAGAAGGTCCAAGCCGACCCGAGCATCTCGACGGAGTAGGCGGCCTCGTCACGGACCGGTGGCGACGCGAGCGCGCGGATAGGGTTCGGCCGATGGACAAGGCCGGTCTCGAGCAACTCGCCACGGACCTCTTCGGCGCCTACGGCGCCGGCGAGATGGAGCGAATGCGCTCGCTGATGGCCGACGAGATGGTCGGCTGGATCACCAACGCCGAGGGCGGGGTGGACCGCACGGACGGGGCCGACGCCTACATGGCGCGGCTGCCGGACCTGAGCGAGGCGAAGCTGCGGACCAGGGTCACGCAGGTGCTCGGGCTAGACGAGGAGCGGGTGATGACGATGATCGCGATCCGGGCCTCGCGGAAGGGGAAGGACCTGGAGAACTACGCCGCTTTCCTCGCGCGCGTCGCCGACGGCAAGGTCGCCGAGCTCTGGATGGTCGAGGCCCAGCCGGCCTACAGCGACGAGTTCTGGTCCTGAGCTACCGCGCGCCGGAGCTTCCGGCACTAGCCCGCGAACGCCCTGCAGCCCTGCCCGCGCAGTCCCGGGCACTCGGGCAGCCCGGTCGGGACCGCGACGCCGGGGACGAGCGGCAGCACCAGGCGCGAGCGGCGCTTGGGCGAGAAGGCGACGCTGACGTTGGCGTCGCCGAGCGGCACGGTCTCGTCGAAGGCCCAGACGGGCTGGTCGCCGGCGGGCGGCGCGATCGTGATTCGGATGCGCGAGCCGGTCCGGTAGACGTGGCCCTGGTAGTAGAGCGGCACGACGATGCGCGTGAACTTGCCCTTGGGCAGCTTCGCAGCGTCGGACTTGCGCAGCGTCAGCACGGGCTCGAGCGGGGTGCTCTTGCGCTTCGCGAGCTTGCGCAGGCTGGTCCGCAGATAGCCGCTCTGGACGTAGGTCTCCTTGCTGTCGGGGCGGACCTCGGTGACGCTGACCTGGAGGTCGACGTCGGGGACCGAGGCGCGGATCCAGGCCTCGAGAGAGCCGGCGCCGATGATCGTCGTGTTGGCGCCGAGCGGCTCGCTGACGTAGGTCGCGGCCTTGCCGCGGGGCGGCTGCTGCCAGTCGATGCCGGGCGTGGCGGTCCAGAGGTCGCCCGCGCCCGTGTCGGTGCCGGGGAAGTTGTCGCCCGGACGCGACTCCTTGTCCCAGGCGAAGCTGTCCGTGCCCGCCTGCTTGGCCGCCTTGTTTCGCAGGCTGCCGTCGGGGCCCAGGAACCACGAGCGCGCCTTGGTGCCCGGCACGGGCAGGCTCTTGAAGCCCTGCTCGAAGGCGGGGACCGGATGGCCTGGGGTGACGCCGCCGGTTTCGAACAGGACCCGTACCCGCGGCAGCTTCTCGAAGGCCGCCTTGGCGGCCTCGAAGCTGGGCTCGTCCCGGATCGGGTCGGGCGGTAGCGACACGCCGGAGACGCCCATCGCCGTCTGGTAGAAGAGCCCGGCCGCCGCCTTGGCGAAGGCGGGCATCTCGGGCCGGCGCTGGGCCATGTAGATCTCCATGAAGTCGAACAGGCGGTTGAAGGTCTCAGGGTCGAGCGAGTCCGTGTGGAAGCCGTTGGTGTAGGTGAACCACCTGCGCTTGGTCCCGGTGAAGCGGTCGGTCAGGTTGGGGCAGTGCCCGCCGGTCTGCTCGTCGTGCCACTGGCAGGCGAGGTAGACCGGGACCTTGATCCTCTTGACGAACTTCGAGGGGTTGATCGGGTCGGCGGTCTTGGGCCGGTAGAAGCGGTTGTTCTGGATCTTCGTCAGCAGGTCGGTGGCGGCCGTGTGCAGCTCCTGGTTCTCGGCGCAGGTCTGGTCGCCGTTCTGGATCCGGTTCCAGGCCCAGCCCTGGCCATCGCTCGCGTTGGCGGGCTTGGCGTCCTCGACGCGGTCATTGGCCCACTCGAGCGCGAAGCCCGTGTTGAGGATCCCGCCCGGGTAGAGCGTTTTCGCGGTGTTGTCCAGCACCGACAGGGGCGTGATCGCCGACAGGCTCGGCGGGTTGGTGGCGCCGACGAAGAGCTGGCTGATGCCGCCATAGGAGATCCCGAACATGCCGACCTTGCCGCGCAGGACCCACGGCTGGCGCGCGACCGTCTCGATCACGTCATAGCCGTCGAGGGCCTGCAGGCGCTCGAAGAAGTCGAAGGCGCCGCCCGAGCATCCGGTGCCGCGCATGTTGACGTCCACCACCGCGTAGCCGAGCAGGTTGGCGATCGGGCTGATCCCGGACTCGGCGCCGGCCGGATTGGCGTAGCCGTAGCCCGCGTACTCGACCACCGTCGGGTAGGGGCCACCGTCGACGGGGCCGGGCAGCCGCACGGTCAGCGAGAGCTGGGTACCGTCGCGCGTGGTCACGTAGCCGTAGCCGCCCGCCGGAAGGGCCTGGTCGTAGATCGCCGTGCTCTTCGGCTTGGCCTTGCCGCTGAGCACGGTGACCCGGCCCGAGAGCTCGCCGGCGCCGTCGCGGACGCGGTAGCCCTTGCCGGCGGGGACACGGCGGAAGACGATGCCGCCCAGGCCTCCGGCGAGCTTGCCGGCGATGCGCTTGCCCTCGGGGCTCAGCAGGTTGACCAGCTCGCCGGGATCGGCGTCGGTGACGTGGACCTGGAGCGCACTGCCCCTGACGGTCAGGTCGCTCGCGGCCAGCGCCCCGGCCGGCAGCAGCGCGATCGCGATCGCGGCCGCTGCCAGCGACCCCACGGTGAAGCTGCGATTCCTGGCGCCGCGCGCGTTCTGCATCCCCGTCGCCTCTCCTTGCACGTTCCCTGCGTTCCCCCGGAGTACGGCGGGAAGCATAGCCAGCGAAGGCGCCCGCCGGCTACCGAGAATGGGCCCGCTTCGGACCGGCCCCGCTCAGGAGGCATCGGCGCCGGCGGCCTCGATCACGTGCAGCCTGTAGCGGCCGATCCGGAGCTCGTCGCCGTCGGCGATCGAAGCCCAGTCGGCGGCCTCGCCGTTGACGAGGATGCCGTTGGTGCTGCGGTCATCGAGCGCGCTGAGCTCGCCGTCGGGAGTGCGGACGACCACCGCGTGGCGGCGCGAGACCGTCGGGTCGTCGAGGCGGATGTCGGCGGCGGCGCTGCGCCCGATCCGCGACCAGCCCTCCTTCAGCTCGACCACGCGAGCGCGGCCATCGGCGAAGAAGGCCAGGTACTTGCCGGGCGCCTCGATCGACTCGCGGGCGTCCTCGAGCCAGCCCTCGGGCTCTTTGACCCGGTCGCCGAGGGAGGCCTGGACGATCGGCTGCTCCATCGTCGGCGCACCGCCGCTGAAGATCGACGCGCGCTGGAAGCGGGTGCCGCCGCAGCCTGGGCACTCGGGCATCGGCTCGGAGTTCTCGAGCGAGAGGGGGAGCGAGCAATCGACGCAGACGAATGAGCCTCCGTCCACCGCCTCTCCGGCTTCGTGGACCTGGTCCTCGCTCTGTTCGATCGCGGACACTGGGACAAGGGCATCGTACCCCCCGCGCTGCGAGATCGCAAACCGGCGGGCCGCGGGCGCCATGCAAAGAGCTACCTTTAGAATCGGCTCGGCGCATGGCCCCGATCTCCGTAAACGCAGCCGTGGACGCCCCGCGCGAGCGCGTCTTCGAGCTGCTCTGCGACCTCGCGGCGCGGCCCGCCTTCACCGACCACTTCGCCTCCAACTTCCAGCTCACCCGGGAGCAGGCCTCGGGCGTCGGCGCCGGCGCCCGCTTCGAGGTCGGCGCCCCCCGGGGGATCGAGTGGATGGACACCACGATCACGGAGGCCGAGCGCCCGCACCTGATCGTCGAGCAGGGCCACGGCGGGCGCAGCAACCGGATCGCCCTGAAGACCGTCTGGGAGTTGACCGAGGGCCCGGGAGCGGTGACGACCGTGGCGCTGACCTTCATCACCGATCCGTCGGGACACCGCGGCGGCCACTGGTGGCGGCGCCGCTGGCGCCGGGCGCTGCGCCGGCTGGGCGGGGCGATCGAGTCCGGCGAGCGCCCACCCGAACTAGTCGCGGTGGCGGGCGCGGATAGACTGCCCGCCGCATGATCGGCAAGCTCGGCCGCAAGGGATCCCTGGCCGCGGTGGCCGCTTTGACGCTGGCGTTGGGCGTCGCGGCCTGCGGCGCCGAGGAGGAAGAGGGCCACGTCGTCGAGGGCGAGCCTATCGAGCTCGGGGACCTGCGCTTCAACGTGCAGCTCACCCGCTTCCTCAACCCCAACGACGTCGAGGATTCCGAGTACCTCGAGGGCCTGCCCGCCCCGCCGCTCGGCGAGGACTACCTGGGCGTGTTCATGGAGGTCGAGAACGAGGGCGACGGCCCGGCGACGCTGCCGGCCGAGGGCGACATGAAGGTCCTCGACACGACCGGCGAGGAGTTCGAGCCGATCGAGACCGAGACCGTCTTCGCCTTCCCCTTCGGCCTCGAGATCGACGAGGAGGTCCGGGTGCCGCTCGAGGACACGGCCGCGGCCAGCGGCCCCTTGCAGGGCTCGCTCGTGCTCTTCCTGCTGACCCAGGAGGCGGCCGAGAACCGGCCGCTCGAGCTCGAGCTCACCGCCGACGGCCACGACGGTGTCGTCGAGCTCGACATCTAGTGGCCCTTCGGAAGCGTCTTGAGGAGGGCCACTCGGCGCTCCCCGCCGGGCCTGCGGCCCGCTAGCCCAGCGCCGAGCCCAGGATCTGGGCCGCGATCGGAGCGGCGACCTCGCCGCCGTCGCCGTCGGCGTCGATCAGCATCACCGCGATCGCGAGCTTCGGCTTCTGCGCCGGCGCGAAGGCGATGAACCAGGCATCGACGATCTGCTCGGGGTCGGGCGGCTCCTCCCCCGGCGCCACCTGGACCTGCGGCTGGTTCGGCTTCGGGCCCAGCTCCGCGGTGCCGGTCTTGCCGGCGACCTCGACGCCGGAGAGCCCGGCGGCGGTGCCGGTCCCATAGGTGACGACCGCGCGCATCAGGCCCGTCAGCACCCGCGCGTTCTCCTTCGAGGTCACCTGGACCGGCTGAGCGTCGGCGCGCAGCGGGGGCTCGGTCACGATCGGCGTCGGGTGGCGCACGCCGCCGCCGGCCACGGTCTGGGCCACCGACGCCATCCCCAGCGGGGTCGCCAGGATCTCGCCCTGGCCGATCGCGCTCACGGCCAGCTCGGTCAGGGTCTCGTCGTCGAAGGAGGTGGGCATCGTCATCTCGCCGGGCTGCACGGCCTCGGTCGCCTCGGCGTCGTAGAGCGTCACCGGCTGGTTCCAGCCATAGCGCTCCGAGGTCTCGATCAGCTTCTCCTCGCCGACATCGACGCCGAGCGGCGCGAACACTGTGTTGCATGAGTCGGCGAAGGTCTCCTCGAAGCTGCCGCCGCAGAGCTCGTCGTGTGCGTTGTCGATCGTGTTGGCGCCGGTCTCGACCGAGGGGTTCGTCGAGGTGACCGGCTCGAAGTAGTCGTCGAGCTTGACCAGGTCCTCCTCGAGCGCCGCCGTCGCGGTCACCACCTTGAAGGTCGAGCCCGGCGGCTGCGGCGCCGAGTAGGCCGACCCCGCCAGCGCCCGGACCTCGCCGTTGCGGGCGTCGAGCACGGCGATGCCGCCCGCCTGCCCGGCGAGGGCGCTGACCGTCACCTCCTGCAGGTCGGGGTCGATCGTGGTGCGGACGTCGCGGCCCGGGGCCTGCTGTGCGTTCGCCAGCACGCGGCCTTGGGTGCTGGAGGGGACGTCGGGCAGCGCGCTGCCCTCCGGCACCGCCAGCAGCTCGCCGCCCGGCTTGCCCGCCAGTCGCGAGTTGAAGGCGAGCTCGAGGCCGCTGACGCCGGTCTCCTGGTCGCCTGGGTAGCCGGATGCCTCGACCTTCGGGCGCAGCTCTTCGTCCGGCGTCTCGACGGTGCCGGTGACGTCGATCGCAGCCGATCCCAGCGGCGAGTCGCGCACCTCCGCGCCCTCGGCCAGCGGGGTCCCGTCCTTGGCCAGGATCGAGGCGCGCTCCGAGAGCGTCAGGCGGCGGCCGACGCGCTCACCCTGCTCGAGGTTGGGGAAGGTCAGGTGCGGGCCCCAGGCGATCCTCTCGTCCTGGAAGGGCAACTTCAGCGTGCCGTTCACATCGCCGAAGATCTCGGTCCCGAGCCCGACCTCGATCTCGATCACGTCGTTCTCGGGCCCACTCGCCTCGCCCGCGTTGATCGTGGTCGCCGTCGAGGCCGACTGCGCCTCGTCGTAGGCGGCGCTGAACTGTTCGAGCGGGTACTGGGCCTGGGCGTCGGGGGTGAGCTCATCGTGCATCGCCGCGAAGTCCTGGGAGGCCCAGGCCTCGAGGAAGCGATGGGCGGAATCCTCCTCGGCCGAGCCCGCCGCCATCACGGCGCCGACGACGAACGCGATCAGGGCGAGGACGGCGAGCGGCGCCGCCCTGTATCGCAGCCGCCGCTGGCGCTCGCTGAGCGCGGCCTTGGTCGGCCCATGGGAGGCCGGGCCGCGCTCGCGCCGCTCGTCGCTGGGCTCGTCCTCTGCTGCGCGCCTGCGCTCGGGCGGGCGCCGGCGCACGGGCGGCTCTGGATCGTCCAGCCAGTCCGCGGTCGGTCTGGGCCTCTCCCTGCGGCGCTGCTCCGGCGGCGGTTTCCGGCCCTCACCGCCGTCTCTCCCTCTTGTAACACCTGTCACCCCACAAAGGTAGAGAAGAGCCGCTTCCGGCCGCGCAAGGGGAGTCGCGTACCCGGGAATGCTTGTATTTCCTCTGTGACGGGGCTGGATTGGGCGATCGTCGTGTTCGCGCTGGTGATGGGGGCGTGGGGCTACAGGCACGGCCTGATCGTGGGGCTGCTCAGCCTCGCGGGCTTCGCCGTCGGCGTCTTCCTCGGCAGTCGCCTGGGGCCCGCGCTGCTGCCAGATGGCTCGGAGTCCCCGTACGCGCCGATGACCGCGCTCCTCGGCGCGCTCCTGGTCGGCGGCATCGCCGCGGTCTCGCTCGATGGCGTCTCTCGGCGGCTGCGACGGCGGGTGCTCGGGCCCGCGGGCAGGCGGAGGTCGATCCGCCTCGCCGAGGCGGTAGGCGGCGCGGTGCTGTTGGTCGCCGTCAGCCTCGCGCTCGCCTGGCTGATGGGGACGGTGGCCCTGCACGCCCCCGGGGCCAGAGAGGTGCGCCGCGAGGTCCAGCGCTCGCAGATCCTCGCGGCGTTGAACGAGACCTTCCCGCCTTCGAGCGAACTGCTGAACGCGCTCAACCGGATCGACCCCGTGGTCGCGCTCGATGGCCCGCCCGCCAGGGTCGGCCCGCCGGACTCGAGGATCGCCGCCGACCCGCAGGTCAGGGCCGCCGCCGACAGCGTCGTGCGCGTGCTCGGCAGCGCCTGCGGGCTCGCGGTCTCGGGCAGCGGCTGGATCGCGGCGCCGGGCCTGGTGGTCACGAACGCCCACGTGATCGCCGGCGAGCGGGACACCGGGGTCAGCTTCGACGAGGACGACGACCGCCTCGGCGCCGACCCGGTCCTCTATGACCCCTCGAACGACCTCGCGATCCTGCGCGTCCCCGGGCTGGAGGGGGAGAGCCTGCCGCTGACCGACCCGGTGGAGGCGGGCACCTCGGGCGCCGTGCTGGGCTATCCCGAGAACGGGCCGTTCACGATCACCCCCGCCCGGGTGGGCGAGACCGAGGTCGCCTTCAGCGAGGACTCCTACGGCCGCGGCCCGATCCAGCGGCGGCTGACCTCGCTGCGGGGCAAGGTTCGCGCCGGCAACTCCGGCGGGCCCCTCGTGGACGGCGCTGGCAGGGTGCTGACGACCGTCTTCGCCTCGACCGTCGGCGGCAAGCCGGGCGGCTACGGGATCCCGAACGAGGTGCTGAGCCAGGCGATCCCGCGCGCCTCGGTCGCGAGCGAGGTCGGCACGGGGCCCTGCGTCTGAGCGTCCGACCGCGGGGGCCGTTCCTTACGATTGGTAAGCTCGGACGAGGTGAGTAGGGACCGAGCCGGGCACGTCTGCCCCCACTTCCACGGCGCAGTAGAGCTGATCGGCCGTCGCTGGAGCGGCGCGATCCTCTACGCGCTCGCTCGCAGCGGCCGCCTGCGCTTCGCCGAGCTCAACGAGTGCGTCCCCGGCATGTCGGACCGCCTGCTCTCGGCTCGCCTCAGGGAGCTGGAGTCGGCCGGCCTGGTCAGCCGCGAGGTCCACTCCGGCCCCGGTGTCCGCGTCAGCTACTCGCTCACCGCCAAGGGCGATGCGCTGAAGCCCGCGATCGGCTCGGTCGAGGACTGGGCCAGGCGCTGGCACAAGGCGTAGCGCCGACGCGACCCGCGCGAAGACGACGCCGGAGCGCTCACCACTCGCGCGGGTTCCCCTCCGGGATGCGGTCGGCGACGAGGGTGGCGCTGACGCGCTCGACGGGGTAGGGCCCCGTGCTCGAGCGGTAGTGCTCGAGGTGTCCTGGGCCGAGCGCCTCGAAGGCGCGCTCGACGGTCGCCGCGTAGGTGGCGAGGATGACGGCGCCGGCGGGAGGCTCGGGGCTGAAGTGGTGGCGCTTGGCGGTGTAGGTGACGATGCGCTCGGGCAGGCCCTCGCCGGCGACGAGGCCGCTGACCTCGACGCGGTCGTAGCGGATCTCGCGCAGGTCGAGGCGCTCGAGCTCGGCCTCGGTCAGCTCGATCACGACGCCGTTGACGGGGCCGGCGGCGTCCTCGCCGCGCTCGACGTTCAGGCCCAGGATCCACTCGGGGCGGCGACCGTCCCCGAGCTCGAAGGTCTTCTCGCAGGTGAGGTTGTCGCGAACGAGCGAGAAGCGCCGCCGCCAGCCCGAGAGGTGGGCGGGCCGCGGCTCCCCGATCTCGCGCCCGAGCGTCATCGAGGCGCTCTCGGGCAGCACAAGCGATCCGTAGCCGAACAGGCCGAGTGACATGGGCGGAGCTTGGCAGGGGCCGTCCCTCGCGGAGATCAGCTCGCGGAGATCGCCGGCTCGGGGTCGCGGCGCTCCCGCTGCTCGCGCTCGTAGCTGCAGAGGCGCGCGGCCGCGGGGCAGTCGTGGCAGAGGGCGCGATGGGGCCGGGGCGTGACCTCGAACTCCGCGTCCTCGAGCTCGGCCACCAGGGCCTCGAGCTCGCTGCGGAGCGCGGCGATCTCCATCGGCCCGTACTCGTCGCTCTGCGGCTCGTCGGGGCGCTCGAGGAAGCAGTAGGAGGTGGTCACGAAGGCGCCCTGCCCGGAGCGCAGCGAGGCGGCCACCGCGTAGAGCTTGCGCTGCACCTCATAGCGCTCCATCTGGTCCGCCGGGGTGGCGCCACCGAGGCGGTCGGTCTTGTAGTCGACGACGACGAGGCTGCCGTCGGGGCGCTCGGCCAGCAGGTCGATCGATCCCCGCACCAGCGCCGGGCCGAGCCCGAGCACGAACGGGGCCTCGGCGATCAGCCTGCCCTCGAGCAGGGCGGCGGCCAGGGGGCTTGCGAGCCAGTTGGCGACCAGCGCCGTCGCGCGCTCGAGCTGGGCCTCGCTGGGCGCCAGCCCCTCGCGGCGCAGCGCCGCGAGGGTCCTGTCGGGGCCGGGGTCCATCCAGCGGTTGCCGGCGCTCCACTCGAGCAGGCCGTGGACGGCGTTGCCGAGGGCGTAGCGGCGCGCGCGGGCGGCCGGGGTCGCCTCGGGCTCCTCGTCGGTGTCCGCGGGCCCGGGAATCTCATCGCTGGGCGGATCGGCGGCGCCGGGGCGCTCCGCGGGGGCCTCCTCGCCCCCGGCGGCCCCGTCCCCGAAGGCCGCGTCGATCCTCGCCGGGGCCGGGTCCCGGCTCCTGATCCCGAGCACGCGCTCGACGTAGAAGCGGTAGCCGCAGCGCTTGTAGTCCGAGAGGGCGGAGTAGGAGAGCCTGCCGGCCGCGATCGGCGGGCCCTCGGGCGGGGCCAGCAGCGGCGGCGCCGCGGCGGCGACGCGCTCGGCGACGGTCTCGGGGTCGGCCTGGCGCAGCAGCGTCGGCCCGGCCCCCTCCACGGGGCGGCTGACGGTCAGCCGTACCCCGGCGGGCCCGAACTCCGCCTCCAGGCCCTCGCGGGCCGAGGCCGCCGGCAGGGTCACCGGGCCCTCCGGATCGAGCTCGCCGCCGAGCCAGGCGCGGGCCATCCGGGCCGCGACCGGCGTGCCCAGCTTCTCCTCGCCCGCGAGCTGGCGGGGCGTGACGACGCCGCTCAGCAGCAGCCGCTCGCGGGCCCGGGTGGCGGCGACGTAGGCGAGCCGCATCGACTCGGCCGAGTCGAGCGCCTCGGCGCGCTCCTTCAGCTCGTCGTAGTCGTAGAGGTACTCCGAGGGCCGGCCCATGCGCGATAGCCGCACGCCGATGCGGAAGCGGTCGAGCCCCTCCTCGGCGGGCCCGCCGGGCGCGACCCGGACGGCCGGGGGGAAGCCGCCCAGGACGAGGCGGCCCAGGTGGGCGACGGCGACGATCGGGAACTCGAGCCCCTTGGCGGCGTGGACGGTCATCACCCTGGCCCCGTCGTGGCCCTCGGTCTCGGTCGTGGCCTCGCCCTCGCGATCGTCGCGCGCGGCGCGGTCATCGAGGTAGGCGACGAACCCGCTCAGGTCCGGGCCTTCGTCGGCCTCGAACTCGCGCGCCAGCCGCATCAGCTTGCGCACGTTCGCCCAGCGCCCGCGGCCGTCCTCGCGCGCGAGCGTCGCGAGGTCGTAGCCGAAACCGCTCGCCGCCCGCTCCACCAGCCGCTCGAGCCCGCCCTCGGGCCCCGCGCGGCGCAGGGACTCGAGCCGCTCGCAGAAGAGCCGCACCCGGGCCAGCTCCTCGGCGGGTATCCGCTCCATGTACTCGCCCCGGCCGGAGTCCTCGCCCCGGAGCAGCCGGTCGCGCAGCACGGGCCAGACGCGGCGGGCGTTGTCGCGCTCCTTCTCGGGGTCCCACTGGGCGGCGGTCTTGCGCAGCAGCCAGAGCGTGTCGGGGAGGGCGGCGCAGGCGGGCGAGGCGAGCGCCCCGAACAGGGCCTGGTCGTCGAGCGGGTTGGCGATCGCCGCCAGCAGCGCGCGCAGGTCCTCGACCTGCTGCCGGGACCAGTAGCCGCGTCCGCCGACGACGTATGGCCGCAGCCCGGCCTCGTCCAGCGCGCGCTCGAAGGCACCGACGTGGGTGAAGGCGCGCAGCAGCACGACCATCTCGCCGGGCTCGGCCCCCTCCTCGTCGCGCAGCGCGGCCAGCCGACCCGCCAGCAGCCGCGCCTCGGCGACCAGCGAGGCGGGGGAGTTCTGCTCGCGCAGCCCCGGCAGCCCCACCTCCTCCGCGGCCCAGTCGCCCTTGGTCGCCTCCTCGGTCAGCAGCAGCTCGACCTGCGGCGCCTCGCGCTCGCGCTCGCGGCCGACGGTGAGCTCGGCGAAGCGCTCCAGCATCGAGTTGCCGAGCGCGTTGGCGCCCGCGATCACCTCGGGCGTCGAGCGGAAGTTCCCGAGCAGGGGCAGCACGACTGCCTCCTCGTCGGGACGTTGCTCGAAGCACTCGCGCTGTCCCCGGAAGACGTCGAGGTCGGCGTGCCGGAAGCCGTAGATCGACTGGAACTCGTCGCCGACGACGAACAGCCGGGTCGCGTCGCCGCGCAGCAGCTCGATCAGCTCGAGCTGGAGCTCGTTCGTGTCCTGGAACTCGTCGACCATGATCTCGTCGAAGCGCTCGCGGTAGGAGGCCCGGATCTGGTCGTTGTCGCGCAGCAGGTCGCGCGCCCGCAGCTGCAGGTCCTCGAAGTCGAGTCCCGAGCGCTCGCCCTTGAGCTGCTCGTAGCGCCGGCCGTGCAGCTCCACCAGGCGGCGAAGCGCACCGTACTGGCCCACCAGCTCGCGCTCGGCCATCGCGCGCCGGGCGCGGCGAAGCGCCCTCCTGTAGCGCTCGGCGGGCTCGCGCTTGAAGGCGGCCCCGCCCGCGGTCAGCTCGAGCCCCGCCAGCTCGGGCAGCCCGGGCGTCGAGCCGCGGTCGAGCGCCCCGGCCCTGGCCATCCGCTCCCGGCTCTCGGCCGCCTGGGGGCCGCTCGCGTCCTCGCAGTCGGCCAGCGCCTCCTCGGCCGCGGCCGCCAGGCCCTCGAGGGCGCCGCCGAGGTCGGATGCCTCGGGCTGGGGCAGGGCGGGGTGCTCCTCGCCGCGGCTGCGCAGCTCGGCGAAGGCGCCGAGCACGGCCTCGCGCAGCGGCCGGCGGTTGTGCGACGCGACCAGCTCGGCGGCGTCGAGGCCGCCCTCGGCGAGCAGCTCCCGCACCGACTCGGTGAGGGCCGCGCTAGCCAGCCTGTCGGCCTGCGGCTCGTCGACGACGCGGAAGCGCGGGTCGATCCCGGCCGCCGCGGGGTGGCTGCTGAGCAGCCGCCGGCAGAAGCCGTGGATGGTGGAGATCCAGTCCCCCTCCAGCGTGCGCTCGCCGAGCAGCACCCGCACCCGCTCGCGCAGCTGGTCGGCGGCGCGGTCGGTGAAGGTGAAGGCGAGGACGCGCTCGAGGCCCGCCTCGTCGGTGACCGCGATCGCGCGCAGGCGCTCCACGAGCACCGTGGTCTTGCCCGTGCCCGCTCCGGCCTCCAGGAAGACGTCGCGGTCGCGCGCGTCGACCGCGCGCTGCTGCTCGGGTGTGAGCTCGCGGACGCTCATCCGCGGGCCTGCTCCTCCTCGTCGTCCTCGCCTCCGCGCTCGCGGCGGCAGATCGGCTGGTAGTCGCACCAGGTCGGGCAGCTGCCGCCGGTCGGGTCCCGGCGGATGACGCCCTCGCGCATGCGGGCGGCGATCTCGGCGGCGTGGTCGGCGGCGTCGTCGAGCGCGTCTTCGAACTCCTCGTCGGAGAGCATGTCCTTCGGGCGCACGGGCAGCCCGTCGAGCTCGGTGGCCATCTCCTTTCGCAGCAGCCCCTGGGCGCGGCGGCTGCCCGTGTCGCCGAGCGGCCGGTAGACGCCGCCGATCAGCTCCAGGCCCCAGAGGTCTCGGATCGCCCGCATGTAGAGCTGGAGCTGCAGCTTGCCCTGCTCGCGCAGCTTGGCCGGGCTCCTGGCGACGTCGCGCGCCGACTTGTAGTCCTGGATCAGCGCCGCCCGCACCGGCGATCCCTCGGGGGTCAGGTCGACGCGGTCGATCATCCCGTGCACCGCGAAGCCGTCCAGCTCCAGCGCCGGCTGCTCGGCTCCGGGCAGCCCGAACCTGGCCTCGGCGAGGCGCGGCTCGGGCACGAGCGTAATCCCGGCCTCGGCCTCGTCCTCGAGGAAGGCGAGCGCGAGCCCGACGCTGCGGCGCAGCTGAGCGGCCACCTCGGGGTCTTCGGCCTCCAGCTTCCGCTGCTTGGCCTCGTCGAGCGCCAGCTCCCAGGCGCGATCGCGCCAAGCCGACAAGGTCTCGGCGCTCGGCCGCCTGGCGCCGCCGGCGCCGTCGCGGTAGAGCCGCTCCAGCACCGCGTGCATGATCGAGCCGATCGTGGCCGACTCCTGCTCGGGCTCGAGGCCCTGCGGGTCGAGCTCCTTCTCGGCGAACCACATGTAGGCGCAGGTGGCGTATGTCTCGAGTCCCGAGGGGCTGAACACCCTGCGCGCGTTCAGCTCCTCCAGCACCGGCGCCACCGTCAGCGGGCCCGGGGCCACGCGCTCACGACCGAGCTTCGACTCCGCCTCGGCCAGCGCGGCCTCGCATTCGGGCTTGACCCCGGGGGGCAGCTCGAGCGCCGCCAGCGCCGGCGCCCAGGCCGCGGGGCCGAGCGCCGCCAGCGCCCTCGCCAGCACCGGCGCGCTCGGGGCGTCGGCGGGCCGGGGAACGACCCGGTCGAGGCCCCTGCGGGTCAGCATCGCGTCGCTCGGCCGGGGCTCCTGGCCTGGGCCCTCGGCGGGCTCGACCTCGCCGTCGAAGAGCTCGCGCACCTGGTCCACGAAGGCCGAGCGGGGCAGCGCCCGTCCCTCGTCGTCGGAGCTCCGCCACGAGAGGTGCAGGCCGCGCCGGGGGCGCGAGAGGCAGACCGTGAACAGGTAGCGCTCCTCCTCGGCCTCGTCGGCGCGCTCGGGCAGGCCCAGCTCCCGGCGGCGGTCGTCGTCCAGCAGCGGCGCCGGACGCGGACGCCGCGGGAAGTCGCCGTCCTGGAGCGAGGCGACGAACAGGTGGTCCACCCGCCCCGCGCGCACGCGGTAGGGGCTGGTCACGCGCACCCTGCCGGTCGCCGGCCCCCGCCAGAGGGGCACGCTCGCCGCCTCGATCGCCTCGATCGCGTCACGGGGCGAGGCCTCGAGCCCCAGGTCCGCGAGCTCCCCGAGGGCGCGCTCGGCGGCGCCCCCCGCTCGCAGCTCGAGCGCGCGCTCGGGCCCCGGCAGCTCGCCCTGACGATCCCACATCGCCCGCT
>Ga0194128_10002943_pt1 | contig 26840 bp, 19 predicted proteins | sample TA2KigCa65mmetaG_FD_148650 | JGI IMG/M metagenome (GOLD analysis project Ga0194128, IMG submission 148650) | Freshwater microbial communities from Lake Tanganyika, Tanzania - TA2015037 Kigoma Deep Cast 65m | ecosystem: Environmental > Aquatic > Freshwater > Lake | place: Tanzania: Lake...
CTTCGCGACGGCTCCAGGAAGAATTTCCTGAACTGCGAAAAAAGTATTGGGGCCAGCACCTGTGGGCGCGAGGGTACTTCTGCGCGACAGTCGGCGCCGTGAATGAGGAAACAATTCGGCAATGACTTTCATAACGATGTCCAGCCGCAGACGGTCTTCCACGCGCAACGGCACGCCGCGCTGCACCAGTTTTTGAAATCCGGTTTTCTCGGCCTCCACGTCGTACTGTCCCGGGCGCAATTCGCCCGCGAAATAGCGGCCGCTGTCGTTGGATTCGATCGTCACCGCGACACCGGTGTTCACGTTGCGGACTGTAACGCGCGTATTCGGCAACACCGCACCGCTCTCGTCGGCGACACTTCCCTGGATGGATCCGAAGATTGCCTGGCCGTTCGCGGTCATGGCCGCTACCAGTAGCCCTACGATTAGTCGCATCGTGACACTCCTTTTCTATTTGCCAAGGCAAGTCGATTGGCGGCCCACCAACTGCCAGCGGCCATCACTCTTTCGCCAAACGTGCAGCACATTCATCTGAATGCCAGCGGGTTGGTTGGCGTTCTTTACGGTTACATCGCAGCGAACCAGGGCCACATCGCCATAGATTTCCGTCTTGACGTTTGAAAAGGCGAACTCGGTGCGTTTGCCTTTGGAGGCCGCCGCGACCGCCTCTGTCTTGTTTTCGACGCGTCCGTCGGAGTGGCTGTACATCAGGCGCTCGCCGTAGAGACGTTCGAGTGCGGCGCCATCGGATCGGAGCATCGCTTGGCGAAGCGCCTGCATGGCCGAGTCTACTTCGTCGCCGCTGGCCGCGGAAAGGGAGATCGCGATGAGGAAGGGGAGAGTGAGTTTGCTCATGTTCGTTTAGCGGTGTTGACGGAATAACCAGGCGGGCAGCGCGGGTTCTGTCGCGGCCCACTGGCTAACATTGTGGCCGACGCCGCGATACTCGCTATACAGAGGTTTCCCGCCCGCCTTGCGGCGCGCGGCGATGCGGTCGCGGGAGATCCGGACGTTGACTGTTTCGTCCGCGTCGCCGTGAAAGTTCCACACCGGAATCCGAGGATTCTCCGCGCCGGACTCTGGCGAGGCGCCTCCGCAGAAAGGTACGGCCGCGGCGAATCGTTCGCCGTGATGAGCGAGCAGATGCCAACAGCCTCCGCCGCCCATCGAATTTCCGCAGAGATAAATCCGGCGATCGTCCAACGAGAGTTCTGCGGTGAGCGTCTTCACCAGATCGACAACCGCCGCCGCGCCGGGGCCGAGTCCGGGTACTTTGTCAGGCATCTGAGTCCGTTTCGTGGCGAGTGTACGCGGCGTGGCGTAGCGAATCCAACCGCGGTCCGTTTGCGGTGCGGCCACGTAACAACGCTGAAGCTCCTGCACCTCGGGAAGCGTCCATAACAGCGCACCGAATCGATTTCCGCCGGTGAGTTGCTTCTGATTGTCGACGCCCGTGCCGCCAGAGCCATGCAGATACAACACGAGCGGCAGTTTGCCGTTGGAATTGGTGGGCCGGAAGAGCCGGTACGGCATGCTCCATCCGTCCACCGGACGATGGGTTCGCGCTTCGAAACGCGCGGCGAGGTCTTTGATCTTGCCTTCGAAGGTCTCGATGAGTGCCAGCCGTTCCGGCGAGTTCGGATCACCGGGTGCGAGCTTCTGCGCGGCTGCCGGGCTTATAGCGGCGCCCGCCAAAAAGAGCCGTCGTGAAAGGGTCATCTTAGAATCCAATCCGAATTCCAAGGCGGAACAGCCGTTGGTCATTGCCTTCGCGTCCGGTGTTTTGTACTGTACCGATCAAGCCGAAGTTGCTCGACGAGATGTCGGCATTGGGATCGCCGAAGTGCGGTGTGTTGGACACATTAAACGCTTCTCCGCGCAATTGAACGTTGATGCGTTCATTGATTTGGAAACGGCGGAAGACGCCCATGTCGACGTTGATCAATCCCGGGCCGCGCAGCGTGCCCGTGCCGCACGTGCCGAAGCGAGGCGTATTGGGCGAAACCGTGTTGGGATCGGCGAGATTCGTCCGGTCCCACCAGCGCGTCCGCTCTCCAATTTTCGCCACCGGCCCCAGGCAATCGGCGAACTGCCCGCTGCCCGGCGCGTTGAGTACCGTGCCCGGCGCCGTCGGCGTAATCGGCGTTCCGGTATTCAGACGCGCGAGCGCGTTGATTTGCCAGCCGCCGAGCAGGATGTCGGCCGCGCGGCCGGAAGCCCAACGCTTGCCTTTGCCGAACGGCAGTTCGACGACGCTTGAGACCGTCGCGTTGTGCCGGATGTCCTGCGGCAGCGAGCCGTAGTTCAACCGCCAGTAGGTCGGATGGGAGACGCGTGGAGAAGCCGTGGAGTTCTCGCCGGTGTAGCCGAGCGCATGCGACCAAGTGTAGGAAAGCTGCATCTGGTAGCCGTTGCGCATGCGCCTCTGGATCCGTACCTGAAGCGAATCATAGAGCGAAGCCGGCATGTGCCCGACGAAATTTGTGTTCGCATTGCGCCGGAAACGCTGCACCAATTGTTGTCCGGCGTTGCCGGCGCCGAGGTCGGCCCAATTGGCGTTCAGGTAGCTTGTCTTGCGCACGGATCGTGTGGCCACATAACCCGCCGAAGCCAGCCAATCGCCGGCCTGCTTTTCGATGGTGAGGTTCCACGACTGTATGTAGCCCCGTTTGAAATTCTGATCGACGGTCAGGAACGACGCGGTCAGGGGCAACGGCACGCGTTCGCGCTCCGGCACGGTCGCGATTGGTGGCAGACCCCGGTCGAGTGTCGTGGAAAACGACCGCGCGGTGTCAAAGGCCAGGTTCTGTGCGAACTGCACCGGATAGTTCGCGCGCATGTCCCGGCCCAACGAGAAGGGATCGAATGAGATGCCGTAGCCGGAGCGGACCACCAGACTGCCACCGAGCCGCCAGGCCAAACCGACGCGCGGAGCGAACTGGCGTTTGCTCTCGCTCACGCCGCAGTTTCGCGGCTCGGAGCCGAGCCCGCACAGAACGGCCTCGTTCGTGTTGAAATCGTAGCGCTCCAAGCCGCGGTCGGGCCGTCCGGGGTAGGGGAAATACTCCCAACGCGTGCCGTAGGTGACGGTCAGATTACGTGTCGCCTGCCAGCGATCGCGAATGTAGAAGCTCGAGAACGCGGCGCGCACCTGATACTCGGGTTTGGAAAGCGTGTTGCGTCCGGCTTCGCGCGCCAGGCCGAGCAGGAAAGAGCCGAAGGCATGGAAGTCGTTGCCAGCCGCCCCGCCGTTCAACGTTGTGGTGGCGTTGCGGAAGTTGAAGCTGCCGGCCGGTCCGCCGACGGCGCCGATCGCATTGGCGACGCCGTGGTTCAACTGGGTTTGATAGAGATCCACGCCGAAGCGGATATCGTGTGTGCCTTTGATCCAATTGCCGTTGCCGACATACTGATACGTGTAGTCGTTCCCGAGGAAGGGTGAAGCCTCGTTGTTGCCCAGGAGCGAGAAGCCGTCGATGCGCAGCGCTCCGAGTCCGCCCGCGATGAAGGCGTCGCCATTGGTGCCGGGAATGCCGAGCACGTCGCGGCCGACCTTCTTGTCGAGGTTCGGGAACAGCGCATTTGTGTTCAGCAACTGGGCGCCGAAATAGCCGTCGAAGATCAACGAGGGGCGCACGACATATGTCGACGAGATTGTTCCGGAGTAGGTCTTTCCGTAGCCGTTTCCGACGCGGAAGTCAGTCGGGTGGACGGCGGGTCCTACCAGCTGGCCGAATGGCGGCGGATTATCCGTGCCGTAGTTCAGATAGCTGAGCCGGGCGAAGGCCGTCCACCGCTGGTTGATGTTGAAGTTCGTCTTTGCATCGATCTGGTTGCGCCCGTACGCATAATTGCTACTGGCCAGGTAGTTCAGGTTGATGTTCTGGGCGCCTTGGCCGGGGACGTTGGGTAACGGCCAATCCGGCAAACTGAGCATCCTGCGCGTCGGGCCAGAGAATCGGGAGGCGGGAATGCGATTGCCAGGAAAGGCCGTACGGTCCCGGGCGAAGGCGTTCGCGTTGGCCGGATTGTAGGCGGCGCCGGTCAATGGATCGAAGACTGGCACGGGCGAAAGCGAAAGATCGCCCGCGCGCATTTCGGGCGTGGGCACGTCGAGAAACGCCTGCGCGTTCTGCCGTTCCGACGTGCGCTCGTAACTGAGGAAGAAGAACGCCTTGTTCTTGACGATCGGTCCGCCGAGCGTGCCGCCCGCCTGGTTGTAGATGTACTTGGGCAGCTTGGCGGAGCGGTTGCTGAAGTACGAATAAGCGCCGAGATGCTGGTTGAAGTGATGCAATGCGGCCGATCCATGCAGGTCGTTCGTGCCGGATTTGATTTGCAGGTTGACGGCAACGCCGCCCGCCAAGCCCTGCTCGGCATCGAAGGAATTCGTGACGGCGTTGACCACTTCGATGGACTCCAGCGTCGGGTTGAGACCTGTCATGTGCGGCAGGTTTGGATTGTAGGAAGTTGTGCCATCAATGCGGACGTTGTTCGTCTGGTCGCTGGTGCCGTTGACGGAGAAACGCACGGAGCGCGCCGGATTGGCCGGCACGGAGTTGGCGTTGCGGGGCGGAGAGAATCCGGGCAGCGTGCCCAGCAGCATCTGGTAGTTGCGGCCGACCGGCACGGGCATGTTCTCGAGCGTCGTCTTGCCCATCTCGTGGCGCACCTCGGCCCGGTCCGTCTGGAGGGTCGCCGCGGAGGCTTCCACCGTCACGCTTTCGTTCACGTCGCCCACGTCGAGCTTGACGTCGGCGCGCGTGGTGCTGTTGGCCGCCACCTCGATGCCCGTCTGCTTGTAGGAGCGGAATCCACCGGAGGTGACGTTCACCTGATAGGTTCCGGGCTGAATGGTGGGGAAGCTGTAGATGCCGCTCTCGTTCGCGGTGCCCTCGCGCGTCGTGCCAGTGCCTTGATGCGTGATGACGACTTTCGCGCCGGGAATGGCGGCCGACGAGGCGTCGGTGACGTTGCCGACGAGTCCTCCATACAGGATCTGCGAGAAGGCAATCACGGGAGTGAGAGCCAATAGCAACACAATCTTGATAAACATGGGCTGACTGCCTTTCTTCGGTTAACCGGCCAAAGCCGCGTGCGAAGAGGCGCGCAGCAGTTTTCGTAAGCGTTTCTTTTCCTCGGCACTGAGTGAACGCCGAGGCGCCAGCGCCTCGCCGCAGTCGAGCCCCTGCCACGCGAGGATGGTCTTGATCGCGGGCGTTAGGGGAAACTGGAGCCCGATGGCGACTAGTTCATTAATGCGCGCCTGTACAGCCTGCGCGCCTGCCCAATCCTTGCGCCGGGCCAGTTGTTGGGCTTCGACGAAGAGTTCGGGAATCACGTTGTAGAACGTCCCGATGCCGCCATCGGCGCCCATCAGGAGCCCGGCGGTGATCACTTCGTCGTGGCCATTGAAGACCACGCGGCCGGTCTGTTTGATCTGCCAGAGTTTGTACAGATCCATGTCGGTGAACTTAAGTCCCACGACGTTCCGGATGGCCAGCAATTCGAGCGCCTGTTGCACGCCTTGAATGGCCGGACACATGGCCGGAAAGTAGTAGACCAACACCGGCAACTCCGAGGCCGCGGCCAGCCGCTCATAGTAGGCGCGGACTTCGGCGAATGAGTACGGTCCGAGCGGTGGCAAGCTGGCAATCGCATGTGCGCCGCACCGGGCGGCGTGCCGAGCGAGTTCGAGCGCGTCGGAGGTGCGATACGCGCCCACATGGGCGATGACCTGTTTGCCTTTCGGTGAACAACGCACCGCGACTTCGGTCACCTGCTTTCGTTGTTCCACCGGGATGAGCAACCCTTCGCCGGTGTTGCCCGTGACGTAAAGGCCGTCGACCTTCGAGCGATAAACGTGATCCAGCAGCCGCTCGAATGCCGCGGGCGCAAAGTCGCCGCGTTTGTCGAACGGCGTCACAATCGCCGGCAAAATGCCTTGCAACTTCATCATGGGACTATCGGTCTCCTCCCCGTTCCGATTGGCGGCGGAAGCGCTCACGCATCCACTCCTCCGTGGCCGCCGGATTGTAATTCTCCGGCGTGGGGATTGGCATCTGCGCGCCCACCGACTTGCGCCACGCAGCCAGTGCCGCGTGCAGTTCCTTCGACTTCTCCGGCTGGTTCAACACCAGATTCTTACGTTCGCCGGTGTCCTCGCGAACGTTGTAGAGCTCGAGCGCGCCATCCTCGTAGAACTCGATCAGCTTGAAGTCGCCTCGCCGGATCGCACCGGCCGGGCGCATCGGGATCAACGGCTGATGGAAGTTGTAGTGTGGATAGTGCCAGTAGATGGCATCGCGTTGGAAGCCGGTTTGCTGCTTCAGTAATGGCATCAGGCTGACGCCGTCAACGCCTGCGGGTGCGGCAACGCCAGCGGCATCGGCAAGCGTCGGCAGGTGATCGACGCTGCTCACCGCCGTATCACACACGGATCCGGGCGTGACGACCCCCGGCCAGCGCACGATCATCGGCACGCGGATGCCGCCTTCGTAGAGCGTACTCTTCTCCTCTCGCAGCGGCGCGTTCGATGTAATGTGCCGCCGGCCTACGACGCCGCCGTTATCGGACGTGAAGATCACGATCGTGTTCTGCGTGAGCTTCAACTCGTCGAGCTTCTTCATAATGCGCCCGACGCTGTCGTCGATGCTCTCGACCATCGCCGCGTATTCCGGATGCGTGTGCGCCTGTCCGGGTTTCATGCGTTTGCGGTAGCGTTCGGCCACGTCGGCCTTGGCCTCGATCGGCGTGTGGACTCCGTAGTGCGGAAGATAAAGAAAGAACGGTTGTGATTTGGAGCGCTCGATGAAATTCAGCGCCTCGGTGGTCAGACGATCGGTCAGGTACTCACCTGGCTTTCCGTCCTTGATGTTCGGAATGTTATACGGATAGAAAAACGTCGGCGGGGCGCCCATGTGACAGCCGCCAAAGTTGACGTCGAAGCCTTGTTTCTCGGGGTAGTGCGACTCGCCGCCGAGGTGCCATTTGCCGATGCTGGCCGAGACGTAACCGGCGGGTTTCAATGCTTCGGCGATTGTCGTTTCTTCGAGGGCGAGTTGCGGTTTCCACGCCGGAGGCTTCATCTTGAGGCCGGGCGGAACTCGGCCGGGAATCCAATCGGTCAGATGAAGACGCGCGGGATACTTGCCGGTCATCACCGCGGCGCGGGTTGGAGAGCAGACCGCGCAGGCGGCATAGGCACTGGTGAACTTCATGCCTTCTTTGGCCAGCCTGTCGATGTTCGGTGTCTGGTACAACGTGCTGCCGAAGCAGCCGAGATCGGTCCAGCCCATGTCGTCGATCAGGACAAAGACAATGTTCGGCCGGCGGGTCTGCGCGGCCGCGAATGGCGCGGCGCCGAGCGTGCCGAGGAAATCACGTCTGGAAATCATACAGTCTCCTGCATCGTACTCAGCCGCCGCTGGACGAAGGTCCGGCAGTCTACGCTGTCAGAGTCCAGGAACTCCTGGTAGGCGCTTTGGCAGTGTTCGGCCATCAGTTGCTCCAGCAGCGCGTGATCGCGCTTGCGCAACGCGTCGACAATCGCCGCGTGCGAATTCATCACCCGAATCAAGTCCTGCGAGCCGGCGCTGCGCAGAATGCTGACAAAGGCAAACAGCGGCACAGCAACGCGGTCAAGCGCGGCGGCGAGCGCCCGGTTCCCGGAACAGAGCCAGATCTGCCGGTGAAAATCGAGATCGGCTTGCGCCGATTCGTAATAAGCGTTGGCGGCCACGGCCGACGTCAATGCGGCCAGTCGCTGCTCCAGTTCACGGAAGTCCGCCGGTGTCATGCGCTCCGACGCTCTCACGGCGGCAACCTGTTCGAGCAGCAGGCGCAAGTCGATCTGTTCCCGCATTTCCGCGGCGCTGAGGTTGGTGACGATCGTACCCACGTTTGGCGTGCGAACCACCAGCCCATACTTTTCCAGCTCAAACAGCGCCTCTCTCACGGTCGGTTGGCTGACGTTCAGGTCGCGCGCCAAGTGCAGCTCGCGCAGCGCATCGCCGGGCCCGAATTTGCCTGCAAAGATAGCCTCGCGGATGGCGCCGACCACCTGGACTTTGAGGGTCGAACTACGAACCGGATCGAGTGTCTTCATGATGTCTGTTCCTCCGGCCAGGAGCGCCGGATGGCCGCGATGTCCGCGCGCATGTGCTGGCGAAACAAGGTGATGTCGGCGCTATGAATAAGGAGGTTGGCGCCGAGCCGGAGCCAGCGAACCTGAGCTTCGGCTCCACCCCAGAAGTGAATGCCGGCTCCGACCCCCGCGGTTCGCGCCGCGCGAAAGATGGTCTCGCAGGCCGCGAGGAATTCCGGGTGATCGTATTGCTCGGGAAGCCCGAGGCTGCAGGAAAGGTCATGCGGGCCGATGAGGACGGCATCGAGATCCGGAACGGCGAGAATTTCGTCCAGCGCCTGGATCGCCGGGACGCTCTCGATATTGACGATCAGCAAGCGGCTTCGCGCCGCGTCCGCGATGTACGCCTCCAGGGCGGGCTCCGCGGGGTTCCCGGACAACATCCCCTCGAGTTTTTGTCCCTTGATGGGCCTCATCTTCACGGCCCCGCGCAATGCCCGCACCTGTTGCGCGTTTTCCACGTAAGGCGCTATGACTCCGGCGGCGCCGCCATCAAGCACCATCGAGGCGGCGTAAGGATCCGGCGAGGGAATGCGCACCAATGGCGGCAATCCAAGCGCGGCGTAGGTCTGGCACATCCAACTCAGTGGAGCGCGATCCAGCGCGATGTGTTCGGTGTCCAGGAATACGAAGTCCAGGCCGAGATCCCGGACGGCCTCCGGCCAGCGCGGCGAGGAAGAAACAATGAGCGTGCCGAAGGCCAGTTCGCCGGCGCGCAACCGTGTGCGAAACTCGTGTGGCGTCATTTTTTGATGCGAAACCGGCCGAATTTGATATGGGTCCGAGGCGTATTGGCCGTGCCGCTATCCCACACGGCGCGGAAGTCTCCGGGCGCTACCTCGATCAGCGTGGGGTAGGAGTTCTTGATGCCGGCGTCGTAGAACGTCTTCTCCTCACTCCAGGCTCCGCCGGGCGGTTTTGTCTTGTAGCGCAGCGACGTGCGGGAGCCCTTGGCCGGCTGGGCGGGCCCGTCGCTGTAGATGTACACATGCGTGCCGTCCTCGGCTCGGCCGTAATAGCTCTTAGATTTGGCGTTATGAAGGTCGGGTTCGGCTTGCGCCGGGCTCCAGGTGCGGCCGCTGTCCTTGCTGACGCTCGAATACGCGCGTGGCGGATTGGTCGTTTGGGATGTATCGTCGTATCCGGCCGTGCGCATCATGATCTTCAACTCACCCGCTGTGTCGCCAGGCGCGATATTCCCTTCGTGCAGGAACACTTTGTTGCCCGTAGATGGCTGCGGAATGTACGACTCCAACCGCCACTCCAAAAGGCTGCTGCTGCTGAGCACGAAGTGATCTCGTGAACCGCGCTCATCCTTTTGCAACGTATTGCGGTGCGCTGGCAACAGATAGCGCTGTTGGCCGTTCGCCAACACCGGCTCAATGCCCGCGTTGAGAATCAGCGGACCGCCGTAATCCATCGCCAATTCCACTTGGGTCCAGGTGCGGCCGCCATCGGCCGTGTACGCGGCGGCCAGATGCGAGTCTTCACTGTTTGTGTAATTGAGTGGACATCGCATCGCGAAGCACCAGATGACGTCCTGGCCCGGCGGACGGAACAAAACGGGATTGGCATACCCATACTGCTGAGCGCCTTGGCGGATTCGATGATCGAAGATCGCCACCGGCTCTTCCCAACTGTCTCCGTCGTTTGTTGAGACGCTGGCGAGGATTGAACCCATGTCCTTTTTGCCGTTCGCCATGGCGCCAAATGCGACGACAAGCTGGCGGCGCTTCCACTGCGCGATAAAAGGCTGCCACAATCGCCAGGACTCCGGGTGTTTGTCGACGTGGCGGATGACGCGAATGCCGTTGACGTCGCCCTTGAATCCGGAATCCTGAGCGAGGAGAGCGGTCGAAATCAGCAAGAGTGAGAGGAGCGTGCGCACCCGTTAATGATAACGAGAAGTGCAGAAAATGGCAATGGCATTGACATGAAGAATGTGTATCACTACAATTAACGCTAATGATCAGGTGCGTCGGTTACCTGTTGTGTGCCGGCTTGGCTGCGCTTGGCCAGACGACCAGGGGACGTATCGTCGGTGTTGTTTCGGATACCTCGGGCGGCATAGTTCCTTCCGCCTCCGTCGTCGCGCGGAACGCCGGAACAAGCGCCCAGTTGACCGCATTGACGAGCGCCTCCGGGACGTTTGCCTTCGCCGACCTGCCCATCGGCCGGTATGGGATTTCTGTCGAGGTCGCGGGCTTCAAGAAGTTTGTGCGGGGCCCGTTTGACTTGCTTGTCGATCAAACGGTCCGAATCGACGTTCGGCTCGAAGTGGGACTGGTCACCGAACAAGTCACCGTAAAGGAGGGTGCGCCCCTCATTCAGACGGACCAGTCGGGTATCAGCCAGGTGGTGGAAAATCAGACCGTTGTTCAATTGCCGTTGAACGGCCGCAACTTTGTTCGCCTCGGTTCGTTGGTTCCGGGTACGACGCGCGGTTCGCCGGGCGACGGCACGCGCCGCACGCGCCAGCAGGGCGAACTGCTCACCGCCAATGGGGCTCGCGCGGAGCACAATAGTTTTCTGCTCGATGGCACGGAGAACAACTCGGCTATCGAGGGCGTCGCCGTGGTGATTCCTTCGGTCGATGCCGTACAGGAGTTCAAGGTCCAAACCTCGAACTACTCGGCCGAGTTCGGGCGCGCCGGCGGCGCCATTGTCAACATTGCCATCAAGTCCGGAACCAATGAGTTCCATGGCACGGCCTATGAGTTTCTGCGCAACGACAAGCTTGACGCGCGCGACTACTTCGATCCCGGCAAGACGCCGCTACGGCGCAATCAGTTCGGCTTCTCGCTCGGAGGCCCGGTGATTCGCAATCGCGTCTTCCTCTTCGGCAACGGAGAGTGGGTTCGCGAGCGCCGCACAAACAACCGCGGCTTCCTGGTGCCGGAATCGGCGTGGCGAAGCGGAGACTTCGCCGGACAGCCCACCGTCTTCGACCCGCTCGATGCCGATGCCGCCGGGACGCGGCGCGCGTTTCCGGCGAATCGCATTCCGGCCGGTCGTGTTAGCGGCATCTCGCAGAAGGTCCTTCCCTATTGGCCCACGCCGAACAATCCCGGCGACCGCGCCCGCAACTACCTCGAGAATTTCAACGATCCGGTGAAGCAATACCAGTTTCATCTTCGCGGCGACGTGTACGTGACAGCGAAGGATCAGATGATGGTGCGGCTTTCACAGACTGTTTCAGAGGACTTCAACAAAACGATCGGATTCAATAGCGAATGGAATAACCTCAAACCCAAGGCCGGCGTAGCGTCTTGGACCAGGGCGCTTTCCCCAACCATGATCAACGAGGCGCGGTTCTCCGCCTATCTGTTCAACTTTGAGAACTTGCCGGAGGGATTGGGGCGGGACTTTCCCACCGAACTCGGATTGCCCCGATTTGCCCTCTCCCCGTCGGTGCTCCGATTTCCGAGCATCAACCTGCGTAACCTACAAAACCTGGGCGGTGCGGCCACACAGCCGCTGTTCCGCAAGGAGATCAACTACCAACTGATTGAAGCGTTCACGTGGATCCGCGGCAACCAGACCATCAAGATCGGCGGCGAGTTCCGCATCTATCAGACGAACAATTTCCAGCCGCAGACTTCCATGGGGCAGTACATCTTCAACGGCCCATTCGCCGGCCAGCGCGGTGCGCAGTACGTTAATGGATTCCCGGATTTTCTACTCGGCTTTCCCAATCAGCAAGTCATCCTCGATCCTACTTTTTACGACGCGAATCGCCTGCGCAACAAACGGCTGAATCTCTACGTGCAGGACGACATCAACCTAACGAAGCGGTTGACCCTGAATCTCGGTCTGCGTTGGGAGCGCGACGGCAACTGGACTAACGCCAACGGCCAATGGGCCTACTTTGATTACGCTAAGGCCGAACTGGTCTATCCCGATAATCTGAAGTTTCCGTTCCAGCTTCCGTATTCTCACCGCTTCGAGGCGATTCGTTCGATGAAGCGGCCCACCAACCACGCCTTCGCGCCACGCGCCGGGTTTGCCTGGCGGCCCTTCGGGAACAACAATACCGTTGTCCGGAGCGGGTACGGTATTTCCTGGGCGCAGCCTTTGCTTTTTATCCTGAATAACTCGTCGCAAAATCCGCCACCCTTCTTTTTGCGCACGGATCTGGTCAGCAGCAACCTCACGCCAGAACTGCGCTTTGGCGTATTCCCCGCGCCAGACACACGAGCCCTGGTTCCGCGGAATCCTTCGTTCTCCACCCACCAGCCGAGCACCTTGACCAACGGTTACGTACAGCAATGGAACTTCGGCCTGGAGCGCGTGCTACCCGCTCAGGTGGCCGGCAAGATCTCCTATGTCGGATCCCGCGGGATCCACCTGGAACGCCGGATGGAGGGCAATCCGGCGCTGCCACCCGGGCCGGGCAATATCAATGCGCGGCGGAGATATCCTGAGTTCCGACAGATCGTGCAGCAAGAGTCCTCGGCGTCGTCGACGTACCATTCGTTGCAGTTGTCCGGAGAGCGACGGCTGAGTCGCGGAGTGATGTTCCTGGCGGGGTACACCTGGGCGAAGTCAATCGATGATGCGTCGAGTTGGAATCCCAACAGCGACAGCAATCCGTTTCCTCAAGATCCGCGCAATCTGCGGTTGGAGCGCGGACGTTCCGCCTACGACCTGCGGCACCGCTTCACGTTCTCCTACGTTTGGGAGGTGCCGGGCAAGACCCGCAGCCGGATCGCCAATCTCGCGGTCGCCGGCTGGCAACTTTCCGGGATCCTCTCGCTTCAGACCGGATTTGCCACCACACCGACCGTCGGCGGCGACATACCGAACGCGGGAACGCGCACAACACGGCCGAACCTCAATGGACCGGGCAATCTGCCCCCGTCGCAGCGGGCCATCGAGCGCTGGTTTAACACGAGAGCCTTTTCCGCGCCGGCGCCTTTCACGTTCGGTACCGCCGGACGCACCCTCATTGACACGCCGGGCACACGCGTCGTCGACTTCTCGGCCATGAAGATTTTTCGCGTTCGCGAAGGCCACCAGATCCAGTTCCGCGCCGAGTTCTTCAACGGTACGAATCACCCGAACTTCGGTTCACCGAACATCAACATCGACAACCCGGGTTTCGGCTCCGTTCGGTCCGGCGGCAGCGGACGAGAAGGCCAGTTGGCGATGAAGTACATCTTTTGAGCGCGAAGGGAATGGGAACCATGATACGTGTGGCAATGATGATCGTCGCGCTTGCGGTATCCGTCTCCGCGCAGATCGGAGGAGGTTCAGTTGTCGGCAACGTTACGGACCCGTCGGGCGCGTTCGTTGCAGGGGCCGTCGTCGAAGCACGGAATACGGGTACCGGCGAGGTTCGCACCACCGCCACCAACGCCGCGGGTTACTACGAGTTCCCGCTGCTGGCGGCGGGCCGGTATCGCCTGGAAATCCGCAAGGAGGGCTTTCAACGAATCTCCACCGCTGCGTTTGTCCTGAATGCCGGCACGCGGCCCCGCTTTGACCTGGCGCTGGCACTGGGCACGGTTGCGGAGTCGGTGGAGGTGGCTGGCGAGGCGCCGCTGGTCAATACCACTACGACCGACCTCGGCGCGGTGATCGATCGCGCCAAGCTTGAGTCCTTGCCGCTCAACGGCCGCAACTGGCAACAACTCGTCGGACTGCAGCCTGGTGCACAGGCGTCGCCTTCGACGGACGTTGGCGCGCGAGGCGGCATTGAGTTCAACGGCTCGTCCGGATTCGGGATCAACCTCATGCTTGACGGCGTCGACATGTCGTTCGGCGAGTACGGTGGCGCCGCCAGCGATGCCGCGGCCGGGGGCGGCGGCGCCCGGATCAATACAGTGAGCGTTGAGGCGATTCAGGAGTTCAAGTCGACGGCGAGCGCGTTTCCCGCTGAATATGGCCGGGCCACCGGCGGCGTGTTAAACGTCACCACGAAGTCCGGCACCAACCAGTTCCACGGCACGTTCCTCGAGTTCCTGCGCAACGACGCGCTCGATGCCAACAGCTTCTACTCCAACCGGTCGGGCTTTTCGAAGCCGCCTCTGCGCTGGAATCAATACGGCGCGAATCTCGGCGGGCCGGCGATCCGGAATCGGGCTTTCTTCTTCTTCAACTACGAGGGCGCCAAGACGCGCCGCAATCAGCAGATTATCGGCAACGTGGCGACGCCCCTGCTCAAGAGCACCGCGCTTCCTTCGTTTCGCGATGCGCTGAATCGTCTACCTACGTCCTTCGAGCCAACCAGCAATCCGAACATCGGACTACACCGGCGCAACGACCGCAGCAAAACAGATGAGAACACGTTTCTGTCCCGCGGCGACGTGAATCTCAAATCTCACCGGCTCACCGTGCGCTACAGCTACAATCATCAGGACTTCGCGGATCCGATTTTGCTGGAGGGTAGCCCGCAGCTTTTTCCGACGCGCTTTCACAACGCCGTTATCCAAGACGGTTGGACGGTCACGCCATCCATCTTCAACGAACTGCGCGTGGGCTACAACCGCGTCGACCTCGACCGAAACTACGTCGGCCTGGGCGGAGTGCCTTCGTGGTTTACCGTGGCGGGTGTCAACCTTGGCGTCAATCTGCAGGCGCACATCCACTTCACGAACAACACCTACACGGTCGCCGACAACTTCACGATGATCCGTGGCCGGCACACCGTGAAGGCGGGTTTCGAGATCCGCGAAGTGCGCAGCCAGCGGTATCAGAACAACGTGCCGCTCATGTTCTACAACAACCTCAACGACTTCCTTGCCGATCGCGCCAACCGGGTGCGTGTCGTGTTCGGCGGCAACAAGTCGCTGCGCAATCGCAACTACGGCTTCTTCGTGCAGGACGACTTCCGCATCAACTCACGGCTGCAACTGAACGCCGGGTTGCGCTACGAGTACTATCCGCCGCTGACCGGCGGATTCAATCTCGCCTCCTCCGATCCGTTCGGGCCCTTCGGTGGCGCCGGTGAACCCATGTGGCGGGCTGACCGGAATAACTTCGGCCCGCGACTTGGACTGGTCTACGCCGCGCTTGGCAACCAGCGTCTGGTGATTCGTGCCGGCGCCGGCATCAGCAACACACCGCCGACGTTCGCGCGCTACTTCGATTTCGCGTTTCTGGATCCGCGCATTCCATTCAATCCCATCATCGCTATCGCCGACCTGCCCGTGGGATTCGCAACTCGTTATCCCTTCGATGTGTCGTTCATTCCGGCCGTGATCAACAACCCGCGCTTGCTGCCTTCGAGCCTGGTCTTGAGCCGTTCGGTCGCCGACTTCAACTTGCGCGACGAGTATGCCGGTCAATGGAACGTGAGTGTCCAGCATGCCGCCACCAAGAGCCTGGCACTGCAGGCCTCCTACGTGGGCAGCCGCGGGTTGAAGGTCTCCGGCGTGCGATGGCTGAATCTGCCGGATCCGGCCACTGGGCGGCGTCCCAGTCCGCAGCTTGGCGACATCTATTTCCGGGAGAACGCGGGCAACTCCTCCTATCACTCGCTGCAGCTTTCCGCCAATCAGCGGCTGACCCGCGGCACGACGCTCGATGTCTATTACACGTTCGGCAAGACGCTCAGCTACTACGGCGTCGATTCGACGCTGACCCGCACCAACTCCGCCGTGCAGGATCCAAACAACATCGCCGCCTCTTACGGCCCCAAGGACAGCGACATCCGCCACATCTGGACCACCGTCTACTCGTATCAATTGCCCTCCGCCGGTTCAAGCCGTCTGGCGAAGGCCGCGCTCAATGGTTGGACGCTGCAGGGAATCACGGGCTGGCGATCGGGCCGCCCTATCAACGTCACAGCCGGCACCGACCAGATCGGCAACGCCTACGTGGACGGACAGCGGCCCGACCTGGTCGGTGGCGTCGAACCCTACCTTCGCGACAACATCACGCTGCAGTGGTTGAATCCGCAAGCGTTCAGTACCGCGATTCCGCGCGCACAACGCCGCTACGGCAATCTTGGCTACAACGCCTTGCGTGGCCTGTCCGCCTTCACCTTCGATGCCGCGCTGCACAAGCGCTTTCGGATTCGCGAAGGGCATCACCTGACGTTTCGCTTCGAGACGTTCAACACCCTGAATCACAGGGTGTTGAATGATCCCATCGCCAACGCGAGCAATCCGAACTTCGGCCGGATTCTCGGCGCCAGCGGCGGCCGGAACATCCAACTCGCTTTGAAGTACGCTTTTTGAAATGGAGTGCCTATCCGAATGCCAAACTATTTGACTCGCCGCGCGTGGCTGGCGGCGGCCGCCGCGCCCCTCGGATTCGCCGAGTCCAACAAACGCAACGTCCTTTTCATCGCCGTCGACGACTTGCGGCCGGAACTCGGTTGTTACGGCAACCGCGTCGTGAAGACGCCCAATATTGACCGGTTGGCGCGCCGCGGCGTCGTCTTCGCACGTGCGTACTGTCAGCAGGCGGTCTGCACTCCATCGCGCACGTCGTTCTTAAGCGGACTGCGCCCGGACTCGACGAAGGTCTACGAGAACATCAAAGATATTCCGTTCGCCGAAAAACTCCCCACCGCCCTGACGCTGCCGCACTACTTTCGGAAGAACGGTTACCAGACGCGCGCCTATGGCAAGATTTTCGGCGAGGGATTCAACGACGCCCAAGCTTGGTCGCAGCCGCTTTGGCCGTCGGGAATTGCCGGCATGGAGTACGTCGACCTGAAGAAGTGGCAGGCGAATCCGCAGGCCCGGCCGATTCCGACGCTTGAGTGGGAGAAGGGCGAGTCGATTCAGGCGCTCGATGTGCCTGACGACGCCTACCAGGATGGCCGAGTAGCCGATCGCGCCGTAGCGGCGCTGCGAGAGATGCGCGGCAAACCGTTCTTTCTGGCGGTCGGATTCCTGAAGCCACACCTGCCCTTCTCCGCGCCGAAGAAGTACTTCGACCTGTATCCACTCGAGAGCGTCCCGATGCCGGCGAATCCGGATCCGCCGAAGGACGCTCCGCCCGTCGCGCTGCATGAGTCGGTCGAACTGCGTGGCTACACCGACATCGGCAAGAAGCCGATCACGCCGGAGAAGACTCGAGAACTGATCCGCGCCTACTATGCCTGCACCACATACACCGACACGCAGATCGGCAAGGTGCTCGATGAGCTCGATCGCCAGGGGCTGACGGCGAACACGACGGTTGTGCTGCTTGGCGACCATGGCTGGCATCTCGGCGAACACAGCCTGTGGGCGAAGACGACGAACTTCGAACTCGACACCCGCGCGCCATTGATCATGGCCGGCGCGGGCGTGAAGGCTCGTGGGCAACAAGTCGCGGGGCTCGTCGAATTCGTCGATCTCTATCCAACGCTTTGTGACGTCTGCGGGCTGGCCGCTCCTTCCCACCTGGAAGGCCACTCAATGAAACCGCTTCTCGAAAAGCCCAGGCAGCAGTGGAAGCAGGCCGTGTTCAGTCAGTTCCCTCGTCCGTATCGTGGCAAGAATCCCATTCAGGGCATGGGGTACTCGGTGCGCACCGAACGATACCGTTATACCGAATGGCGCATGAACAAGGCCTCGGAGAACGCCGTTGAGCTTTACGATCATGCGAGTGACCCGCGTGAGACCGTGAACATAGCCGCGCGGCCGGAGAGCCGGGCGATCGTCGAAAAGATGCGTGAAGCGCTGCGCTCCGGCTGGCGGGCCGCTCTTCCGTCACAATCAAGGAAATAACAATGAATCTCACGCGCAGAAGTTTTCTCGCCGCTACGTCCGGCGCAGGGTTGGCCGCGCAAAACCGAAAGCCCAATGTCCTTTTCATCGGCGTCGATGATTGGCGTGATTGGGTCGGCTGCCTCGGCACGCATCCGCTCGTGCAGACGCCGAACCTCGACCGGCTCGCCGCACGAGGACTGCTCTTCACCAACGCGCATTGCGCCGCGCCGGTCTGCAACGCTTCGCGCACCGCGTTGATGACTGGGTTGAATCCCGCCACGACGGGCGTCTACGCGAACAGCCAGTGGTGGCGGCCGGCCTGGCCCGACGTGGTTACGCTGCCCGGCTGGTTCAAGCAGAACGGATATCATGTCGCGGGAGGCGGCAAGATGTTTCATCACGAGCCGGGCTTCAACGATCCCGGCGCGTGGCACGAGTACTTCTACTGGAACGATCGGATCAAGAAGGATGGGTGGGGCGGTGGCTATCAGTCCCCAACCATGGACGTCCAGCCGCCGGTTATTCCCGTAGCCGGTGCGAACGATCATCGCAAGAACTTCGACTTTGCCCCGGTTGACCGGCCCGATGCGGATTTCCCAGATTACAAAGTCGCCACTTGGGCCTCGGACTTCCTGCGCCGCGCCCAGGAAAAGCCGTTCTTCCTCGGCGTTGGAATGTTTCGCCCGCACATCTCCTGGTATGTGCCGCGGAAGTACTTTGACCTCTACCCCCTCGATAAGATCGAGCTCCCCAATACGATCGAGAACGATCTCGACGACATCCCGCCCGCCGCGCTCAAACTCAAGCAAGTGGTGATTCCTCAGGAGCACCGGGCGATCGCCAAGAAGGGCAAGTGGAAGCCGGCGATCCAGGCTTACCTTGCCGCCATCACCTTCAGTGATGCGATGGTGGGGCGCGTGCTCGATGCTCTGGACGCCGGCCCGAACAAGAACAATACGATCGTCGTGTTGTGGAGCGATCACGGCTACCATTTGGGCGAGAAGGAAGCCTGGCACAAGTTCACGCTGTGGGAAGAGTCCACGCGAGTGCCGCTGATTATCTCCGCGCCCGGTATCACCAAGTTCGGGACGCGATCCTCTCGACCCGCCGGCCTGATCGACCTCTATCCCACGCTGCTCGACCTTTGTGGCCTTCCCAAGAACCCGCGCCTCGACGGCCAGAGCCTTCGGCCGCTGCTTAGCAAGCCCAACCTTGCTTGGGAGCGCCCGGCGCTCACCACGGCGAGCGCCGGCGACCACACGTTACGCGACGATCGCTGGCGCTACATCCGCTATTCGGACGGTTCCGAGGAGCTCTACGATCACCAGAGCGATCCGAAGGAATGGCGCAATCTCGCCGCTCAGCCCGAGCATCGCGCCGTGAAACAGCGTCTCGCGCGCTGGCTGCCGAAGTCCGACCATCCCGGCGTGCCGCCGAAGCCGGCCTATCGTTTCGATCCGGCGACGCACTCCTGGACCAGGTCCGGGCGATGAAGGCTTACGCCTGGGTTGTCGTCGCGCTACTGGTCCCCGTGGCGCTGCTGAACTATTTGGACCGGCAGATGCTGGCGGCAATGAAGTTCTCGCTGATGACCGACATCCCGGACATCGGCAGCGAAGCCAATTGGGGCAAGGTGCTCGCTTACTTCAAATGGACCTACGCCTTCCTCAGCCCGATCGGCGGTTACCTCGCCGATCGCCTCAGCCGGCGGCACGTGATTGCCGTCAGCCTGGCGGCCTGGTCCGCCGTGACTTGGGCCACCGGACAGGTGCAGAGCTACGACCAACTGTTGTGGACCCGCTCCGTCATGGGCGTCAGCGAGGCGATCTATATTCCGGCCGCCCTTGCGTTGATCGCCGATTACCATCGCGGCAGCACCCGCTCCCGCGCTGTAGGCTTTCATCAGATGGGTATTTACGCCGGAGTCATCATCGGCGGTTTCAGCGGATACGCCGCCGACCATCCTCAGTTGGGCTGGCGGTGGATGTTTGAGGCCTGCGGTTGGATCGGCATGGTCTACGCGCTTCCGCTGTTTCTTCTGCTGCGCAACGCTCCCGCTTCGGATCAGGGTTCGCCAGGCTCGCCCGTCGCGGCCCTGCGGGAGTTGTTGAGCAACCGCTGCTATTTACTTCTGATTGGATACTTCGCGGTGCCCGCCATGGCCGGGTGGATCGTCCGCGACTGGATGCCGGCGGTGCTCAAAACCGAGTTCGGCATCGGTCAGGGCCGCGCCGGTGTTTCCGCCACGGTGTATTGGATGCTCGCGTCGGTGGTGGCCGCGTTCGTGGGCGGTTGGCTGGCGGACCGTTGGATGCAGCGGACCTCGCGCGGCCGCATCTACACGAGCGCCATCGGCATGTGCATGGTCGCCGTGGCGATGATGGGCGTCGGCTATTCGCCGCGAACCGGAATGCTGGAAGTGGCCATCGCCTTTCTTATGCTGTTCGGTTTCGGCTGGGGGTTCTACGACTGCAACAATATGCCGATCCTGTGCCAGATCGCGAGGCCGCAACTGCGAGCCACTGGCTACGGCACGATGAACCTGGTTAGCATGACCCTGGGTGGCATGGCCGACTGGGCCTTCGGCTCACTGCGTGATTTTGGCGTGCCGCTGCTGGCCATTTTCGCGATCTTCTCGAGCGCCGCATTCCTCTCGATTCTCTGCGTGCTGCTGATCCGGCCCGCCCGCCTGGACGCCACCTCATGACACGCCGCAGGCTATTATCCGCTCTCGCCGCCCCGCGCCGTGGCACGGACCGGCCGAACATCATCCTCATCATGGCCGACGATCTGGGCTTCTCCGATCTCGGCTGCTACGGCTCCGAGATCCCAACGCCGAACCTCGATCGCCTCGCGCGGAACGGCGTCCGTTTCACGCAGTTCTACAATGCGGCGCGCTGCTGCCCCACGCGGGCGTCCCTGTTGACGGGGCTCTATCCGCATCAGGCCGGCATCGGCCATATGGGCCGTGACATGGGAACGCCCGCGTACCAGGGATATCTGAACCGCGAATGCGTCACGATCGCGGAGGTCCTGCGTTCCGCCGGATACGCAACCTACATGTCGGGTAAATGGCACGTGGGCAATGACCGTGGACAGTGGCCCTGCGATCGCGGCTTCGATCAATCGTTTGCGACCCTGGGGGGTACCTCAGACTACTTCAAGCCGCGCAACCTCGTCCGCAACGATCGACCGGCCGCCGCTGGAGGCAAAGACTTCTACCTCACCGATGCCTTCACGGACGAAGCCGTCGCCATGCTCCGCGCCCATCGCGGCAAATCAGCGCCTTACTTTCTTTATCTCGCCTACACGGCTCCGCACTTCCCGCTACAAGCCCGCGCGGCCGACGTCGCGCGTCACCGTGGGCGCTATCGAGCGGGTTGGGATGTCATTCGTCGCGAACGCCACAGCCGCATGATCGGCCTCGGCGTGGTCGATAGACGTTGGCCGCTGAGTCCACCGCCGGCAGAGGCGCCGGAGTGGGGGTCTGCCGCGGCCCAAGACGACTGGGACTTGCGCATGGCCACCTACGCCGCTATGGTGGAACGCCTCGACGAGGGAGTCGGTCGCGTGCTGGCGGAGGCGGACGAGGCCAACACCATCGTCGTATTTCTATCCGACAATGGCGGCTGCGCCGAGACCAAGCCCGATGGCTCAACTTACGAGTTGCCTTGGGCCAACGTCTCGAATACGCCGTTTCGCAACTACAAGCACTGGACACACGAGGGCGGCATCTCCACGCCGTTGAAACTGAACTCGATGCGGCCGTCTGGAGCGCCTGTAATGAGTGCTTGCCAGCGAAAGTGAATTGCGCCGCTGACATGGTCGGACTGATAGGAGACGCGAAAACGGTCGCGGCGCGAGTCGATCTTCAGATTCGACAGCTTCGCCGGCACAGTGCCCCAATTGTGGTCGCGAACGGCGGCGTAAACACGCCGCAGCAACTCCTTTTCGCCTAGCCGAATGTAGCGCAGATCGCCGTTCTGAAATACGAGTTGCAGCGGGCCGGCTTGTAGTTCGGTGCGCGGCGCCTGGCCGCTTTCGGAGCCGGATAAAAGTACGTTTCTGGAGAGCATGTAACGATTCCTCGGTTTACTCGGCTGGCGCGCTACGATCTTGCATCGCGTCTTCCAGGATCTTGTATCGCTCGCTGGACCGCATCAGGTGTTCCATCATCGCCTTCTCGGCCTCGGCCACGTCGTGAGCGGCGATGGCCTTGACGAGTTGCTCGTGCTCGGAAATGGTGATGAGTTCGCCACCGGGCATCCTGAGCAGTTCGCGGCGGAAATGAAACAACCAGTCGAGCATGGCCTGGCTCAGCATGGTGCAGACGCTGTTCCCGCTGATGGCTGCTATCGCATTGTGGAACGCCATGTCATTCTTTACGAACTCGCTGGCGTTTGCGGAGCGGCGCTGGCGTTCGAGACACTCTTCGAGACTTTGGATATCATCCGGTGTCGCTTTTCCCGCCGCGGTCTTGGCCATGCCAACCTCGAAAAGAAGTCGCGCCTCCTTCAAGTGCGCCAGCGTCGAGGGCGAAGTCTGGAGCAGATGAACCATGGTTTCACCGATGCGGTCCATCATGGTGTGCGTATTCGGGACTGCAACCCGGGCCCGCTCGCCATGGGTGATCTCGATCAACCCGGCGGCGTGGAGCGACTGCAGGGCCTCGCGGACAGCCGGACGACCCACGCCATAGTTTTCCATCAGCGCTCGCTCGGAAGGCAAGCGATCACCAGGGTTAAGATCGCCGCTGCGAATCTGCGCCATAAGACGGTCCCGCACCTCGTCGGCGAGCTTTCGGCGGATAATAGGCTGTGTGCTCATGAACTTAATCTTACTCGAACCGAGTCGTTGGTGTTACAGTTAGCATTTCACTGTAGCAGTGAGAAATGGTATCGTGATAATACCTCATGCCCGCCGATCGTTCTAGTCGCGTTCACGCCATCTATGAAGTCGAGACCTCCTTCCCGCTGGAGGATGCCATTGCCGTTATGGCAGGAGAGCAGTCGAGCGGCACATTCCTCGCCGTCCCGGGTGAGACGCCCGAACTCAAACAGAAATACGGCGCCAGAATTGAGTGGATTCGCGAAATCGGCACGCGGGCTGCTCCGTCGCTCCCCGGCGCACGAACGCCTAAAGGACTTGCGCAACCGGTTTGGAGGCGCGCGCAAACCGAACTCTCCTGGCCGATCGACAACCTGGGCGCGAGTGTTCCGAACCTGCTTGCCACCGTAGCCGGAAACCTTTTCGAACTGCAGCAGTTCTCCGCACTACGCCTGCTCGACATCATGCTCCCGGATTGCTTTCGCACCGCATATCCCGGGCCGCAGTTCGGTATTGCCGGGACTCGCCGCCTGTCGGGTGTCGAAAACGGCCCCCTCATCGGAACGATCGTGAAGCCGAGCGTCGGACTGTCGCCGGAGCAGACCGCTTCGTTGGTCGATGAACTCGCAGCCGGCGGCATCGACTTCGTCAAAGATGATGAATTGCAATGCGACGGACCGCACTGCCCATTTTCCGATCGCGTTGAGGCCGTGATGCGAGTCATCCGCAACCACGCCGAACGCACAGGAAAAAAAGTGATGTACGCATTCAACGTCACCGGCGAGATCGAACAAATGGTTCGGCGGCACGACCTCGTGGAGAAACACGGCGGCACGTGTGTCATGGTCAGTCTGAACAGCGTCGGCCTTGCCGGTGTGGAGTATTTGCGGAGACACTGCCGCTTGCCGATCCATGCCCATCGCAACGGTTGGGGGTTGATGCAACGCTCGCCGGACATCGGCATCGATTATGTTACGTTCCAGAAGTTCTGGCGATTGCTGGGTGTCGATCATATGCATGTGAACGGCCTGCGAAACAAGTTCTGCGAATCGGATGAGTCCGTTCTTCGATCGGCGCGGGCTTGCCTGACTCCCATGTTTGACGGAGCCGGCAGGGGATGCGAGGTCATGCCAGTCTTTTCGTCCGGACAGACAGTCCGGCAGGCCCCCGACACATGGAGAGAGTTGGGCTCCGCCGACTTGATTTACGCCGCCGGAGGTGGATTGATGGCGCATCCGGCCGGGGTGTCGGCGGGTGTTCGAGCAATGCGCCAAGCTTGGGAAGCCGCGATGTCCGGCATCGATCTGGAGGCCCACGCCCGCTCGCATGGCGAACTTCGCCAAGCGTTGGAGAAATACAGCGTATGATGCCCGACGGACTTCTGGTCTCGTTCTACGGCGACGACTTCTCCGGATCCACCGACGTCGTCGAGGCATTTGCCACTCACGGTTTGCCGGCTGTGTTGTTCCTGAAGCCGCCCGCGGAGTCGGATCTGCGAAGGTTTCCAGGCTATCGAGCGGTTGGTGTTGCGGGAATCAGCCGCAGCCAATCTCCTCAGTGGATGCAGGACAACCTCCCCTCGGTATTCGAATCCCTATCCGCGCTGGGAAGTCCGTTTCTCCATTACAAGATCTGTTCCACGTTCGATAGTTCTCCCACTGTCGGTAGTATCGGCGCCGCCGCCGAGATCGGACTTCGGGTCACTGGGTGTCCCGTCGCTCCCGTGGTAGTTGGCGCGCCGGTGCTACGCCGGTACGTCCTGTTTGGGAATCTCTTTGCGACGGTTGCCGGCGAGGGCTACCGTCTGGATCGCCACCCAACCATGTCGCGGCATCCCATCACGCCGATGGCGGAGGCCGATCTGCGGCTTCACTTGGCGCGGCAAACGGATCTCCCGGTTGGATTGGTGGATGTCCTTTCGCTCAAGGGGGGCAGCGCCCGCGATCGTTATGCGGAACAGGCTTCCCGAGGCGCGCGGCTGATCCTGTTTGACACCTTGGATTCGGCCACCTTGCGCGAAGCCGGAGACGCCATCTGGAATTCGCGTGTGGCTTCCACCACTTTTGTCGCCGGATCCAGCGGCTTTGAGTACGCTTTGCTGGCGTATTGGGAATCACTCGGATGGCTCCCGCCGAAACCAGCGCCACCGAATCCTGGTTCCGTCGACCGTCTGTTGGTGATTTCGGGCAGTTGCTCGCCGGTCACCGCGCAGCAGATCCGTCACGCGCTCGCCGGCGGATTCGTGGGCGTTCCCATCGACCCCGAGCGTCTGACAACCGATGAAACCGAGTTCCAACGGGCGTTGCAGGCGGGCGAATCCGCACTCCGGCAAGGCGGCAGTCCGATTCTGCACACCGCGGTCGGGCCGGACACGGTCAAATCGACGGAGGATGCCGAATTCGGGAGGAAGATCGGCCAGCGACTCGGCGCACTGGCTGCGGAACTCGTGCGGCGTTGCGGTGTGCGACGAGTTGTCGTCGCGGGCGGCGATACGTCAGGCCACGCGGGTCTGGCGTTAGAGGTCGATGCCCTGACCATGGTGTGTCCTTTTGCACCCGGATCACCGCTATGCCGCGTATGGTCGGCCAATCCTGGTATCGATGGCGTGGAGATCCTATTCAAGGGAGGGCAGGTCGGGGACGAGGGACTATTCGCGGCGGTTCGCGCAGGGCAGGGACGAAAGGATGTCGGGCCTCCAGATCTGGAAAATCCGCAGTCCAAGTCGTGACGACCTGATCATGCCGCCCCGTGGTGCACTCCGACTCACGCGAAATATGGACGACAGGCGGCAGGCGCGACACGGGGTTTCTCTCGCTCGATGGATCGAGAGGTCTAAAGTGTGCGTTCAAAGTCTGATATACTGATCACACCAGAATTGTGATAGAATTAGTCCGATGACCAAAACTATTGCTATCTTCGGCGCAGGCGGAAAGATGGGTTGCCGCATTGCCGATAACTTCAAAGCTTCCCAACACTCTTTGTTGTATGTGGAGGTAAGTCCGGCGGGAATACAGCGGCTCGAGCAGCGTGGCGTCGCCGTCACGCCTCACGACGAGGCCGTTCGCCGCGCGGACGTCGCGATCCTCGCTCTGCCGGATGCCCTTATCGGCAAGGTAGCGCCGACTATCGTGCCCGGTCTGCGATCTGGAGCGATGGTAATCTGCCTGGATCCGGCGGCGCCGCATGGAGGCGAATTGCCGAAGCGTGAGGACATCACTTACTTCATTACGCATCCCTGCCACCCTCCGGTTATTCACACGGAAACCGACCCTGAGGCCGCACTGGATTACTTTGGCGCCATCAAAGCCAAGCAGCATATCGTGTGCGCGCTCATGCAAGGTCCGGAAGAGGACTACGCGATTGGAGTTGCCATCGCCGAAGAGATGTTCGCTCCCGTTATGAATTCCTATCGCGTGACCGTGGAACAAATGGCCATGCTCGAACCCGCGTTGTCGGAGACCGTCGCGGCAACGTGTATGACGGTAATTCGCGAGGCCGTGGACGAGGCGGTTCGGCGCGGCGTCCCGGAGGAGGCTGCGCGAGAATTTGTCCTCGGCCACCTGAAGGTAGAAATCGCCATTGTGTTCGGCTTCATTGGCTCGCCATTTTCGGATGGCGCACTGAAGGCGATTGAACGCGGCAAGAAGCGGTTGTTCCGGCCCGATTGGAAATCCGTTTTTGAGCCGGAGAGTGTCTTAGAGGAAATCAGAGCAATCACGCAAAACAATGCACTCGCCGGTGTAAAGTAGCGTCATGGGCAGGAAGTTGCGTTGCGGTTTGGCCGTGCTGGCCTGGCTGGCTCCTTTACACGGCGCGGAGGTAATTGGCGCGCGCGCCGTGGAGATCCTGCGATCGAACTGCTGGCAGTGCCATTCGCGCACCATGACCATGTCCGGGCTCGATCTCACGACGCGCGACGCCGCGTTAAAAGGCGGTGCGCGCGGTCCGGCCCTGGTGCCGGGCAAAGCTTCCGACAGCCGGATTCTGGAGGCTATCGAACGCAAAACCAAGCTCGCCATGCCCCCAGCCAAGCCGCTGGAAGCCGCCGACATCGAGAGCTTGCGCCGCTGGATCAACGACGGTGCGCCGTGGAATGAAACAAGCGCCGCGAGCGCGCCGGTATCGACCTGGTGGGCGTTTCAGAAAGTGACGCGCCCAACGGCCCCCAAGAGCGCCGATCGTTGGGTCCACAACGACGTCGACGCTTTTATTCTGCA
>Ga0194128_10002950_pt1 | contig 26824 bp, 19 predicted proteins | sample TA2KigCa65mmetaG_FD_148650 | JGI IMG/M metagenome (GOLD analysis project Ga0194128, IMG submission 148650) | Freshwater microbial communities from Lake Tanganyika, Tanzania - TA2015037 Kigoma Deep Cast 65m | ecosystem: Environmental > Aquatic > Freshwater > Lake | place: Tanzania: Lake...
AGCGTTAATCTGTTCGAGCAAACCCCCATTTTACAGGCCTTCCACTGCAATGACCCTCCAGAAAAATTAGACAGATTTTCTAACCAACTGATTCTGCCGGACTTATAGCCGGACAGTAGTGACTTTTTAAGGCCCCTCTAAGGTTCGATTTCCGTTGCTAGATCGGCAATTCGTACTGAAAATAGTCTGTAGGCAACACCCACTGCCAGGCCGTGACCGGCACAGGGCGTGGATCCAGGACTTACATGACGAATCCAACTTCAGTACGGCGCAAGCGCCAGCGCGGAAGCTACTACGTTGAGCTTGCTCTAACGTTTCTTCCGATGTTCGCACTCATGCTGGCGATCGTGGACTTCTCGATGGCGATCTTCATCCGATCGAGCTTTCAATTTGCGGTCCGAGAGGGCGTCCGGTACGCCGTCACCTACCAGACGCTGCCGGGGATGTGCCAGGACGCTTCGATCAAGCAGATCGTGAAAGACAACGCCGTCGGATTTCTCAGCAACCCAATACACGACGACAAGATCAAGGTTCGTTTCTACAATCCCATCACCTTGGTCGAGGTTAACGGAGTTAACAGCAATCAGCCCGGCAACTTGGTTGAAATCGGCGTCGAGGGGTATCAGTGGAGTTGGATTGCGCCGCTTTGGCGCACCGCTTCGCCATTCGTCGTCAACGTTTATTCCATGGACAAAACAGAAGGATTAGGACCAGGGGTAGCAACACCATGCCGTTAGCCAACTCGAAATGGAGAAAAGAAAAGCAAGGGGGCAACGCGGTCGTTGAATTCGCCCTCGTCTCCGTGTTTCTCGTGCCCCTGCTGTTCGGAACGTTTTCGATCGGCATGAGCCTGACCAAGACGGTACAGGCCAGCGTGGTCTCCCGCGACGCCGGCGCCATGTTCGTGCGCTACGTCGATTTCACGAACACCACGAACCGCAACATGCTGCTTCGCATCGCCAACGGGATGGGAATGGCCGACACGGGCGGCAACGGCGTAGTGGTACTCACCAAGGTCATGTACATCGGCACGAACGAGTGCGCTCTGATCGGTCTGACACCCGCCAATTGCCCCAACTACAATCGCAATGTCGTGGTGAAACGGGTCACGGTCGGCAACAACTCCGTCTACACATCGCCGTACGGTTCGCCGAGCGCCGGCATCCTGCAAGCCAACGGCGAAATCACCGCGACGAACTATTTGAACCAGGCCAGTGCGCGGGCCGACAACTTCGCCAGCGTGATGACGCTCAATCCGGGCGAAGTCGCCCACATCTCCGAGGCCTATTTCAACACACCCGAAATCGATTTACCCGGTTACAGAGGAGGCACCTATGTCTATCAACGCAACATTTTCTAGTTCTAGCCCGAAGCCTCATGTCACGCGCCGCCGCGAAGCGCGCGAACGTGGAATCGCCGTCATTCTCACGGCGATGATGCTGCTCTTCACGATGCCCGCCGTCGGACTGGCAATCGACGCGGGTTTGCTTTACCTGATTCGCGCCCGCATGTCGGCGGCCTGCGACGCGGCTTCGCTAGCCACGGCACGCAACCTGAACCTCGGCCAGACTCTTGCCGAACAGATCGGCAACGCCACCGCGCGCGGTCAGGTCTACTTCAACGCCAACTTCCCGAATAACTATTTGGGCGTCGCCACGCCGGCGGTCAACATCCAGGTTACGCAGTTGAATATGAATACGCTCCGCGTCTTCAGCACCGCCACCGGCAACGCCCCCGTCTATTTCATGAAGATTCTCGGCGGCAATACTGCGTTGGCCGGCGGCGCGGGCACCGCCGTCCGCCGCGACGTTAATCTGGCCCTTGTGCTTGATCGCTCGGGTTCGATGCAGGGACAGCCCTGCACCGATATGATTAACTCTTCCAAGAACTTCACCAATCAGTTTGTTAACCAGCGCGACCGCATCGGATTGGTTACGTTCGGCGCCGCCGTCTACAATGCATATACGCCGACCAAGGATTTCCAGAACCCGTCCAACTCGGTCAACAGTAAGATCAATTCCGTTACTTGCGCCGGCTGGACCAACACTTCCAACGCCTACTGGAACGCCTACCAGATGCTCCAGGCGATCAATGAGCCGCTGGCCTTGAACATTATCGTCTTCTTCACCGATGGCATGCCCACCTCATTCACGGCTAAGTTCCCGATTAAGACGGTCTCGGACACCCGCTACGGCGCCAACGGCCTGAACTGTACCAGCACGAGCAGCCAGTGCACGATCTCCAAGAGCAGTTGCGTCGACGACAACGGCTACGCGGCCTCCCACGCGAGTTGGGGAACCTTCGCCGGTAAGACCGGCGCCATGACGGGCGGCAGTGTTTCTGCCACGACCGGCGACACGAACGGTCTGATCGACCCGGTCGCTACTTCGTTCTCAACCAGCGATCCGCGTGTCGGCTCCAGCATCTCGAACGGCTGCGCATTCGCCGGAGATCAGCGCCGCACCCGACGCGATGTCGCGTTTATCCCGGCCACTAACGTCAACGGCCTAGCCACCACCGGTTACAAGTCGTTGACCCTGTTCAGTTCCGGCCATCCCTACTACAACAAAATTCGACCCGATATGCCGATCAACGTCACACGCGTCGGCATGAACCTCGCCGACAACGCCGCCGCCACAATTCGCAACGACACAACCCTCAACGTCGTAACCTACACAATCGGACTCGACGGCAATGGCGGCGTCGACGACGACCTGCTCAAACGCATGGCCAACGACCTTGGGTCGAGCATCTACGACGACACGAAAGAACATGGCGTCTACGCCTATGCCTCGAATTCGTCGCAGTTGAATCTGGCCTACTCCCGTATCTTGTCCGACATCCTCCGTCTGACCAACTAACTTTCAATCCAACCCGTCAAGACCCGCGCCTTCACCGGCGCGGGTTTTGCATTTTGCGCCCGCCTTCAAAAAAACATTTTGTTTTCAAAATGTTTTGGCATATAGTGGAGGTGTACCCGTGCGTCCCGCGTTCGCACGATTTGGGAGGATGAATGAAACTTCGATCTCTTCTACTTGCGGCCTTCGTCGCCCTTGTTGCCGGTCCGGCGGCCGTCGCGCAGATGACCTGCGTCGCCAGCGCGCCTAACCCGACTTTCCTGCGGTCCAACGGCTTGTCCGAACTCGCCGGAGACATCGTGATTACGTGCCGTGGAGGTACGCCGGTGACTTCCGGCGCGTTCCCAACGATTAACCTGAGCATGTTCTTCAATACCGGCGTCACCAGCCGCGTGCTCGTCCCCGCCAGCCCTGGCGGCCCCGGACTCACCGAGGCGGTTCTGATCATCGACACTCCGGCTGCCGCCGATCAGCGCCCCTGCCTTACCCCCGTGTGCAACAACACCGACAACATCATTCAATCGCGCTACGACGGATTCAATTCGCTGTCGTGGCAGAACATTCCGGTGAATCCTCCCGGCCCGAACGCCGACCGTATTCTTCGCGTCCGCAATGTTCGTTTGAACGCCAGCACGTTGCCGCCCAACGGTCCCGCGCTTGTCTTTATTTCGCTGTCGGGCGCGCAGGTTCAAACGTTCAATAACCCGCAACAGACCATCGCGAACGTTCGTACCGGCGTAACCTTCGAAGCCCGGAGCGCAGCCGACGCCGCGCTCACCGGCCCTATTAATCTCACGGCTTGCACCGCCTACAATCTGGATCTCGCCAACAACGTTTCCGCGGGCGCGTTTTCCACTCCCGGCGGCCGCACGATGACGGTCAAATTCACCGAAGGGTTCTCCAACGCGTTCAAGCGCCGTACCATCGCGACATCCGTCGCCGAACCACAAGCGACCGCGTCACAGGACAATCCAACCACGTTTTACAACACCGAGTCGGGCTTTACCAATCCGGCGCTTGGCGGCGCTACGGGTCTCGCTCGGATGGGCTTCGCCGACGGCGGCACCATCTTGCGCGCGGTTTTCACCAACATCCCGGCCGGCGCGCGTGTTTTCGTTAGCACGCGAGAATTGACCGCCGGCAGCACCGTCGACGCAACGAATACGCCCACCACCAAGGCACGATTGACAGGCTCGCCCGGCGCTCCTTTCACCGCCGTCCCGGCCGACACTCAGTTGGACGGCGGCCTCAAGCTGGTTCCGCCATCCGGTGAAGTGTCGTGGGAGGTTCTGGAAACCGATGTCAATGCCGCGGAGTCGGTCGCATTCGCCGTCGTCATCGCCTACGGCGCCGGCACACAACCGGCCATTTCCACGGTGAATGTGAATGGCGGATTCGGGCCGCAATCGACCGTTGCAGCCGGAACGGGCGGGGATCCCGTTCCGCGTTTCGCCGGACTCACCGGACCCGTTCCGCTGATCGCCATCAACGCCTGCCGCACCTCCCTTCTCTTCCAGTTCATCACCAACCAAGCCGGCTTCGACACAGGCATCTCGGTCAGCAACACTTCGCGGGATACGCTCAGCACCGCGGCGCAAAACGGGCGTTGCACGGCTACGTTCTTTCCAACGCCATTCAACGCGACGACGCAGGCTCAGTTCCCACCGCTCCCCTCGCCGGCGCTGCAAGGCGGCGAGCAATGGACATTCACAGTGTCCGGCGCCAGACCCGGCTTCCAAGGCTACATGATGGTTAACTGCGACTTCCAATTCGCCCACGGTTACGCCTTCATCAGCGACTTCGGCAGCAAGAATCTCGCGCAAGGCTATCAGGCACTCGTTGTTCCCGACCGTCCACGCATCGCCGATCCGTTCTCCTCGGCCGGCGCCGGTACGGGCGAGCAACTCGTTCATTAGCGATCCTCGCGCACAGGCGTTAGTCCATAGTGCGCGGAAAAAACTCCAGCGTACAATTGCCAGTCGATTGGGCGCGGTCAAAAATCTTGTTGCGCACTCCCTCACCGGGAATCGAGCCCCACTCGATTCCCGGTTTTTTTTGTTAACTTTTCATCGTCTCCCAAGGGGGGGCCTAAACTCCTGGCGCGAGCAGTGGTAGACTACGAGCACCGTACTCGGGGACGGTCTTCAACATGCGATTCCTTCTTACTTTTTGTTTGATAGGTTGTTTCGGTGTCTTGAGCGCGCAAGAGATTGCCAATCGCGCTCGACAGTTGGAAGAGAAAGGCCAAACCGGCGCCGCGCGCGCGATGCTGATGGCTGCCGTGAAAGACGCACCGAACGACGCCGTACTTCTCACCATCGCCGCCGAGTTTCTCGACCGCCACGGCGATCCCTCGACGCGCGAAGTTCTTTCCCGGCTCGTTACAATCCTGGAGCGCAACAACTCCGCCGAGCGCGGCAAATTTGCAAAGCGCCTTGTTGTCCTCGACATGCTCGCCGGCGACACCTCCGCCGCCCAAAAACACATGGCGATTTACAAGGCCGCCGGCGGAACGGCCGCCGAAGTGCCCATTCCGAAGTCCGAACTCGGCGCCGATTTCCAGACCGTCGAAATTCCCGGCCCCATTCGCTCCTTCTCCCGCATGGCGGCGCTTTCGCCCGATCTCCCCGCCGAAGACATCCTCCCCGCTCTGGCGCGCAATATCGTTACTAACGGCTACCAGGCCGCCAACAGCAATGAGGGCCTTGAGCAAACCGAATACCTCAAGCTCGTGGTGCGTTATCTCTCCCAAGCCCGCGAGTTGTCCAAGATCGCCGGCGAAGCGAAGAAGATCCGCGTCGAACAATGCGAGTCTCCCGTCTCCGCCGACCTTCTCCGCGCGCTTGGCTATCGCATGCGCGGCGGTTGCGGCGCTGAAGTCGTGCTGGAAACGGTCAACGCCTCGCGCGCGTTTCTCACCATCGATTCCGGCTTCCCGATCGCCGAACTCGAAAACGCCCTTCGCGCCAACCGCCTCTTCGAATACGCGTTCGAGCCCACCAAGATCCCGATCCTCTACGGCGCAGAATACTGGCTCGGCGCGCGCGAAAAACAGAGCGGCGAATTCATCGACCAGTACATCTCCGATCCCCAACTGTGCCGTCTCTACCTCGGTATGTCGAAGTTGGACCGTGAACTCGCCGGCAAACTCAAGGCCGGTATTCCGGTGCTGAAACTCAAAGCATTTTCCCACGTGCTCGACTTCTTTGGCGGCATGTATACCATCAAGGACGGAAAGGCCATCGTTCCCGGCGGCGCCAAGTCCGAGGCCATGTGGGCCGAACTCGCTGGCGCGCCCGTTTCCGACGCCCCGGCCTTCTTCGACAAAGTCACCTCCAAGGATGACGGCTGGATGGCCAGCTACTTCGATTCGCTTTCGCGCATCAGCGGTCCCGTGCAGGATTATCTGACTCAACCCGACCGCCTCAAACGCTTCTATAACGCCGTGCGAGGCAAAGTAACCAGCCCTGGCCCGGCCCGCCCCGTTTTTCGCGCCAACACCGACCTGCTGCTTCTCACGTCCCGCCTTCGCGTCGCTCCCGATGGTAAGCCCCATATCCCAGGCAACATCGAAGTCTGGAAGCAGCTTTTCGTCAAACATCCCCACGGCAAGTACGACGGTAAGCTGACCAAGGCCGCCTCCGGTTGGAAGGAGGCCGACGACGTGATCGAAGCGCTCTTCGCCCTATGCCGAAAAGCGGTCGAAAACGAGCCGCTGAAAATCTTCATGGCGGTCAGCGACATGGACCGCCGCCGCGCCAAACCGCTCGACTCCGCAACCGTCGACCGCCTCGCCCGCGAGTTCCGCTTTCACAGTTCGCAGTACTCCATCCTCAACGAAACCGGCGCGCTCAGCGACGCCACGATCCTCGGCTATCTCGACACCATCGCCGCGATTACGGCCATTCGCGACCAGGGCGTTCGCTCCGACGCCGCCGGCATGATGCAAGGCCTCGTCGGCGTCTGGCAGGCGTTCGTCCGCCAGCGCGCCATTGCCGACGCCGATGCGGACGCAATCCTTTCGGCCGTTGTCTCGCCTTTCGCGAAAGCCAAGGGTTCGCGCGAGATTTTCGAAGCCGGCTGGTCCGGCGTGCAGACGCTCCTCAAAGCCGCCAAGACGCCCGAAAACGCCAATCCCCATGACCGCATGATCGATCTGCTTGCCGGCGCGGTCAACCCGGACGACGCCGACAGCCACACGCAGATGGTGCAGGATACCATCCGCGTGCTCGAAGCCCAGCGGGTTATATCGCTCAAGGCGCTCGGCGATCTCGCCACGCATCTCGACGAACTGGGCAAAGGCGCCAAGCTCGATCCCGGCATTGTCACCCGCGTCTCGGGGCGCCTCTCGGAATTGCAACTGCCGCGCGCCGGCCTGAGCGGCGTCGAAAAGAACGCGCTGCTTTTCGGCTATTGGAGCGAACGACACATCGAATTCCAACGGAAGCTCAACCTGCGCTCCATGGTCGAACGCGCCGGCAACGACGCCGCTAAACTCGGCGACGTGAAGGCCGCGCTCGCCCCCCTGCTTCGCGACACGCTCGTCGGATTGATGTACGCCCACTACGCACCGCCCGGCGCGCAGATCCTGTTCACCAATCCGGTGTTCGTGCGAAGCCATGATTTCCTCGGCTTGCAGGGTTCGCAGCAAACGTGGAAGCAGACCGAAGTCGTTGGCGCCGGCTGGCCCGCCAATGCCGGCGGACGTTTGGTCGGATCGCTCGCGGGCTTGTCCTACGCGCTCGCCGAAGCCGAACAGAACTTCCTCGTGCCCAGCCGCGAACAGGCGCTCATCTGGGGCGACCTGGTTCCGCAGATGGTTCAAAGCGCCAAGATCCCGCGCTTTTGGCAAGTGACGCCCGCCCAGGTTCAATTCGTTTCTTTGCACCTGCGCATGAGCGAAGCGATGCTGGGCGAAGCCGCCATCGACCCCGCCGTGCGTTCACGCTTCGTCGACATCCTTTCCAACTACGCGCCCCCGGCCCGCGCCCGCATGGTCGGCGACTGGCTGGCCGAGGGCAAAGTGAAGAAGGCCCTCGAAAACGTTACGCCTTCGGAATTCTACGCGGTGGCCATGGCGGCCTACGGGCAGCAGGCCGAAAATGGCGATCCGCTGGCCCTCGAGATCCGCCGTCTGATGCGCGCCGTTCCGCAGGAAGCCAACTACGCCGCTATTTCGCGAGCCTTCGGATCTCCGAAGCCGACGCTCACTAATAGCTATACTCCTGAGTTGACCCAAGTACGCACGTTCCCCACGCTGATGGGTTACTCGAGCCGCATTATGGCCGAGAGCTGGGAATCGAACTTGCTTTACTTCGCTTCCGTCGCGGACTCTTCCTATATCACGCCTTCGCAGATGAACGTCGCCGTGCCTGAATGGACCAAGTTCACCGTCGAGCGCATTTTCGCGACGCACCTCGAAGACTGGCCCGCGCTGCTGCGATCGATGCGCAAGGTCGGAGAAGAGATCCGGACGAAAGCCAACAACGCCGGCCGCGCGGCCGGCGGCACCGAGTGATAAATTGTCGAAAACCAGGAACTAGCAAAAGGGAGACAACGCAGTGATATCGAGACGGAAAGCGATTAGCATGGGCGCGCTCGGCTGGAGCGTCGCCAGAAGCTCTGTGACGTTCGGACAAGATAGCAGCCGCCCGACGTTCCGCGTAAAGGTCGACATGGTCGTGCTCGGTTTCACCGTCACCGACAAGAAGGGCAAGTATCAGAACGATTTCAAGCCCGCCGATTTCCGAATTCTCGAAGACGGCATTGTGCAGAAGCTAAATACCTTCGCCGCCGGCAACAAGCCCGTCATGCAGATCCTCGACGACGGCACAATGCGCCCGCTCGCCACCGGCGGCGGCGAAGAGCCCAAGGCCGGCCCCGACGTCAAGTCGGACGCCTTCGTCGGAACGAACGTGTTCGTGCTATTCGACACGAGCAATTACATGTATCGGGGGTTCGTCTACGCCTCCGACGCGATCGCCGATTTCGTCCGCGGCCTCGACCGTGCCGACTCGGTCGCCGTCTACACCTTCAGCCGCAACCTTAACCGTGCCGCCGAGTTATCTCGTGATCGCAACGACGCGATTCAAGGCCTGCGCAAAGCGGTCGCCGGCGACGACGCCGCGCTCTACAACTCCCTGCTGCTCGCCCTGCGCGATGCCGCCAAAGTCCCCGGCCGCAAGGTCGTCATCGTATTTTCCAACGGCCCCGACAACGCCAGCATGGTGGCGCCCGACGACGTCCGCGCCGTGGCCGAAGACGAAGGGATTCCGATCTACGTCATCTCCACCAGCGAAGCGAGCAAGGATGCGATTTCAAGCGGCGTGTTCAAGCGCCTCGCGACTCGCACCGGGGGCAAAGCCTACTTCGCCAAAACTTGGCAGAAGCAGGTCGAAGCGTTCGAGTCGATCCGCGAAGACCTCGGCAACTCCTACACGATCACCTACTACCCGCAAAACAATCCGAACGAAGGCTTCCGAAAGATTTCGGTCGAGATCGTCAACGACGTGGGCAAGAAATATCTCGTCCGCGTTCGCCCCGGCTACCGCCCCAGCCGCGGCTTTTGACGTTACCGGTAGCCGGCAGCCTGCAACTCAAACAATTCCGCATACCGGCCGCGCCGCGCGAGCAATTCCTCATGCGTGCCCGCTTCCTCGATCCGCCCGCCGCCGAGGACCAGAATCCGGTCCGCCATCCGCACTGTGGAAAAGCGGTGGGAAATTAGGATTGCCATCTTGCCGCGTGTGAGTTCGGCGAAACGCTCGAAGACTTCGAATTCTGCCCGGGCGTCGAGCGAGGAAGTCGGCTCGTCGAGAACGAGCACCTGCGCGTCGCGCATGTAGGCGCGGGCGAGTGCGATCTTCTGCCACTGCCCCATCGACAAATCCGCGCCGCCCTCGAACCGCCGGCCCAACATCGCCTCGTACTGTTTCGGGAGCTGGCCCGCCACTTCCGACGCTAGCGATTTCTCCGCCGCCTCGACCACCCGCTCGAAATCATCGAGCGACTCAATCCGGCCAACTCCAATATTTTCTTTAAGAAGCATGTCGTATTTCACGTAATCTTGAAAGATAACCCCGATCTCGGAACGGAGGGAACGGGCATCGTATTCGCGCAGGTCAACGCCGTCGAGCAGTACGCGGCCAGCCGTCGGATCGTAGAGCCGCGTGATCAACTTGATCAGAGTCGTCTTCCCCGCGCCATTCTCGCCGATCAGCGCGATCCGTTCGCCCGGTTCGATTCGGAACGACACATCGCGCAGCACAGGCTCGGCCGCGTTCAGGTAGCCAAACGTCACGTTTTCAAAGACAAAACCGGACTGGATCGGGCGCGGCGCGAATAACCCCGGCCCCTCGATCGTCGGTTTCGACTCGAAGAACGCGAACAGATCCTGGACGAAAAGCGCTTGTTCAGACACGTTGGTCAGGGTGCTGAATACGTTTTCGAGCGCGTTGCGTGATCGGACAAACGCGCCGGTCAGAAAAGTCAGGTCGCCAAGCGTAAGTTCGCCCGACGCCGTGCGATACAAAATCACCGCATAGGCCCCATAGTACCCGGCGACCGGAAGCACGTTCAGCGCCGCGGATGTCACGGCTTTCTGCACGGCGAGCCGCCGGTTTTCGGCGTAGTAGCGGGCGAAAAGGGCTTCGGTGCGGCGGACGAGGAAGTCGCCGAGGCCGAACAGTTTGACCTCTTTTGCGGTCGAGACGCTGGCGCCGAGAAGGCGCAGATAATCGAGCTCGCGGCGCTCGGGCGTCCAGCGGTAAAGCAGCGAATAGGCCAACATGGCAAACCGGGTTTCGCCCCAGAAGACAGGCACGAGCGCGACGATCAAAATCGGCAGGAACCACCAGGAAAATGAGACGATTACAGCCGAAACCGAAAGCAACGTCAGAATCGACTGGAGCAGTCCGGCAATTTGTGAAAGCATGCCGAGACGCGCCGCCGATTGGCGGCGGGCGCGTTCGAGCCGGTCGTAGAAAACCGGGTCCTCAAACGAGGCCAGATCGAGCGTCGCGGCGTGCCGCATCAGCCGTACGCCGACGTAATGGGTGAACCGGTCACCCAACAGACTCTCCGCCAGGCCGGCCGCACGCATCAACAGGTCTCCCGCCACGGCCAATGCCATTTCCAGGCCAAGCAGGGGCCATAGTCCGTCAGGAACCCCGGATTTCACCGATACGGCGCCCGCCACGAGGTCGACGATGAGTTTGCCGACCCAGAGCATACCCACAGGCGTCAGTGCCCATAAAAGGCGGCAAATCAGGGAAACGAGTGCGAGCGAGGGACTGGTCTCCCAGACCATGGCCAGCAGCGGCGGCAGATTTCGAAGCGCGCGGACGCGGTCACGCCACGATGCCGGCGGCTCTTGTTTCGGGATATGGGGATCTCGCGCAAAACGGACTCGCTCCGACTCGGCTATCGGACGAGTTCCTCGTCCGCCTGGAGCCGAGCCTTCGCGGCCTTTGCGCTCATGCGGGTCCACCCTAGGAGTATAAACGACACCGGCGAACCGAAGCCCGCCGATGCCGGTGTTTTGGGAGAACCAGGATCGAGGGCGACGCTGCGCCGAAAATCCTGTACGTGATTGTGATGTTAGGCCGTTCGGCGAATTTCGTCAAGTACAATCAGCCACCTATTTCGAGGCAGCCTAAGCATTTCACCGTAAAGGACTTATACGAACCAGGACTTTTTGGCAAACTGTGGAAAAGCTGTCTAAAAGATGTTGACAACTAGCGACCAACCCAGCCAACCCTAACAAATCGTGCGAGTTATTTGCCCGAGTGCTCTTCCAGGTTCAAGCCGATGACCTCGCCGGGGTCGGCGCCCTTCTGACCGAAAATTTTTCCTCGGGCGCGGCGCAAAAAGGCGAATCCGAAGCCTGCGAGGAGGCAAAATACGAACATCATCCCGCTAAACTTGGCCACGTTGATGACGAGCACACCGATGTTGTCGCCCTTCGGATCGGGCATCTGTTGGTTAACGGTTATGTTGGCCTCCCATCGCAATGGGGCCAAAACCCGCTCGGCGGCATCGGGCGACGCCGACTTCAAGACGACCCCAAGCAGCGGTCCGGTCCGTTTGACAATCAGGTCTTTCCGGTCGGCGGCAAAAGCGGCCTCGCGTTCGCGGGCGATCTGCGGGCTGGGATAATTGAGCAGCAGCAAGCTGACTTCCTCGCCCTGCACGCGGTAGCGGGCCAACTGCCCCTCGGCGCCGTAGTGAAATGCCACCAGCGACGGCGCTAATCCCGGCGCGAACGCCTCCAGCGAAGACGGCCCGACGATAAACCGTTCGCTGTTGGCGATTTTTCCGTCGGCGGGCAGAAAACCGGTGAGTGCCGGCAACGAGGAAAAATCGTACCGCGGCATGTGCAATATGAGCTGATTGAGTGTCTCTTCCTCGGGTGCAAAGCCGTCGAATTGCAAGACGTAATTGCCCATCGCAACCAGCAGCGCGCCGCCGAACTTCGCGGCCATTTTCGACGCCGTCGAAGGCGCGGAGTTTTCCGGCCGCAGCAATTGAAACGCCGCCTGCGCCGCGGTGGCATCGGCGACTCGCCAAGCCGAAACACTGAACGTTCCCTTGGCGCCTTTGTATGCGGCCTTTTCGGCCTCCTGCAAACCGTACTCTTTCCAGACCGCGGCCGGTTCTGGCGCGAGCGGCGTTACCGCTCCACGCGAGTGACGCTCGATCCCCTCGGGCAGGATCGCCGCCGTCATCACGCCCGACAGGATCAGGCCGAAAGCTACTCGTTTACGCCATGACATTTTTTGTACTTTTTGCCGCTGCCACACCAGCACGGATCGTTCCGGCCCGGTTTCTTAGACGCCAACCGGGGGGCATTTTGTGCCGGAGTTTGTCCGCCGCCAAGGAATTCGAGATCGGCGAGCTCCTTTTCCTTCTTCTTCTGAATGTTTCGGGTGAAGTCCTCGACCTGCTTGCGCGCGGCTTGTTGCTCTTCGGCCTTAGGGGCGTCTTCGGGCACGTCGGCCTGGTAACCTTCTTCGTCGACCGCGAACGGAATCGACGGGCGCGATTCGTCCGAGATCTGCAGGAAGTAAAGATACTTGACCGTCTCGTCCTCGATCCGGTCCATCATGTCCTGGAAAAGGGTGAACGATTCCTTCTTATACTCGATGAGCGGATCTTTCTGCCCGTAGCCTCGCAGTCCGATGCCTTCCTTCAAGTGATCCATCGACAGCAGGTGGTCTTTCCACTGGTTGTCGATGACGTTCAACATGATTATGCGCTCGGCTTCGCGCAAATACTCCGCGCCGATCAGCCTCTCTTTTTCGTCGTACTTGTTCTGGACGAGTTCGAACAGCTCTTCGAAGATTTCATCGAAGGTGCGGCCCTTCAAGCCGTGCAGCAAAGCCTGAACGCCGAACTTGTTGAGCAGGTCGCTTTCGAGGCCCGTCAGGTCCCAATCGTCGGAGTTCACGCGCTCGGGGATTCGCGATTCGATCGAATCGGCCAGCACGCCGCGAGCCATTTCGAAGATGCGTTCGCGCTGATCGGCGCCTTCCAACAACCCGCGCCGCAAACCGTACACGGCGCCGCGCTGTTTGTTCATCACGTCGTCGTATTCGAGGACGTGTTTGCGGCTGGCGAAGTTCTGCGCCTCGACCGCTTTCTGCGCCGCCGCGATACGCTTGGTGATCATGCCCGAATCGATCGGCACGTCTTCTTCCATGCCCAAACGCAGCATCAGATTCTGCATGCGCTCGCCGCCGAAGATACGCAGCAGATCGTCTTGCAGGGAGAGGAAAAACCGCGAGGAACCGGGATCGCCCTGGCGTCCCGAACGACCGCGCAACTGGTTATCGATACGCCGCGATTCGTGCCGCTCGGTGCCGACGATACAAAGCCCTCCGACGCCGACAACGCGCTGGCGCTCTTCGTCGCACGCCGATTTGTGCTTCTCGATCAACTCATGCCAGTGGTCGATGGCCACGCGATAGTGGCTCTCGCCGCGAATGAAGTAGTAGAAGTGTGCGTCTGCGACAAAGCCGGCTTCTTCTTCGCGAATCGACTGGGCGCCGCCGCGTTTGATCGACTCTTCCTGCGCGAGAAATTCCGGGTTGCCGCCGAGCAGAATGTCGGTACCGCGGCCGGCCATGTTGGTCGACACGGTGACGCCCGCGTAACGGCCCGCCTGGGCGATGATGTAGGCTTCGCGCTCGTGGTTCTTGGCGTTCAGCACCTCGTGCTTGACGCCCATCTTCTTTAATATATCGGAGAGCTTTTCGCTCTTGGCCACCGAGATCGTGCCAACCAGAACCGGCTGGCCCTTCGTGTTGCGCTCCTTGATCTCCTTGGCCGCGTTGCGGAACTTCTCTTCCTCGGTGCGATAGACGATGTCGTTCGAGTCTTCGCGCTTGGCCTTCTTGTTCGGCGGGATCGGGACGACATCGAGCTTGTAGGTTTTCCCGAACTCGGCCGCTTCGGTATCGGCCGTTCCGGTCATACCGCCGATCTTCTTGTACATGCGGAAGTAGTTCTGGAACGTGATCGTCGCCAGCGTCTGATTCTCGCGCTGAATCTTGACGTTTTCCTTGGCTTCGATGGCCTGATGGAGACCATCGGACCAGCGGCGGCCCGGCATCAAACGGCCCGTGAACTCGTCGACGATGATGACTTCGAGTTCTTCTTCATCGCCCGGCCGCACGACGTAGTCTTTATCGCGGTGGTACATCACGTGGGCCTTTAAGCCTTGCTGCACGTGATGGTTGATCTCGATGTTTTGCGGATCGTAGAGATTGCCGCAGCCGAGCAGCCGCTCGACCTTCGACACACCCTCTTCGGTCAGCGCGCAGGTGCGGTGTTTTTCATCGACCGTGTAGTCGCCGGTGAAGTACTTCTCGCCGGGCTCCTTGCCTTCGATGACTTCGCCGCGAACCAGCCGCGGAATGATCTTGTTGATCTTGTAATACTTGTCGGTCGACTCCTCCGATGGGCCGGAGATGATGAGCGGCGTGCGGGCTTCGTCGATGAGAATCGAATCGACTTCGTCGACGATGGCGAAGTTATGGCCGCGCTGGACGCAGTCTTCCATGCGGAACTTCATGTTGTCGCGCAGGTAGTCGAAACCGAATTCGTTGTTGGTGCCGTAGGTGATGTCGGACTGATAGGCCTCGCGGCGTTCGCGGTCGCTCAAATCGTGGACGACGCAGCCGACGGTGAGACCCATGAAGCGGTACAACTTGCCCATCCACTCGGCGTCGCGTTTGGCCAGGTAATCGTTGACGGTGACCACGTGCACGCCCTTACCGGCGAGCGCGTTCAAGTAGACGGCGAGCGTGGCGACGAGCGTCTTGCCTTCGCCGGTTTTCATTTCGGCAATCTTGCCGTGATGCAGCACCATGCCGCCGAGCAACTGCACGTCATAATGCCGCATGTTGAGAATGCGCCGGCCTACTTCGCGCACGGCGGCGAAGGCTTCGACAAGGATGTCGTCGAGCTTGGCGCCCTGGTCGAATTGGAGGCGGAATTCCGCGGTTTTGGCGGAGAGTTCCGCATCCGTTAGGCTCTGGTAATGAGCTTCGAGCGCGTTGATCGCGTCTTGCCACGGAGTAAGCGCTTTGATCTCGCGGTCCGCCTTGGTACCGAAGATCTTAGCGAGTGCTATGTTGATCATTGAGCTAGCGAGGGCCTTCTACCAGTCTAGCCGATCCGCTGTAGAATCGCCGCGAGATCGCGATCGAACACCGAGCGAGCGGAGACGGAATCGGCGCCGGCTTGCATTGCGCGCTGCTTTAGCTCGACTTGCACGTGCGGGACGAAGGCCATTACGGTGGCCTGCTTTTCCTTCAGGCGTTGGATTAGGGCGATGGGATCTATTGTTTTGCAGTTGAGGTCGACGACGACGAGATCGGCGGGGGCGAGTTCGACGGCGCGATCGGCGTCTTTCACGAAGGTGGCGGTGAACCCGGCGCGCTTGGCGGCGTCTTGGATTTTGACGGTGAAGAAGAGGTCGTCGAGGACGGCTAAGAGGTGCATTGAGGAGGGCCTTTAGTACTAGCTTTGCATGGGGTAGAGTGATGGCATGGCACCGAAAGAGGAACCGGATCCGTTTACCGATATGATCGAGGACCCAGTGTTCGGTGGGCGCTCGCCTTGGGATAAGGGTCGATACGCGTTTTCCTCGATCGGCCTTTGGCGGTTCGTATACCCGATGGTGATAGGAATGTTCGCGCTTCCGGCAACACTGATCGTGTTGTCGATTGAAGGTTTGCCGGGATGGGGGGCGATTGCGATCGTTGGCGCGGCGTTCGTAATTGGCGGCTATACAGCACATCGCGCGATGAAGTTCATATCGCCCGGCAACGATGGGTAGCGAAAAAGGACGCGAGTTTCTAGTTAGCACTTTCGCGGCTACTCGATGCTCATTGAGGCGGTCGAAGCAGAACGGTCTAAATGAGCGATTGCGGGCAGAGCGAGCATCGTCTCCGGTTCCACTGAAACTGTTAACGTCCTGCCAAGACTCCGCGACTTGCTTCTAGGGATTTGTCCCACTGCGCTTATATCATCGATCTGCGGCATCAGACCCTTATCAGAACGCGGGAAGGCACGGACTCGCACGGGAGCGTCTTGCTTACAAGCCGGCGCTTCCTGCGGCAACATGCGCGTACAACACGTGCTGTACAAGACGATCCACTTTCACGCTAATCTTCCGCGCCTCTTCGACGTAAGCCTTTTTGACACCCTCGTGTAGTTCTGTCGTCAGAATCATGTGAATCCCTGGATCAATAGCATAGCGCCATTGCACCCTCGCTCCACGCCATGTAGACTGACAAAACGACCATGAAGTCCGCTTTGCCCTTACTCACACTGCTAACAGCGCTGCCGTTGGCCGCGCAGTTCTCTTCCGCCGTGCAGGGGACCGTACTCGACCCCTCCGCGTCGGCCGTGCCCAACGCGAAAGTCACATTGAAAAACGCCCGCACCGGCATCTCCGCCGATCTGCAATCCAACTCCGCCGGCTTTTATCGCTTTAGCGCGCTCGCTCCCGGCGAGTACGAACTGCGCGTCGAAGCCGCGGGCTTCCGCGCCTCGACGGTCGCGGTCCCGCTCACCACCGGCCAGACGCGCGATATGAACGTTACGCTCGAAGTGCAGAGCAGCGGTGAATCGGTGAGCGTCACGGCCGAAGCACCCGCTCTCGATGTCTCCGAATCGCGCCAGCAGTTGACGATGGACCAGAAGAAAATCCGCGATTTGCCGCTACTCAACAACAGCATTTTCGCGATTCTCACACTCGCGCCTGGCGTCACCGGTTTGAACGGCGCCTCCGACAACTTCAATCCCGAGTACTTCGCAGGGATGAGCGCCAACGGCGCCAGTCCGCGCGGCAACACCTACAACGTCGACGGCTTGAGCATCACCTCCAACATCACCAACGGCACGGCGAACCTGGGCGTGAATCCGGAAGCTGTTGAAGAACTGGCCGTCGAAACGAACACATTCAAAGCCGAGCAGGGCCTCGGCAGTTCCATCGTAGTTTCCATCACAACCAAGGCCGGCACCAACCAGTTTCACGGCGCGGGCAACTACTGGTTCACCAATCAGGACATGCGCGCGCGCACCAGCCTACCGTTCATCGCAGCCTACGCGCCGTTCAAGCGCAACAACGTCAGCGGCGCGTTCGGCGGGCCGATTCAAAAGAACAAGACCTTCTTTTTCGGCGCTGTCGAATTGTTGCGGCAGACCGATGCCACGGCGAGCGTCGAAACCATCGAAAGCCCGCAGTTCCTCACGTGGGCGCGTGCGAACTTCGCCAACACGCTCGGCACCAAACTGCTGACCGATTTTCCGGCCTCGGCGGTGCAAGTGACTAATCCGTCGTTCCGCACCGCGCAGCAAGTGATCGGCAACGATTGCGGGACGGCAGCCGCATCCAATATCCCCTGCGCCCTTCCCGTGCTCGCCCAGGGCACCTGGAGCCGCGCGCCACGACGCAACGGATGCAATACAGCCTCCGCGGCGATCGCTACTTCCGCGAAGGCAAGGACCGCGTCTTCGGCAGCTTCATCCGCACCGAGTCGGACAACAATAATCTCGACCCGCGGCCGTTCTTCATCAACAACAGCAAACGCTTCGTCAACGCATTCCAGTCCAACTGGACGCACACGTTTAAGCCCGCGCTCTTGAATGAATTCGCAGCGAGCGGCAATCGCGTGCAAGGGTTCAACGGCTTCGACTCGAAGTTGAGAATTCCGTCGATCGGCATCTCCGGTTCACGCGGTATGGGCGTCGGCGGCGGTCTGTTCGTGCAGAACAACTGGAACTGGCGCGACGTTTTGACGTGGGTTCGCGGATCGCACTCGCTCAAGTTCGGCGGCAACTATTTCTGGGGCAACGACTGGGCGGACTTCCCGCAAGGCAATAGCCGGCCGACCTTCAACTTCAACAACCTTCTCGATCTCGTGCGCGATCAGCCGTTTTCCGGCGCGGGCGCATCGCGCGATCCGCTCACCGGGCAGTTGAAGCGCTATAAGTTCGGCGCGAAGGTCAACACGCTCGGCATCTTCGTGCAGGACGAATGGAAGGTCCGTGCGAATCTGACGCTTACGCTCAGCCTCCGGTACGACGACTTCGGTAACCCGAGCGGTATTCAAGAGTTCCTATATACGAACATCTTCGTAGGCTCGGGCCAGACCTATCAGGACCGCTTCCGCGGCGCCGCGATTCGGCGCACCGACGCGCAATTTCCCGGCCGGCTCACCAACAACTGGAGCCCACGTTTCGGTTTCGCATGGGCGCCCGGCAAAGCGCGCAAGTGGAGCGTCCGCGGCGGAATCGGTCTCTATTACGACTGGATCACGCTCGGCGAGTCCATCGACCGCGTGAATATCAATCCTCCGAACTTTCTGTTCCCGCAGGTCGGCCAGCTGCTACCGATCAAACCGATCTTCGGCATCGGTAACTCCGATACTTTTCCGTACGGATTCACGTTGCCCGCCGTACCTTCGACGCGCCTCGATCAACGCGGCGGTCTGGCCGGCGTCCAATCCGCCGTCGGCGGCATCGACCCCGGCTTGAACGCGCCACGCACGATGAACTACCTGATCGGCGCGGAACGAGACTTCGGCGGCACGGTCCTCGGGTTGAACTACAGCGGCTCCTACGCGGTTGACGGAATCGTCGGCACCGATCACAACCGCTTCGCCGGCGACCTGATCGACGGCCGGCTCGACCGTCTGAACCCCAGCTTCGGCGCAATGACCTACATCCTCAACTCGAACACGATCAACTACAACGCGCTGATCGCGTCGGCACGACGGCGCTTCGGCAGCCGAGGTGTGATGCAGGGGTCCTATACGGTCGCGAACACGAAGGATTACTATCAAGGCGGTTCGCGGTCGACGGGCTCCGGCAACATTCCCGATCCCTCGCGGCTGCGCGACTTCCGCGCAAATTCAGCCTTCGATGTGCGGCATCGTTTGTCGGCCTCCGGCGTCTACCGCTTCGCCACGCCGTTCAAGGAGAACGCCATCGCCAAGCATGTGCTGGGCGGATGGGAGATCGGTTCGACAGTCATCGCGCAGACAGGCACGCCCTACTGGATGACCAACAACGCCGGCTTCAATCCGTTCCGAGACGCGGCGGGCAACATCACCGGATTCCGCCCGCTGAGCGGCGACTACAACGCCGACGGCTTGAACTTCGATCTACCGAACGTGCCGTCGAGTTTCGTGTCCAAGCCCGACCGCTCAAGCTTCCTCGGCGCCAACGCCGGCCGCTCGGCGTATGACGTCAGCGCCATCACCGCCCCAGCGGTCGGTACCGTCGGCAATAGCCCTCGCAACGCGTTCCGGCAGCAGGGCGTGCTGGCGATCGATGCGAGTGTTATCAAAAACAATCCGCTTCCGATACTGGGCGAAAGCGGCAACCTGCAGTTGAAGTTCGAGTTCTTCAACGCGATCAATCGCGTGAATCTCGGCGGCATCAACAGCAACGTGGCCGATCCGAACTTCGGGCGTATTCTCGGGCAGAATGGAAGTTCTGGACCGAGGACCGTTCAAATCGGAGCGAGGATTGCGTTCTAGCATTCTCGCGATTTTCCTGGCGGCGTCGCTCAACGGCGACGTCGCCGGGATTCGAGAACTCATCCGCGCGGGCCGCTTCGCCGAAGCAGTGGCGGCTTGCGATCGGGATTTGTCGACGGCACCGTCCAACGCGGCGCTTTTGACGTTAAAGGGCCTTGCGTTGCGCGCCAGCGGCGACTCGGCCGGTGCGCTGGTCTCTTTGCGCGCGGCGTTGAAGGTCGCGCCGGCGTCTCTTCCAGCGCTGCAAGCCGCGGCGCAGTTGGAGTTCGAGGCGCGCGATCCGCTTGCCGCGCGTCGGCTCGAAGCGATCATCCGCGGCGATCCCGCCAATGCGACCGCGCACGCCATGCTTGCCGAGTTAACGTTCAAAACGCGCGATTGCGCAAAGGCACTGGGCCATTTCGCGAAGACCGAAAAGACTCCGTCGGCGCGCTGGCGCACGGGCGTTTGTCTATTTGCTTTGGAACGTTGGCCCGAAGCCGCCGTGGAATTCGAAGCGCTGTTGCGACTGCGCGAACACGCGCCCACGCGTTACAACCTGGCTCTTTCGTATTGGCGGGCCGGTGATGCGGCGTCAACGCTGCGCGCGCTCGGTGCGTTGCGCGATGCCGATGCGATGAGCCTTCGCGGCGCGGCGCAGCGCGCGCGAAAGGAGATTCCGCAGGCGCTCGAGACGTTACAGACGGCGGTCGCGGCCTTCCCTGATCACGAACCGCTGTTGCTGGATCTGGCGATGTTGTGCCTGGATCAAAATGCGGTCGAACTCGGCATCGCGGTGCTCGAAAGCGGTGTCGCGCGGTTTCCGAAATCGGCGCGCGCGCGCACGGCGCTCGGCGTGTTTCGTGCGCGGGCCGGAAAAACCGCCGAAGCGGAAGCCGACTTCCAGCTCGCGGCCTCGTTGTCACCCGAGAGCGGCATGGGGCAAGTCGCCGCCGCGATGGCGATGATCGAACTGGGCCTTGCGCCCGAGGCCGCGGCTTTGTTGCGCAAGCAGCAAGACGGCGGGCCGATGGTGACGTTGATGCTCGCTCGCGCGCTGCTGCAATCGACGCCGCCTGGTTTGGCGGAAGCGAAAAAACTACTGCTCACGCTGCCGGCGAACGACGCGGCGGTGCGCGATCTGCTCGGCAAAGTGTACGCACAGGAAGGCAACACCGCCGCCGCGATCGGAGCGTTCGAGGCCGCGCTGCGCCTCGATCCCTACGATCGCGCCTCGGCCCATCAACTCATGGCGCTGTATCGCAAGGCAGGGCGCGCGGCCGACGCAACACGCATGAGCGCCCGCGTGCGCGAACTGATGGCCAGGGAAAAGGCCGACGACGCGGACAAGCAACGCTATTCACTGTCACGCGTCGAGTAGGGGAACTTCTTTCGACGCGGCGGTGTCGAAAGACGCCATGGAAAATACGGGCCGAATCGTTTGGGCGATTGCACGCGAGGAAGTCAGGCTCGCGCGCGGACTGCGTGCGCTCACGGCGATTGCTTACACGGCGCCGATGGCTGGGGTGCTCGCCACCTGTTTTCAATTCGTCGAACCGTACGGCGGCTACGTGGGTTCTCCCGACACAAAGCTCGCGGCGATCGCACTGCATTTCTCCGAAGCCATCATCCCCACAGCCGCCGGCCTCGCCATCGGCATTTTCGCGATGTCCGCGGAACGCTACCTGCGTGGGCAGGTCGAATTGTTGGTGCACGAAATGCTTTGGTTCCAAGCCCAAAGGCGCGCCTTAGAATAGGAGGATGACTCGCCGCGATCTGCTGCTGTCGGCGCTGGCCGCCAATCCCGATGCGACGCTGCACAAGAAGCCGAGCGCACTGGCGGCGGGCGCGAAGACGCATGACTGGGTTTCGTTTCTTGGGCCAACCTTCAACTCTGTTTCGAGCGAGACGAAGCTGAGCCGCAAATTGCCCGCGCCGCTGGTCTGGGAGTTTCGGAAAGGTACCGGCTACGCGTCGCCTGCGATTGCGGGCGATCGTTTGGTCTATCAGCACCGCGTTGGAAGCCAGGAGCGCATCGAGTGTTTGCACGCCGAAACCGCCGAACGCTTTTGGCAGTTTACACACCCAACGAGCTTTGAAGACCGCTACGGCTACAACAACGGACCGCGTTCGAGCCCCGTCATCAGCGGCGATCGCGTGTTTGTCGCGGGCGCGGAAGGCAAGCTGCATTGCCTGTCGCTCGCCGATGGCAAGTTGATTTGGAAGAGGGATCTGCTACAAGACTACAAAGTTCCGCAGGACTTCTTCGGCTACGCATCGACACCGCTGGTCGAAGGCGGCAAGCTAATTTGCCAGGTGGGCGCGGCGAACGGGCCGTGTGTGGTCGCGCTCGATTTGACCAACGGGAAAGAACTTTGGCGCGCGGGCAAGGAGTGGGGGCCGAGTTACGCGTCGCCGATTCCGGCGGTCGTGCACGGCAAGCGCCGCGTATTCGTGTTCGCCGGCGGCGAGTCGCGGCCGCCGACGGGCGGACTGCTCTGCATCGATCCGGCCAACGGGAGAGTCGACTTCACCTACGCGTGGCGAAGCAAGAGTTATGAGTCGGTGAACGCCTCGTGCCCAGTGATTTTCGACAACAAGGTCTTCGTTTCGGCGTCGTACAAGACCGGTGGATCGATGCTCGAAATTCAACCGGACTTCACGTACAAGGTATTGTGGACCACGCCCGATTTCGGCTTACATTTCAACACGCCGATTCATCGCGACGGCTATCTCTACGGCTTCGACGGACGCAATGAGCCGGATGCCTCGCTGGCGTGCGTGGAGGCGGCGACGGGAAAAATCGTCTGGCGCACAACGCCGGAATGGGAGGAGTCGTTCGAAATCAACGGCGACCGGCGCAAACAACAACTTGGGACGTTTCGCGGCACGCTGCTGGCGGTCGATGGTTCGTATCTCTGCATCGGCGAGTTGGGCCATTTGCTCTGGATGGATCTCACGCCGAAGGGCTACAAAGAAATCGCGCGCACGTGGATGTTCGCGGCGCGAGAGACGTGGGCGTCGCCGGTTGTTTCGCGCGGACTACTGTACGTCTCGCAAAACGGCCGCGATATGTTGAAGGGCGGCGGTGCGCGTCTGCTGTGTTACGACCTCAGAACTTGAAGTGCAGTCCGAACTGGATGATGCGCGCTTGATTGCCATCGATGAGCGAAGTGATGCGTCCGAAGGCAGCGTGGCCGCGGCTAAGATTGGGCACGTTGAAATTCGGGTTGTTGATGAAGTTCAACATCTCGGAACGGAATTGCAGGTTGTAACTCTCGGCGAACTTGAAGTCCTTCATGATCGACAAGTCCATAGCGATCGCGCCCGGGCCGTAGCCCGTCGTGCGGCCGGCGTTGCCGAATGTGAACTGCGGGGGCGCGGCGAAGGCGGCTGTGTTGAACCATGCATTGAGCTGTTCAGCGCGCGGGCGGCTGGAGTTGATCTTGGGGTCGCCGACAACGTTGGGGCGGTTGGCGGGCGAAAACGAATTCGTTAGATTAACCTGCTCGTTGACGCCGATCGGCGGGCCGGTGCGGAACTCGCCGATGTATCCGACTGTCCAGCCTTTCAGCGCGACCCAGGGCGATGGAATTTCGTAGACGACGCTCGATATCAAACGATGCTTGATCGAGTTGCCCGACAGCCCGCGATCGGCGCGCCGATTGTAAACGTTCGCTAGCGCCGACCCTGGATTGCCGCCGAGTTCACCGCGCGATTCCACGTCGTCGATACCGCGCGACGTTGTGTAGTTGGCCTGGAATTGCAGGCCTTTCGAATAGCGTTTGTCGACTTTCAGATTGACTGCGTGATAGTTGGAATTGCCCAGCGGCTGCGCGAGCAGCAGCACGTCGGTGTACTGCGGAAACGGGCGCCGCGCCTGCGCGTTGCCGGGGCCCATCAACTCGGGCCGCACCTGATTCAGTGTAAGATTCGCGGGCGACGAGAGCCGGTGCCCGACAGTACCGAGATAGCCGAGTTCAAAGGCGATTTGCGCGGGCAGTTGGTATTGCACATTGAAATTCGTGCTCATCATGTACGGCGTGGCGCGCGGGCCGGGTTGGAAATACTCTATGCTCTGCACGGGGCTTTGTCCGGCGCGTACGGCCCCAAAGCCCGGATTGAGATCGCTCTCGCTGGGAGCCGGAATCGGCGGAAGACCGTTGCGGAAACGGAATGCGGGGGTGAGCCCGTTGTCCGGAGAGACGAAGTTGCCGGCATAGCTGAACCCAACGGTGGCGTTGATCACGGTGGCTTGATCGTAGTTGCCCATATAGAGCACCGCGCCGCCGCCGCGAAAGACGAGTTTGTTCGTGGCGCGATAGGCAAAGCCCAGGCGCGGCGCAAAGTTGTTGCGGTCGAAATTGTGCGCCCATTGCGAGAGTCCGTTGCGGCCGGCGAACGTGATCGCGCCCGGCGTGCCAGACACCGGGTTGATCGCATTCAGGTCGAACGAGTTCATGCGGTTGGCGAACAGCTCGCGCCTCGGTGTATCCATGTCCCAGCGAAGCCCGATATTGAACGTCAACTTGGACGAAAATTTCCAATCGTCCTGCACGAAGGCGCCATAGGCGTCGATGCGGCTGCGGATCGGCAGCACTTCGTTGGTATTGGCGCTTTGTACCCAACCCAGCAACAGCGCCGCGACGCCGTGGCCGGTGGCCAGATTATTGAAGTTGAACACGCCGCCGGCCGTGTTGCGATTCAAATCGTCGTTGGTCGAAGTGCGGCGCTCGAAACCAATTTTTATACTGTGGTCGCCCTTGAGCAATAGCAGATTATCGGCGATGTGTGTGCCTTTGATCGGCGATTGAATACGCTCATGATTGGAGCCTTCACCCATGGTGGTGTAGCCGGTAACAGTTACACGGGGTGCGAACTGTTGATTGACGCCGCGGAGGCCGATCGTCCCGTTGAAGTTCGTATAGCCGCCGGAGTTGAGATTGATGAACTCGCGCCAGTCATAGTTGAATCGAAATTCGTTGATCAGCGCGGGCCTGAAGTTGTGGAACCAGGTCATGCCGCCGTTGAAAAACTTGTTCTTGCGTTTGCGGAAGACCGGGTCCATCGCGGGAACGGTTTGCCAAACAGGCGAGTTGGTCTGTCCGCCGTCGCTGGCTAGAAAACGGCCGTAAACGCGGTCTTTTTCGGAGAACGCGTGATCGACTCGGCTCACGTAGTTGTTGGGCGGATCGATGTTCTGGCCGTTGGCGCGGAAGTTGGCGTTGCCTGTTGTGGCGCCGGCAACATTGGGATTGGGATAGGCGGCGGCGATGCTGGGCCGATTGGATCGAGGCGGCCGGCGGGGATTCGATTCCCGGGAAACGGCGGACGGCCAGTGGCTTCGGGATCGCGAATGACGATCGGGTTGGCGGAGAAGTCACCGGTCTTTTCAGCGGGAGTGGGAACGTTGTGAATAAACGTCGAACCGCTCTTTGTACGACGTCCTTCGTAGTTGAAGAAAAAGTGGGTCTTGTCTTTGCGGATGGGACCGGAGAAGCTGACGCCGAACAGGTTGTAGCGCAGCGGGGTCTTGGTAGCGGCGAAGAACGTGCGGGCGTCGAATGCGTCGTTGCGAAGGTATTCGTAGGCTGAACCGTGGAACTGATTCGTGCCGCTCCTGGTTGTCATCTGCACAACACCGCCGCCGGTGCGCCCTAGTTCGGCGGAGTAATTGGAAATCGACACGCTGAACTCCTGCAGCGATTCGATAGGAGGATCGAAGTTCAATCCCTGATCGCCTACAAGCACGTTTTGCACGTTGCCGCCGTCGATGCGCCAGTTTGTATTATTGCCCCGCCCGCCGCCCATGGCGAAGTTCGAGCCGGTGCCCACCTGCACGACGAACCCTGTCAGGCGCGCCAATTGCGCCGCGCGGCGGTTGATCAACGGCATGTTGACGATGGTGCGATTTTCGACAACAGCCCCCACTGTAGCCGACTCGGTTTGCAACTGCGATGCCGAGGCTTCGACGGTGACGCGTTCGGCTTGCGAGCCAACTTCGAGACGAACATCGACGCGCTGCTGGCCGCCTGTTTCCAGTACGAGGCCGGTTTGCGCGTGCGGCTTAAAGCCGGTCTTATCGACATCGAGCCGGTAGCGGCCAGGTTTCACAAGAGGCACCGTGAACGAGCCGCTTTCATTCGTCGTCGCGCTCCATGCTTCGCCGGTTTCGACGTTGACGAGCTTAATCGCCGCGGCGGGAACCACCGCGGCCGAGGTATCGACGACCGTTCCGCTGAGTGTCGCTAATTGACTTTGGGCGAACAATCCGGCACACGCGCAGAAAAAGACCAGTAAACGCATGAAGCCTCCCGCCCGGCATCGTATCCGATCGGGGGGAGGCTTCAGAAAGCTTAAGTAGATTACCAGCGGCCGCCGCCACGGCCACCGCGGCCGCCACGGCCGCCGCCGCCACCGCCGCCCTCTTGACGAGGACGAGCCACGTTGACGTTGATATTGCGGCCACCGAAGTTGGTGCCGTTGAGCGCGTTGATCGCCGCCTCGGCTTCATTGGCGTTCGGCATTTCGACGAATGCGAAGCCACGCGATTGACCGGAGTCACGGTCCGTGATGAGGTTGACGCGTTCGACCTGGCCATAAGCCCCGAAAGCTTGATGGAGTTCGTCCTGCGTCGTCCGGAAGCTCAAATTACCGACAAAGATGTTGGTCATTTACGAAATCCTTTGGATGCTGTTGAATTCGCCTTTGCATGCTGAACTCGAGAAGACCGGAGCCGGGGAACGTGGCGCAACGACAGCAACCAAAGAACACGGGGCAGACAAACAGAGCCGAGCAAAGACCCCTACATAGTAGCAGGACTTATAGACCCTTGCTAGCGTTTTCTTGGTGCGGAAGAGTCAAAAGCCGAAGATCAGGGCGCTAAAGATGGCCATCGCGGGACCGATAAACATGCCCGAAACCTGCCACGCG
>Ga0194128_10002959_pt1 | contig 26784 bp, 20 predicted proteins | sample TA2KigCa65mmetaG_FD_148650 | JGI IMG/M metagenome (GOLD analysis project Ga0194128, IMG submission 148650) | Freshwater microbial communities from Lake Tanganyika, Tanzania - TA2015037 Kigoma Deep Cast 65m | ecosystem: Environmental > Aquatic > Freshwater > Lake | place: Tanzania: Lake...
GCTCGCGCTGAACAGCACCGTCAACGGCGTCATCGGCGCGCCGACCGATGTCGATTATTACGTCTTCACCGGAAAGAAAGGCCAGCGCATCGTGTGCTCGGCCTTGACCAGCAGCATCGACAGTCGGCTCAATGCCTTCGTCCAGATCTTCGCGGCCGACGGCAGTTACCTGGGCGGCAACCGCAACTACGCCCAGGACGACGCCCTGATTGACGCCGTGCTGCCGGCCGATGGCGATTACCACGTCCGCATCTGCAGCTTCACCTACACGCAAGGCGGGATCGATTACTTCTACCGGCTGACTGTGACGACGGCGCCGTGGATCGACGCTGTTTTCCCGCCGGTGGTCCAGCCGGGCGTGCCGGCCGAAGTCACCGTCTATGGCCGAAATCTGCCGGGCGGCAAGCTCGATCCGACGGCAATCGTCAATGATCGCACACTCGAAAAGGCGACCATTACCGTCAAGGCGTCGAACGATCCGATGTCGCTGCAGCGCCTCGCCTTTACGGGACGGGTGACGCCGGTCGGCTCGATGATCGATGGGTTCGACCAGCGCGTCAAGAATGAAACCGGTCAGTCGAATCCGTTCTTGATGACCTACGCCAATACTCCCGTCGTGTTGGACAACGGCGACAACGACGCCCAGGACAAGGCTCAGCAGGTTCCGGTTCCGTGTATGATCGCCGGGCGCATCGAGAAAAAAGGGGACAAGGATTGGTATGCCTTCAGCGCGAAGAAGGGCCAGGTGTTGAACATCGAGGCGTTTGCGGAACGGCTCGGCGCGCCGATGGATGTGTATTTCCAAATTCGCAACGCCCAGGGAATGCTCATCACCGAACAAGACGACACCGCGGAGATATTGAGCCCGACATTCTACACGGCCAACGCCGATCCGGTGCGATATCGTTTCGTCGCGCCGGCGGATGAAGTCTACTATCTCCTAGTAACGACGCGCGACGCCTTTACGCAATACGGCCCGCGGCATCTGTACACCGTTCGCATCACGCCGGAAGAGCCCGATTTCCGACTGATCGCGATGCCGACGTCGCCGATCGCCCCCGAAGGAATCACTGTCAACCAGGCCGGTGGGGCGGCGTTTAATGTCTATGTCTGGCGGTTTGGCAATTTCGCCGGCGAGATCACCATCAGCGGCGTCGATTTGCCCAAGGGCGTGGGCGTAAAGCCGCAGATCATATCGGGCAGCCAAAAACAAGCCGTCGTCGTGGTGCATGCCGAGGCCGACGCGACATGGTGGGCGGGCGGCATTAAACTCGTCGGCACGGCGACAGCCAAAGGGCAGAAGCTTACCCGTGAAGTCCGCAGCGCCACCATCACCTGGCCCGTCGTTCAAGCCGGCACCGCTTCGATCACGCGCATCGACCGCGAACTCGCCCTCGCCGTCCGCAACAAAGCTGCCTACACACTCGTCGCCGATAAGACGAAGATCAACGTCACGCAGGGCGAAAAGATATCAATTCCCGTCAAGCTGATCGGCAACGACAACTTCAAGGGAACCGTGCAGGTCGCCGTCATCGGCGGGCCGCCGGGGCTCGTCTCCCAACCGGTCAGCCTCACGCCCGGCCAAGGCGGAACGGTTTCGCTTGACGGCAAAGGCGGCATGGCCTTCCCGCCAGGCAACTACACCGTTTTCGTGCGTGGTCAAACGCAGCCAATCAATCCCAAGCAGCCCGCCCCCAAAGGCGCCCCGCCCAACATCGTCCAGGTCTCCATGCCGGTCTCCGTCACGATCGTTCCCAAGATTCTCGGCAAACTGACCATTGCTCCTACGAATCCCAAGCTGTCGCTCGGCAAGGACGTGGAAGTGACCGTGCGTTTTGCTCGAGCCTACGATCTGCCGCTTGATCTGAAAGTCGAGGTGATCCTGCCTCCGACCATCAAGGGTGTAACGACGAAGAACGCGACGATCAAGTCCGGAGAGGACGAGGCGACCGTAGTCTTTTCGGCGGCGCCAAGCGCGACCGTCGGCCAAACGCCGCAGATCACGGTCCGCGCCACGGCGATGTTCAACGGCGAAGTGCCGATCGTCCACGAAGCGAAGCTGACGCTGAGCGTCGCGAAATCGTTTCGATCGTAAGCAGCAATGCGCGTCTGGTCCCGCCGTGTGAGTGACGAGTGGTGAGTGCGAGTGGTGAGAATAAGATTGGACTTCTTCTCTCGCCACTCGCACTCGCCACTCTCCACCGACGCCCCGCCCCCAGAATAAGTACATTCAGGCTGCGATTCGCTATGCAGAAAGCAAAGGATGGAGTCTGTCCAAGATCCCGTATCCGTGTGACGAGTGGAGAGTGGAGAGAATAAGATTGGACTTCCTCTCTCGCCACTCGCCACTCGGCACTACTTCAGGCGGCCAGTGGCTTACTTCGCACGCATCGCCTACCCGGAGCCGGTAGAACCGCTCTGGCGCTTCGCAAGGTGAATCGCGCTTAATCTTGCGTAGCAGGGCCGCACGCACCTGTTTTCACACACACATTTCTGCGTTTTTCGATTCATCCGTGATTAGTTCGATTTCGTGAGAAATGCGACTAAGAGGCCCACCATGAATGACGTGGGACGGGTCTCCAGACCCGTCCGGACGGCTCAGGAGAGCCGTCCTACTTCATTCCTTAAGACGGTCCAGGAAGCATTTTCACAAGATCGACGCTTCATGAATGGTTGCCGGGCTAATAAAACGAACCACGCACGTCGCGGTAACGTTCTGCCGTCAGGAGAAAAAGAATGAGCGGGCCGGGAACGAGTGCCTATACTTTTGTGACGCCCGAGCAACGGGAGAGCATTCTCAAGCTCTACAACGCGGGCCTGTACGTGCAGGCCTACCGGCAGGCGGAATGGATTGGGCCCTTGGCGGGCTGGCGCAGACCGGAGTCGCGCGTGCTGGCGGGGCGCATCGCGGGGAACCTCGGGTCGACTCGGTTGGCCGACTGGCATTTCGTTCACGCCTGGCGGGAAAATCGCGAACATCCGGAGACGTTGTGGTACTTCACGCGTTACTTGCTGAACATGCGTGGCCCGTTTGCCGCCTGGAACTTCGTGCGCAGCCACCCGTTGCCGAGCGACGCCGCGCCGATGTTGCAATCGCACTGGTACTCGCAGCAGGCAGCGATTCTCGGTCGCCTGCGCGATTTCGATGCCGCCCACGATTGGCTCAAGAAAGCTGAAGCGATCGGTGAAGAACCGTGGACACTCATGGAGCGCGCCGCCCTGTGTGTGTTGGAGGACAAGCACGAGGAAGCCGAGGCCGCCGCGCGCAAGGCGATGCAACTTCACCCGTGGTATCGCCCAGCGGTGCAGTGGATCGCGCATTTCCTGGTGCAGAAGCAACGCGATGACGAGGCGCTCGACCTGCTTACTCAGGCCACGCACGTGCTCGAAAGCGGAGCCGTGTTTGCCCAGCTCGCTTCTTTGCAGATCGAGCTCAAACGATACGACGACGCCTGGCGAAGCATCGACGACGCCGAACGACTCTCCCCGTTGGCCGACAAGCACATGAAGCAGTGGATTGCGTCACGGCGCTGCGACGTGGCGTGTTATCGCGGCGACTTCGATACGGCCATCGCTCAGGCCAAAAACGCGGTCGGAACCGATTCGCGCACGCGCTCTAAATTCTACGAAGGCCTGGTCGCGCTGTTGACGAATCGCGCCGACGCCGGCAAACGCGTTGAACTGCCAGTCGGCTTCGTGCAACAGCACCACCGCACCTGCGCGCCGGCGACGCTGGTGTCGATCGCCAAGTTCTGGACGATGCCCGCCGACCACCTGGAGGTCGCCGCGGAGATTTCTTACGCCGGCACCCCCTACCACAGCCAGCGAAAGTGGGCTCACGAGCACGGCTGGATCACCAAGGAGTTCACAGTCACCTGGGACAGCGCCGTCGCCCTCATCGATCGCGGCATCCCGTTCACGCTGGCTACCACCGAGGTCACCTCGGCCCATCTGCAAGCCGTCGTTGGCTACGACTCGCTGCGCCGCACGCTCATCCTGCGTGATCCAGGCGAGCGCCATCGCGTCGAGATCGGTTTCGACTTGATGTGCCAGCGTTATCGCTCCACCGGTCCGCGCGGCATGGCGATGGTGCCGGAAACGCAAAAGGAAAAGCTGGCCGGTTTGTCGCTTCCCGACGAACCGCTGTACAACCACTTGCATCGCATGGAAATATCGCTGCAAGAGCATCGTCGCGAAGACGCCGGCACAGCGATCGAGGCGATGACGGCGCTCGATACCGGCCATTTTCTCACTGTGAACGCCCGGCGCATTCTCGCCCACTACGACGCGGACATGCCCGAAGAACTGATTCAGACGGAACGCATGCTCGAGTTGTTCCCGGGCGATTTGTATCTTGAACTGGCTCGCGCCAATATCCTCAGCGTGCTCGGACGCTATCATGAGCGTCTGGCGATCTTGAAACGCCTCGCCGAACTGAAGGAATCGGATCCGGCCTGCTGGCAGCAATACGCCTGGGAATTAAGCATCGACGCTCGCAAGCACCCGCAGGCGCTCTATCTGCTGCGCCGCGCGGCCCGCGTCAATCCGATGCTGGCCCGCACCTACAGCACCCTGGCTCGCATCAAGTCGATGCAGCGCGACTTCGACTCGGCGCTCGAACTCTATCACATTGCCGTCTGCCTGGAGGAGAAGGACGAGTTCGTCGCCCAGGACTACTTCATGGAAGCGCGCGCCCAAGGGAAGACCGAGGAGGCGATGGAGTTTCTTCAGCGGCGCTGCGATCGGCTTGGAATGCACTCCAGCCAGCCGGCGCGCACGCTCTATTTCGCGCTCATGCAGCAAGGCCGATACGACGACGCCTTCGGCGTCTTGGAAAACGCCATGAAGCTGCGCCCCGACGACGGCGAACTGTTGACCTACTCGGCCGAAGCCCACACGGTTCTTGGCGATTTCGCGCGGGCGGAAGAGTTGCTCGAGAAAGCTAATGGCGTCTCCAAGCCGGCGGCGCGCATGCGCTCGTTGGCGTACCTGGCAACCAGTCAAGGCGACTCCGTCCTGGCTCGCGAACGCTGGGCCGAAGTCCTCAAAATTGAGCCCATCGCCGAGGATGCCCATCGCAATTACTGTCTTCTGCTGGCCGAGAGGGAAGGGCGCGAGGCGGCGATCGACCATTTGCAGACGGTGTGCGAGCGATTTCCACATCACTTCGGCCTGACGCGCATGCTGTACGATTGGATGCTCGAAGACGGTCCGGGCGCCCGCGAGAAAGTTCTAAAGCGGTTGATCGATATTCACCCCTCCGACGCATGGACGCACCGAGAGTATGCCGTCAACCTGGCCGATCAGGGAAAGCTGGATGACGCGTTTCAGGAGTTGTTCGAAGCCGAGCCGCTGGAGCCGACTTCGCCCTACCTCTGGCACACCCGTGCGTACGTGCACAAGAAGAACAAGAAGTTCGAGGACGCCCAGTTCGCCTATCGCGAGGCGATTCGCACCTATTGCGACTACGAGCCGGCCATCTTGGAGATGATTCAGCTTTGCAGCAATCTGCAAGAGCGCCGCGACGTGGTGGCGTTTGTCGAGCAAGAGCTGATTCGTCAAGGGACGTACGGCAATGGGATCTTGGCGCTGCGCGACGCGGCCATGGCGCTGATGCCTCCCGTCGAGTTGATGATGAGCCTGCGGCGCATCATGGATCTTCGCCCTGACCTTTGGCAAGCGTGGAGCACGGTCGTTCGCCAATTGATCTACATGGATCGTTGGAACGACGCGCTCGACCTGGCTCAGCGCGCGATTCAGCGGTTTCCGCTTTACGCCGCCGGCTGGTTCGACCTGGCCGAGGCGCGACGCTGTTGCAAGGACCTCGACGGCGAGATCGCGGCGTTGAAGCGATGCGTCGAGCTGTCCCCGACCTGGGACATCGCACGCAAATGGCTGGTCGACGCCTTTGAGCGCGCCGGAGACTTGACTCAAGCGAAGGAAGCCGTTCAGCAGGCCATCAAACGCGCTCCCTTGGTCGGCGCGACCTATGTCGAGTATGCCGAGTTGCTCTGGCGCAACAATGAGTACGACGAAGCCGTCAAGCAAGTGCGCCACGGCCTTAGGCTTGATCCTGGGATTGATCAGGGTTGGAACGATCTCGTCACCTGGTGTAATCAACTGGATCGCTACAACATCGTCTTCGAAGTGGCCCGCGATTGGACCAGCCGACGCCGAGGCGAAGCACGCTCCTGGCTGCGGCTGGGGCAAGCGCACAACTGGCAGCCGGCGCGGACCAATGCCGACGACGAGGCCAAGCGCGTCGACGACTGCGTGGCTGCATACGATGAAGCCCTCAAGCGCAATCCAACCGCCATCAACATTTACGACCTCAATGCGCAAGCGCTGGCGTTCGCTGGCCGCTACGAAGAAGCGCGCAAATCGTGCAATCCACCGTTCTACAAGGGCAAGCCGCCGATCGAGCTCCGCGGCCGGGCTGCCTGGGTCTATACGCAGGAAGGAGACTTCGATACGGCCAAGAAGCAGATGGTCCCACTGCTCAAGGAAGATCCGCTCTACACCTGGGGTTGGAATGAAATCCTCAACTGGTGCTTGGCCAGCGGGCAGTACAAGGAATATTACGACGCCGCTTGTGACATGATGCGGCAATTACCTCAGTCGGCCATGGCCCTCACCTATCGCGGCGAGGCCCAGCTTCGCATGGATGATCGCGGCATCGGACTGGACGATCTCCGGGCGGCCTATCGCAAAGACCCATGCAATAGCCTCTGCGCATTCCTGCTTTTCGACGAGCAGATGGCCGACGAGGATTTTGCCGGCGCCGAAGCCACCATGACCGTAATGGCGCAAAGCCTGGCCGGCGATTTCGTTCGCGCTCGACAGATTCAGTTGGCCGGCAGGAAGGGGCATAAGGACCTGGCCCTCGAAAAATGGCAGTTCCTGGTTGTCAGCCGAAATCCCGTGACCTGGCCGCTCGATGTCTCCGCCCGCGCTCTCGACCTGGCCGGCTGGAAGCCCGAAGCCGAACGGATTGTGCTCGATGCCATGAGCCGGCCCAACTGGGACACGCATCTGGCATTCATCTACGCCACCTGGTGGAATCCGAATGTCGCCAACGACCTGCCCGACCGCATCGCCGCCATCGATCGCGCCCTGGTTCGTCTGCCGGGCGACTTTCGTTTCCTGGACCTGAAAGCCGAGTTGCTCACCAACGGCGCCCAGTTCGAGCAAGCCTGGCAGACCTGTAAGGAGAAGACGTATCCGAAAGATCAATACGCTCTCGATGGCCGAGCCGCCTGGGTCATGTGGCGGTCCGGTCGCGTCATGGAGGCAATCTTCGAGATGCGCAAGCTCGTCAAGCAGTTTCCCAACTACTATTGGGGCTGGATGCAGCTTGCCGACTGGCAGGCCAGGCAGCAGCAGTGGGTCGACGTGCTTACCATGGCTGAGGAACTCGTCCGGCTCAATCCGCGCGATCCGAATGGTTACTTTTACCGCGCTTGGGCGAAGGAAAACCTGAACGATCCGCAGGCGGCGCGTGCCGATTATCTCTACGCGTTCGATCTGCAGCCGTGGTACATCGCCGCCGCCTGGCAGCTCTTCAACATGTACGTTCGCGGCGGCGAATGGCAGCGGGCCGAGAAGATCCTCGAGAAGACCAAGAAATACGCCGACCCCGGAGAATGGGCCCTGCGCAAGGTCGATCTCGTCGTCTACCAGAACAAGAAGGGAGCGTTCCCGGCCGATTTCGAGCACCTGTGCCGTAACTCGGCGAAGATGCCGAACCTGCTGTATGAATCGCTGCGGTTCATCGTCCCGGCGGGCTGGTGGGGCGAAGCGGAGGCGGTGCTGCATCGCTGCCTCGATCTCGGGGCACACATTTGCGATTACTGGGTGCAGTATCGCGTCGCCATGGGCGACACCAACGTCGACGCCGACATCGATCGAATGGCACTGACGCGGCCCGAACGGACCAACTGCGTCGCCGCCTATGCCGTCGAGTTGGCCTATCAGGCGAATGCATCGGCGCTCCGGCAATGGGCGGTCGATCATGAAGAGGAACTGCGGGCCGACACGCCTAGCTGGGCCAAAGTGGGTTTTGCCTTCAGCGTGGCTTTCGATTGGACCGGCGTGATCGAGTGGATGACCGATTGGCAAGAGCATGCCAAGGCGACGCCGGCTCAACTTTTGCCGCTGGTCCGAGCGCATCGCGTGCTCGGCAACGTCGAAAAGGCGCGGCGGGTGAGCGGCCACGCTCTGACCAAGCTCCCCCCCGATTTCGCTGTCTCCTTCCACAAAGTTTGGCTGATGTTCGATCAAGCCCTCGAGGGCGAATCCGACGCGATCCAGCGCTACCTGGAGACCGCCGACCTGGGCGGATTCGACGGCTATCACCAAATGGTCAGCGCCATGGTCCGCAGCTTGTGGATCATGCAGACCGACAAAGAGACCGGCTTCGCGCGCGCCCGCCAGCTTCTCTACGACACGGCCGCCTACGCCCTGCCAACCGTCTCGGACCCCGCCTTGAGCGGCGCATATCAATTATGCGTGGCCGAGGTGGCGCGGCTTGAAGGCACGATCTGGGCCAAGCTCTGGCGCTGGTGGCGCTGGCTGGTCCCGACGCTGCCGCAACCCCCGCAACCGCCGCCGCAATAGGTGCTGAATCGGGAGCGAACGGATCCAAACCGACATCACCGTCAATCGTGACGGGTACCGTCGCAAGATTTCGGCAATGGCACTCGCCCGTCAAGAGGACTGTGCTTCGGCTGGGAACCGCCCCTATGCGCCACTCAATTTACGAACTCTACCACAAGACGAAAGCGTCCGAACGGGCCGGTCGCACTGCGTGTTGTTGGTCCCCTGGGCTATGCCGCACCGCAGTCGATAATGGCGTGAAAAATGCCCTCCGGTTCGCGCATGGCACTGACATGTCATTCCGCGTCGTGCCCGAAATACCAGGTCGGCACGCGCGATTTCGGATGTCCGCGCGTGAAAGCGACTTGTTCGAGGTGCCCGTGATCGCTGGTCACAACAACAGACGTCTCAGCCGAGTCGATCTCACGCAGCACGGCGCCTATGAAGGTCTCGATAACGTCGAAGACGTCTCGCGCCAATTCGATTTTTCCCGTGTGGCTCACGAGGTCGGCGAGCTGGTATTTGTAGAATGTGAAGTCGTGCCTGCGCGTGAGTTCGGCCAGAATGCCAGCGGCCTCAAGCGGCGTCTGAGTTGGCAACGGCTCGATGCCAAATGCTCGCCAATTGAAGCGTGCTTCCAACCCGTGCGTGAGCGTTCCCGTTAATGCCTGGCCTTGCCTCACATCGCTCCAACTGCGCAGCCGAGCGCCGGCTTCGTCGGCAGCATACACGAAAATGTTCTGGTTAATCTCGCCAAGCGTGAACAACTCAGCGAACCCATGCTTGTCGTGGCCTTTCAGACGCACTGGTTGGCCGTCCAGCGTGAGCGCATTCTCGATGGCTTGGCGATCGAACGACGGCAAACGGGCTTGGACGAACGAAGTGCCCAGGAATGCCAGGTGGGGCGGAAAAATTGCGTTGGCGAGGCATGGCGACTCGAAACGGCGAAACAGATTGGCGCGCTGCACCATGTCTTTGAGCGCTTGTTCGTTCAGGCCGAGCCCGTTCATCAGACCGTGGGCTCGCAACGCGCTTTGGCCGGAAAAGATCGACGTGTACGTGATCGCGCACTCGATCGCGCCGGGCGCGTCTTCGGGAGCGACCACGGTCTCGATCAGCGCACCGGCCGCAGGGCCATCACGAATCGGCGTCGGGGCATCCGTCCCGCTCCGATGCTCAGGCGGAAACAAGAACCGGCTATGAGCATAGACGGACTCAGGCCGCGCATGTCCCAACGGATCGATGCCGACGCTATCCAGGGCAATCAGGAGGATTCGAGGCATCTGAGCGTCCTTTCTCAATCCGCTGGAAGCGTTACGCGCCGGACGCGGACAGCAAGAAGAGAAAGATTAGGATGAAGAAAAAGAGCAGGAAGAGGAGTAGGAGAAAGATCAAGAGCAAGACTTGGTCAATTCACAAGCTTTTTCTTCATCGTGCTCCTACTCCTCTTACTAATCATACTCCTACTCTTGCTCCTTCTCTTCTTGCGTGCTGCGTATTCGCGCATGTTGACGTTGCTGACGCCTAATTCACCTGAGGATCGATCTCGCGCAAGCGGTTGCGCAAGAAGCGGGCACGCTCCGAGTTGCGCTCGTCGCTGTCGAGTTCGCGGCCGATCAACTTTTGCAGATGCGCTGGTTGCGTGTGGATAAACAGCTCGTTGACTTCAGTGATGTTGATGTCGTCGAGAAGGCCAAGATTGACGCCGAGGCGGACGCTGGATAGCAGGTCCATCGTCTCTTCCGACGTCATCATCGCTGCGGATTTGAGCGTGCCAAAGGCGCGCTGCACGCGATCGAGGACGAGGGGCCGGCTCTCGCGGGTAAGCGCTTGGCGGGCCTGGCGTTCGTAATTGACGATGTTGGGAATGACGTCGCGGATCTCGTTGATGATGGTCGTTTCGCTTTTGCCGAGCGTCACCTGATTCGAAATCTGATAGAAGTCACCCGAGGCGCGACTGCCTTCGCCGTAGAGGCCTCGGACGGCGAGATTGATCTTCTGCAACGCGCGGAAGACTTTCTCGATCTGCTTGATGAGTACAAGCGCGGGCAGATGGAGCATGACGCTGGCCCGCAGCCCCGTGCCTACATTCGTCGGGCAGGCTGTGAGGTAGCCGAGTTCCTCACTGAATGCGTAGGGGACTTTTTCCTCGAGCTTGTCGTCGAGCCGATCGGCTTCCTGCCAAGCTTCGTCCAGCGAAAAGCCGCTGCGGATGACTTGCAAGCGAATGTGGTCTTCCTCGTTGACCATGACGCTGATAATTTCATTCGGGGCGAAGGCGACGCCGCGCGGGCCTTCGCTGTTGGCCAATTCTCGGCTAATCAGCTGGCGTTCGACAAGCAGGAGGCGATCGAGTGTCGACAGAGCCGCGAGATTGAGGTAGGAGAGCCGAGGTTCAAAATCGACCGCCTCCAGCCGGCCCTTCAGGTAGGTCTCGATCTCGGCTTTCTGATGGGCATTTACACGGTTGGTAAACGGGAACGAAGAGAGATTTCGGGCGAGGCGAATGCGGCTCGAGATGACGATGTCGGCATCGGGCCCTAGAGCGCGCAGCCATTCTCCATTCGTTTTCGTCAGGCTATTGAGGTTCATCCGCGTTTTCCTTCTGTCGTATCAAATCGCGCAAACGAGCGGCTTCCTCATAGGCTTCCCGCTCGACGGCGGATCGCAGTTGTTGGCGAAGATCACGCAACTCGCTTTGCAACGCGGCATGCTTGACGGCGTGGTGCGGGACTTTGCCCACGTGCCGATTGCCGCGATGAATCCGTTCCAAGAGTGACAAGAGCGGCTCGCGAAAGACCTGGTAGTCCTCCGGACATCCGCATCTGCCCGCCGCCTTGAACTCCATATACTTTATCCCGCACGATGGGCAGGTCAATCGCGACAACTCGTCGGTCTTGCCTCCCACATGCTGGCCGATCACCGACTGCAGGATTGCCGTCAGGTTCTTGTCCTGCTGCTTGAGCAATTCCTGCTTTTCGGCACACGCTGGGCAGAAGTGCTTCACCTTCTTTTGGCCGTTGAGGATTTCCGTCACATGCACCGTTGCCGGCTGAGTACAGTTTTGGCATTGCACGAGAGTGTCCTTGCTCCGCGCGGTCTTCCGAACCGCGGCTAGTCGGTTAGGCTTCTTCCACGACGCGTATCTGATCGCGCAGTCGGGCGGCTTCTTCGTAATCCTCGCGATCGACTGCACGCTTGAGCCGTTGACGCAACTGCACGAGTTCGGCTTCGGCTTTCTTCGTTTGCGGATAGCGGCGCGGCGTTTTTCCACAGTGCCGCGTATCGCCGTGAATGTTCTCCAGCAGGGGCGTCAGTTCTGCCTGGAATACCTGGTAATCGCGCGAGCAGCCCAGGCGATGGCTGTTGCGAAAATCGACGAACTTGATGCCGCAATCCGGGCATTCTTGTTGGCCGAACAGCGCTTCTTCCAGCTCGCTCGCAGCGGCATTGGCACTCGCCGCTTTGCCGGTCGCGCTCTTGCCGGGTGACTGGTCGTAGTGTTTGTAGCACGGCTCGCACACATGGTGCTCTTCAATCTTTCCTTCGCCGAGAATCTCGGTGATATGGATTGTCGCCGGGCTTGAACAGCGTTCGCATTTTTGCATGATCGGGTTCCACAAAACAATCTCTAAGCGCCATTCTAACAGCGTCGATCGGGCTGTCAAGAATAGAGCGAAGGTCACTCCGAGGCGTTTGCGCGGCGGATCCCAAAGATTCGCTGTGCTCACCCCTGGGCTTCACGGCGCAAAAAATACAGTAGCGCAAGATTAGACTCGGTTTCGACGAAACCCAACGATTCATACAATCGTAGCGCCGGCGTGTTGCGTTCATCGACGGCAAGCACAAGCCGAAACGCTCCGCGTTCGCGCAGCGTTTGCATCGCATGCACGGCCATCGACCGTCCGAAGCCACGACCGCGCCACTCAGCCGTGATGCCGAGGTACGCCAATTCCCACATCCAACCGTTCGGCATTTGCGAAAGCATGATGACGCCGATGGGATCGGCGCCATGATACGCGAGCCACCACATGTCGGGATGAAAAGCGCCTTGGGCTTTGTGCCCGGCCACGACGTCGTCAATCGTTCGCTCGTCGTTCATCTCAGGACAGTCGAGCGTTCCCTCGTACGTGCGATTGAGTGTGGCCGCAAACAACTCGGGCGGAACCGAGGCATAACTTGCGAACTGCAACAGTTCCAACGACGAATACGGGAGATCCGTCAGATCACGCACCATCTGGCGAAGGCGTGTGACGCCTAGAAAACCTCGACGAATCAGGGGCCCCATGAGGGGTTCGTCGCCTCGACCGGCCAGCGCCTGAGCAATCTTGCAGCCATTGGACCGAGCCCAGTCGAGCCCGGCCTGAACGAGTGCATCCGCGACGCCATCTTCCGTAGTTGGGAGCCAGAACAATGTCGATGCCCCACCGAGCGCGACGCACACCTGAACGGCGACGATGCCGCCGGCTTGGCGTGCGATGAAGACACCTCGTGGGTCGATGGCGCCGAGCTGGAGCATCTGCAAGCCATGACCGATGCGCTCGATACGTTGCGCAGCGGGGACATGGGCATGCGCAATGGACATCGCCGTTAGCCAATCGTCCGGTTGTAGCGTTTCGACTGCGGTCATGGCAAGGCTTGTCGTTTAGCCCCGCCTCGTCGAGGCGGGCGCGGACTGAGAAAAACGAAAAACGAACCTTTACACGCGGCCCGTTGTCCGTCAAGATATAGAATACACCCTGAGGTTTCTCAGAGCCGGCGGACTTGTCCGCCGCTTGTGCTTTACACAGGCGGCGCACGAACTCGCCGGCTCTGTGGTCGATTGCGGCGATATCAAAAGGGAGTCTCCAATCATGGCCGACCACCGCATTCCGATGACCAAAGAAGGCTACGAGAAGAAGAAAGCCGAGCTCGACCATAAAAAGAATGTCGAGATGGTCGAAGTCGCCAAGCGCATTGCCGCCGCTCGCGAGCTAGGCGATCTCAGCGAGAATGCGGAGTATCATGCCGCCCGCGAAGATCAGGGAATCCTGCAAGCCCGCATCAACGAACTCGAGAACCAGCTGAGTGAAGCCATCATCGTCGATCGCAGCAGTCTGCCGACCGATGTCGTCGCGTTCGGCGCCCAAGTGAAGGTGAAGGATCTTGAGTTGATGGAGATTGAAATCTTCCACCTCGTCGGCCCTGGCGAGGAAGACTACAACCAGAACAGGATTCTCACAAGCAGTCCGATCGGCCAGGGACTCTTGGGCAAGAAGATCGGCGAGATCGTTCACATCACCGTGCCGATGGGAACGCTGCGTTTCGAAGTGCTGGAGATTGTCTTTGTGGATTGATGGCGCTCGGTGCGCGAAACCGCCGAGCGAGCGTGCGGACGCCTGGATGGCGCGTCTATCAATCGATCGCTCTTAACTCACCCCATGATTCACGTCGACAAACTGACGAAGTCATTCCGCGACCTGCGGCGGGGCGAAGTGCTTGCCGTCGATCACATCACTTTTGACGCCAGACCCGGCGAAGTATTCGGCTTGCTTGGCCCCAACGGCGCCGGCAAGACCACGACCATGCGCATTCTCTGCACCGTCCTGAAGCCAACCAGCGGCACCGCCACCCTCGCCGGATTTGACGTCGTCACCCACGCGACGGAGGTCCGCCAGAACATCGGCTTCCTGTCCGCCAGCACCGCCATCTACGACCGCATGACCGCATGGGAAATGGTCGAGTATTTCGGCAACCTCTACGGCTTGTCGCCAGAACGATTGACCGAGCGCATGGAAACGATTTTCGCCAGCCTGCAAATGAATGACTTCCGCGACGTGCTCGGCGGCAAGCTCTCCACCGGCATGCGGCAAAAGGTGTCCATTGCACGGGCAATCGTTCACGATCCCCCCGTCATGATCTTCGACGAACCGACGCTCGGCCTCGATGTTCTCGTCGCTCGGGCTGTTTTGCAAAACATCGAGCGGCTGCGCGATGAAGGCAAATGCATCCTCTACTCCACGCACATCATGCGCGAGGTCGAAAAGCTGTGCGACCGGGTGGCCATCGTCAGCAAAGGCAAGATTCAGACGATGGGCACGCTCGATGAGCTGCGCGACAAGCACGGCCAGCAAGACCTTGAGGAATTGTTCTTCCAACTTGTGTCGTGAACGGGAATGAACGTGTCGTCACCCGCGCGTCACGAAGATTAATCCGACGCAGGTGCCGACGATCATCAATACGACCACGAGAAACACCGTCGCGACGATGCCGAGGATGCGTCCGGCCTGAACGAGCCCTTCGCCGGTGGGATCCATGCGCCCGGCGCGAATTTGGTTCAAATCGTTATTGCCCATGACCCAGGCGAACGGCCCAATGATGAGTGGGAACCAGATCGCCATGCCGCCGACGAGCGCGACGAGGCCCAGCGCGAGAATAAGGCCGCCGCGATGAGGCACGGTCGGACGGCGCCTTGGGCGGCGGAAGGAGAACTCGTCGTCGTCATCGTAGGAGTCGTCGTCGAATTCATCGTCGGCCGGTCGGCGACGCCTGGGCTGCGGTTCGTTGTCGGACGGAGGCGTCTTCGGGGAGGCCGGTTGCGTGGTTGCCGGAAGCGTGGCCTGGACATCTTGCGCGTGCGGATCGGCGATGAATTGAATATTGCACTGCGGGCACTGCACCTTCTGTCCAATGTACGCTTCAGGCACTTGCAGCTTGCGGTCGCACGCCGGGCAGGAGATGATTTCCGCCATGACCGATCTCTCGTGTTCCTATCGCGCGAAACCGCCGAGCGAAGGCGTCAACGCTGGCCTGGGAGACGTTTTCTTCCAGAGGTATTCTACCCGCCTTCGGCCCAAAACAAGAATCCGCAGCCCAGAACAATGATCAGGACAATGCCCGTGGCGACCATGCCGCACACCTGCCCGACGCGGGTCATGGATTCGCCATCGGGATCCATGTACCCTTCGCGCATCTGCCGTAGATCCCAGGTCCCCAGCCCCCATGCGACAGGGCCGAGCAGGGCCGGCACGCCGCACAGCGACATGCCGCCGACGAGCGCGACGAGCCCGAGCGCCATGATGACGCCGCCGCGATGTGGAGGAAGATAGCGTCGTCGCCGCCGGTTGATTGAAATGTCGTCGAAGCTATCGTCGTCGTCATCGTAGTAGTCGCCGCGGCGGCGCGTCCGGGAATCATCGTCCTCTTCATCGTACGCCGGCTTGGTCGGCTTCGGTTGATCCGCCGGAGGCGTCGGCGGCGTTGAACTGACAGCTGTCGATGTGGCGACAAACATGTGCCGGCACTGCGGACACTGCACGGTTTGCCCGATGAACTCGTCCGGCAAACGCAATTCGCGCTGACAATTCGGACAGCGAATAATCTCCGCCATGTCGATCTCATCCGCAGGGCGAACCTACCGGCGGGCCGCGCTCACGCCGAAAATCATACACAAGCAGGCGAAGACTGCTAGGATGGAAACAAGGTGAATGATCACCATCACCATGCCGATCGTTTTTCCGGTCTGCGTATCGGATCGCCCGGCCGGGTCCATGAAACCCTGGTCCATCCGATGCAGATCGTTGTTGCCCATCACCCAGGCGATCGTTCCCAGAATGATCCCGAAGAAGAAAATGCTCAGCACACCGAGCGCCAGGATCGTTCCGCCGCGGTGGGGTTCCAGATTGCGCCGCGGCCGACGCGGGTGGTCGTCGTCGAAATCGTCGTCTTCTTCATAGCGCCGTCGGCGCGGGCGGTCATCCTCCTCCTCGCGATCGCGTTCTTTCGGCGCTGATTTCGGAGCCGGCGGCACTGAAGAGAATCCCGACCGCGACACGGTCCCCTTTGAGCTCACATCGAAGAGGTGGAAATACTTCGGGCACTCCACCTTCTTGCCGAAGTGCTCCTCCGGCACACGCAGCGGGTGCGAGCATTCGGGACATTCGATCACCTGGCTCATCGCTCACCAGAGTTTGAAGAATTCTCGGCAAGATCGGCTCAATACGATTTTACGTGAATCCCACGGGAACACAATCGGTTGAGCGCGAAAACCGACGCGGTCGTCTTCTTGCCTGGAGTTTAGGTACTACAGGTTATTCGAACTATCTCGCACCGCATTTTGTTCGACGTGGCATTCGACAGGAAGAAATGAAGGGAGCAATCTTCGTTTAGCGTTCGCAGCAACACAGCGTTCGCGGGGTTTACTGCGAACGCTAAACGAAAACGGGGACAACAACATCAACGATGCAGCCGAATCATCCACTCCAGCAACTCGTTCGGCGCCGGCGTGCATTCGCTTTGACGGAACGGCGCCGGCAGCGCCGGCACGATCGAATGCATCAAAAACGGATTCACGCGCGGAACCACGCTTTCGTTCGCCGGCATCACGGCCGAGGTCCGCTGAATGCCGAACGTGCTCGGCATCGCGGGACGAATCTGGGACTCAACCGCGAAGCTGCCATCCTTCATGTTGACGACGACGCGATGCGCCTCGACGCGGATCGGCTGGGCGTGCTTCTTGACGAACAGGAGGACGTTGCCTTCGAGCACGACCGTGTCGCCGTGATGATGCATGCGTTCACAATGGGCTTCGAGATCGGGTGTGACCAGACGGACGGGCCGCACCGGCTGAGCCATCGCGACAACAGTCACGGCGCGAGTCGACTGCACGGGAATGACCTGGACGACGCCGATGCCACCAGGCGGAGGCGGCACGACGGCCGGCAGATCCTCGCAGCGAGCTGGCGGCATTGTTTGGGAGCCCATGCCAGGCAAGCGAAATACAAGTTTCAATATCTCCTGATTCAGGGCCGCAGGCACTCCTTGCACCTGCGTCGCCTTCTTCGCGGAGCATGTTTCGCAGCATGCGCATGCTTTGGCACAGCAGCAAGTTTTGGGCGTCTGACCCGACGCCACGATCACGCCGAACGGGCAGCCGCCCTTGGCGCAGGTCGTGTCTTGCGCGAGGCACATCGAACGGATGCGCTGCCAAACGAGATGGCTTTGCCGAAGCATCGCGCTCGGCCAGCACGAATCGGCACAACACGCCGGATCCGCCAAGCGCTCATAGGCCGCGCGTGGATAGCTGGTCCGATCGTAGCGCGAATCGGTTTGCGGCGTCGTTTCCCAGTAGATCGGGAAACCGCTGCGAAAGCCGAGACGAAGTGTCGATGTCGATTGACCGTGTGCCGCCGTCGCCGTCGCCAACACGGCTGCCAGCATCAGGACGATGCGAAAAAACCTCATGATTCTCCTCCAAGTGTTCCGGGGCTGAACGTCGGACGCTGGAGGGAATAACAAACGGCAAGTTACGTGTCTGCGCCAACTCTCTCTTCGTTAAGCGTTCGCATAGCGCCACGCGTTCGTGGGCGGCCATATCAACGCCTAGCAAGCTAAGGCTATGAGGCCATCCGGAAACGGGAGGGCGAGGCTCCTGCCGAGCCGTAGGCCTGAGGATTTCTGATGGTTCACGGCTCGGCACGAGCCTCGCCGTCCCGGAAAACGCCCTTTCCAGACAGCCTCTAACTCTGCTCATACTTGAACAGAAGCACATACTCGATCAGCCACATCAACGTCTCAAGGCAGCGATCGTTGACGTCGCGGGCCGGATCGAATTCGGAAATGGACAATCCGCACAAGCGATCCGGACCGACGGCATCAAGGATACGCAGGACGAATTCGGGGGCGAGGCCGAATGGGCGAGGTTGGGCAACGGCCGGGAAATAGGCGGGATCGAAAACATCGCAATCAAGATCAAGGAACACGCGCGGCGCCAGCGACGCCTGCGCGCGAATATCCTTGAGCACGCTCTCACATTGACCCAGGACGTATGGCGCCGAGAACGTCGTGTGATAATAATTCGCTACATAATTGCGGTTAAGCAACAATTCGCGATGGCCGACGTTGGTGAGCCGGGGCAACGGCTTCTCCGCGTGCAGGAGAAAGTTTCCGTGCGACAGTTCGCTCGTGCAATCGCTCAGGTTGTAGATGTCGAAGTGAGCGTCGAGCTGAATGACGAGTGTGTCGCGGTCGATTTCATCGAAGACGGGAAGCGTGCCCAGGTGATTGCCGCTGACCCAGAGCAAGAATTCGTTGGCGCGAAAGACTTGCCGAAGGCGAGCGCGGGCCGACTTGCGCCAGTCGCGATAGTCGGCCATCGTGTCGAACGCGAACTCTTCAAAGCGAAGCCTGTTGGCGTAGGCCTTGGCGCGCGTCGGCATGCGTTCGCGTTTGTTGTCGGCGAGCATTTCCTGGAACGCGTCGGCCAAGAGCTCCGCGCCGGCTTTCGTTCCGGGACTGCCGAACAGATCGAACGGGAAAAAGATAGCTCGTGTGATCACACGGATTCCGGTGGGACAGATGTGATTGGCAAACGAGGACGACGGGGCTCGAACCCGCAACCTCCGGCGTGACAGGCCGGTGCTCTAACCAATTGAGCTACGTCCCCAGTACTCCTCTTCGTTTCGCGATCGCAGGGCGCTCCACGAAATAATCGCGTCCATTCAAAGACGCATCGCCAGCGACAAAAGTTCGCTGTTTCCCTTATTCTAAACGCGCCGCCGACGATTTCCAGGGGGCGTTTTCGCATTTGGCTGCCACACAACGAATACAATGCTGAAAATCGGCTCGCATCGCCCGCCTCTACGAGGCGGGGCTAAACATTGAGGACTCGCATGGACCTCGAACTCAGAACTCAAACCGCCGTCATCGTTGGCGCCGCTCGGGGCATCGGGAATGCCATCACTCGAGAGTTCGCCCGCGAAGGCGCCAACGTCGTGCTGATCGATCGCGACAAGACCGTCCTCGACGCTGCGGCCGCGCTCGCCGCCGAGTACCACGTACAGGCGACGGGGACGGTCGCCGACGTCGTCGACTTCGTGGCCATGAAGGCATGCGCTGAGGCAATCCAGCGTGACCGTGGCCGCATCGATCATCTCGTCTACGCCGTCGGCATCGGCTCGGGGAAGTTCGGCTTCCCGTTCTGGGAGCTGGCGCCGAGCGATTGGCCCCGCGTGTATGAGGTCAACGTGCAAGGCGCCGTCAACGTCGTGCACGCGTTTACGCCGTTCTTCTTGAAAGCGAAATCGGGCTCGATGCTGCTGATCGCATCGGTCGCCGGGCAGATCGGCTCGCAGACCGATCCGCCGTACAGTGCGTCGAAAGCGGCGCTTATCAACTTCATGCAGTGCGCTGCCAAGGACCTCGCGCCCTATCACGTCCGCGTCAACGCCCTCTGCCCCGGCATGGTTAAGACGGAACTCAATCAATCGATCTGGGCCGCGTGGAATCGCCGTCAGCCGGATGACTGCAAGCAATCCTACGACGATTGGGCAGCCGAGAAGATTCGCAAAGTCGTCCCGCTCGGCTCCTGGCAGACGCCCGAAGAAATGGCCGCGATGGCGGTCTATTTGGCGTCAACGCACGGCCGCAACATCACCGGGCAGTGCGTCAACGTCGATGGCGGGTTCGTGATGCACTGGTGAATCGGCTGTCTTCGTTTAGCGCTCGCATTGCCCCGCGCGGGCGCTAAGGCATGCGGCAAGTCTTTTTCTCCCCTCTCCCTCCGGGAGAGGGGCCGGGGGTGAGGGTGAGACCTGCAGTTCCCCGTGATTTGCCCTCACCCCCAACCCCTCTCCCGGAGGGAGAGGGGGGTAAATCAAGTCCTGCCGCTCGCCTTAGCGCTCGCGTGACGCCGCGCGGGCGCAAAACGAATTCTGGTCAATACCCCGCCACCTTGCCGCTCAGACGCTTGTCCGCGGCGCCGATGAAGCCGCCGGTTTTCGGGTTGACCCAGATCGAGTGGGCATCCCCTTGGCGAGAAAAGGACACGGAGTGCCCCATTGCCTTGAGCTGAGCCACCGTCTGAGCGTGTTGCTTTGTTCCTTCGAATTTCAGCTCGTCCGGGAACCACTGATGATGCATCCGCGGCGCGTCGACCGCTTGCTGGATCGGCATTTCGTAATCGACGACATTGACGACCACGTTCAGCACCGTGTTGATGATCGTTCGCCCGCCGGGGCTGCCGGTGACGAGGACGACCTTGCCGTTCTTGGCCAGGATCGTCGGCGTCTGCGAGCTGAGCATGCGTTTGCCGGGAGCGATCGTGTTCGGCTCGGTGCCGATGGCGCCGGCGCGGTTGGTGACGCCGGGCCGCCAGTTGAAGTCGGTCATCTCGTTGTTGAGCAGAAAGCCCGCGCCCTTGACGACGATGCGCGAGCCGTAGCCATGTTCGAGCGTGTACGTATTCGACACGGCGAAACCGTCCTTGTCGATCACCGAGAAATGCGTCGTGCTGTCCCCTTCCGGGGCAAGCGGGATGTCCTTGAACGCATCGCTCCGCGTCGCCTTGCTCAGATCGATGCTCTTGGCCAAATCGCGGGCGTACTCCTTGGTCGTCAGATGCGTGGGAATCTTGGTGAAGCCCGGATCGCCGAGGTAGCGGGCGCGATCGTAGTAGGCGCGGCGCATGGCCTCGGTCATCAGGTGCAACGTCTGCGGCGAATATCGGTCGTACTTCTTCAGGTCGAAGTTCTCGAGCGTGTTGAGCATTTGCACGAGGCACGTGCCGCCGGAGCTGGGAGGCGGCGGACCGATGACGTCGTAACCGCGATACATCCCGCGGATTGGCTGACGCTCCATGGCCTTGTACCCGGCAAGATCGTCCTTGGTGATGAGCCCGCCGCCAGCTTTCATTTCCGCGACGATCTGGTCGGCGATCGCGCCGGTGTAAAACGCGTCCGGCCCCTTGTCGGCGATCAACCGTAGTGTGTTCGCCAGATCGGGCTGCACGTGGCGGTCGCCCGGTTTCCACGCCGTCTTGTCCGGCCTGGCGAACACGCGTTGAAACTCGGGAAACGCTTTCGATGCCGCCAAAATGTTGTTGAGCGAGTTGGCATGGTGCTTGTCAAGAAGGTACCCCTTCTCCGCCAACTCGACGGCCGGCAGCACAAGCGTCTTCCAAGGGAGCTTGCCGAACTTCTGATGCGCCAGCGCCATGCCGCGCACGGTGCCGGGAACGCCGACGACGCGATGAGTGTACGGGGACTCGCCTTTCTTGAACATGGTCTTGGTCGCCGCCGCCGGCGCGGTTTCGCGATATTCGATGACGACAGGCTCGCCCTTGGCCGGATGCACGACCATGAACCCGCCGCCGCCGATGTTCCCTGCGGCAGGATGCGTCACCGCCATCGCGAAGGCGGTGGTGATCGCGGCATCGACGGCGTTGCCTCCTTGCTTCAGAATCGCCAGCCCCGCCTCGGCCCCCGGAGCAGAGACCGCGACGACGACGCCGTTGCGGTGTTCTTGGGCGGCGGCGGGTGCAACGACGACGGTGGCAGCAACGAGGATAAGCAATGAGATCGGACGCACTGCGCGCGTGAATTGCATGACGAGGTTCCTTGGAAAAACGATGACGATATTCGGTCGATAGAGTGATTTATGCTGATAGCACGTGGAACGGCGAGCGAAAAACGCACGAATTGAGGCCAGGTTTACGACTCGGACGAATCTTGTAGACGTCGTCAGAATCGTGGCGAATCAGCCCCTCCTCTGCCCCCGGCCTGCAATCGCAGCGAACGATCAAGAACAGAGATGGCCGGGGGGAGAGGAGAGAAGTTCATCCAAGCAGCATCCGCATATGGTCATTGAGGAACCGCCCCTTGGGGTCGAACTTCTTGCGAAGCGCGCGAAAATCGTTGGCACGGGGGTACAGTGCGGTCACGTCGTCGGTATCAAGAAAGTGCATTTTCCCCCAGTGCGGCCGCGAACCGTAACGGCGCAGTATGGCATCCACATCGCGCAGGTAATCCCAGTAATCTAAGCCAGGCTGACCGGATACCGAGAGAGCGATGCTGTCCTGGTGATGAAAGGGGCTGAGCCAGGCCGGGTCGCCTGCTGTGAAGCGGTATTCGACGGGGTAGATGCAGTTGGTGTGCTTGGTCAGCATCAACTCACGCACCGCACGGAGGGCTTCCTTGCCATGCTGCACGGGGACGGCATATTCCAATTCGTGGAAATTCGGCACGTATACCATGGGGTAGATCTCCGAGGAGTAAGCGATCTTCTCGAACGGAGTGTCCATGGCGGGCTTGTCGGAGATATCCATCACTTTCATCTCGCACACGTCCGCGGTTTTTTTGGTTGTGCTGCGCGGCGCGTCGGCTGTGTCCGCGATGCAATACATATGGCGGCTTTGCGGCGTGGGACACCAAAAGAAGCCGAAATGCCGATGCGTCGCGGCGAGTTCATCATGCCGTTGCATGCACGTCTCGAAGTCGTCGCGCCATACATGCTCATGCAGGTTGTAGGCGTCCCTAACTTGAAGCGTCAACTCGGAGATGACGCCCAGCGTGCCGATCGACACCTGGGCGGCATGCAATAGTTCTTGGTTCCCTCCGTCGACGACGTGGACACTGCCGTCGGCTTTCACCAGGCGCATGCCAGCAATCGATGTTGCCAGGCAGGGCAACTTGATGCCGGTGCCATGCGTGCCGGTGATGAACGCGCCTGCCACGGCCTGTGCGTCGATGTCGCCTTGATTGATGAGGGAGAATCCAAGTCCCTTCAAGGCCACTCCAAGGTCATGAATGCGCGTCCCGGCGGCCACGGTGACTTGTTTTTTTGCCGCGTTGACCGATCGGACTCCGCTCATCTGCACCAAGGACAACAGTAAGCCGCCCGTGCCGACGACCGGCGTGAAACTGTGGCCGGAACCTGCGACGCGAACGTTGAGATCGCGGCGTTCGGCCTCTGCGACCATTTCGCACAGTTGGTCCTCGGTCGTGGGCGAAGCCTTGTAGCGGGCGATGCAAGATTGGTTGCCCGCTCAGTTGCGCCATAATCCGCCTTTTTCGAATTCCATGTTTACCTCCAGTTGGGTTCGTGATGGTACCGGTACTCCCGTTGTCAGCGCCTTTCGTGGCAGGGGTCGGTAATCCGACCCCGAAATCTCGACAATCGCCAGTATGCCGGGGTCCGAGTACGGCCCCCCGGCCTCAATCACTCACGCTTTGGCTGCTCGTTGCTGTCCTCGGCCTGGCTGAGTCGCAATTGAAGAAGAATCTCTTCCGATGGTCCAGGGAAATGGGTGCGTTTGTAGGCGAACCAGAGCACGAGCAGCACCACCACGCTTCCGCCGACGACCCACTGCGCCTTTTGATTCGGCGGTTGCATACCGATGAAGACTAAGACGATGCAGCCGAGAAGACTCAAGGCTGCGAGGGGCCGAAAGGAGCCGCCCAGTTCCCAGGGACCCATGCGCGTCCAGGTACGGCCATGCGCGAGAAGCCCGGCGGAAATCGGCATCGTATAGGAAAGGTACAGGAACACAGCACAAGCCGAGGCGATGGCCTCATACCTGATCAGGGCACACGCCACAGACGCCACGGCGACGGACCAGATCGCCACCGACGGCGTGTGGCTTGTTGGACTGATTCGGCTAAGGTACTCGGAGAACGGCAATCCTCCGTCCCTCGCGAAGGCGAAGGCCATCCGGGATACCGACGTCAAGATGGCCAGTCCGCAAAGAAACTGTCCGACGCCAAGGCCAAGGTACATAGGAAAATGCGTCCAGTAAGGCGTTCCCTCGCGGACGATTCGGAAAAAGCTCTGCAGCCCTTTGCTGGCGGCGTCATCCATGTCTGGCGCCGCCAACACGATTGAAGCAAGCATGACCCAGCCCGCCAATCCGGACACCAACACCGCCTACACAATCCCGCGCGGCACCACGTTCGCCGCATCGTTGGTCTCCTCCGACGTCTGCGCCGCCGCGTCGAAACCGGTCAACGTATATGCCGGAAGCAATAACCCCAGCGCGAATAGCCAAAAAACGTTCTCCGTTGCGTCAAAAACACCCCCCCCGCCGGGCCACCGTAATTCCTGAAATCGATAAGGCGATGAAAATCCAAGCCTCGTTGAAATCCGCAGATCAACATGGTGGCCGTGAGCACGACGCCGACCGCCATGATCCAGTAGCCGCTGAAATCGTTCAATATGCTCGTCAATCGGATGCCGCGGTGATTGATGTAGGCCTGGACCAAGGTCATTGCGATCACGGCACCGTGCTGTACCCACGGATAGACGTGGTCCGGATCATACTCACCCATGCGACTCCAGGCGCCGATGACGAACCGGCACAATCCGACATTGACAGCGGCGAGAGCCGTGATCAACCCGGCCAGACTCATGCAAGCCGTGATCCACCCCCAGCCGCGACCGCCCAGGGTATACGACCAGTGGTACGTTCCGCCGGCGGTGGGAAAGGCCGAGGCGAGTTGCCCCATCGTAGCCGCGACGATCAGAGCAAAGATCAGCTCGATCGGCCAACCGATGCCAATCGCTGCTCCGCCGACGCTGCAGAATCCAACGGAAAACGACGTGATGCCGCCGGCGAGAATGCAGATCGTCGACATCGAAATCGCAAAGCTCGAAAACGGACTCATGCGCTTCTCAAGCGCAGGTTCAGTTTTCTGAGCTTGGTCGGGCAAAACGTCCATTCAAGTTATCCTCGTGATTGACAGCGTCGTGACACCACCGCGCTCGGCGCTGCCGCCAAGCGGCCAGTTAAGTTAGTAAACGCTAAATAATTATAGCGTGGTCCTTTTTGGAACGTAGCGATGATCCCAAAAATATCCGGTTTTTTTGAAAAAGGAAGGGAGAGCTGAGGTCGGCGCCCGCACCCGCTTCAGTCGTGGGCGGGGTATGGGCTCTCTTGATCCAGTCCGTTCTCAACCGGTCGGGGCCGATCTTGTTCTTCTCGAAGAGTTGCTTGCAGGACAGGCCCCACCCAAACGGGTAGCCGGCGTGGCTTTCTTTTCTTGCCGCAAGCTGAACGAGGCCACCAAGCTCGCAGCGATGGCAAGGGCCAGAGTATGGAGTTTTTTCATGGTTGCTCCAAACTTGGCGCGCATCGCACTGCCGGTTGCTAATTCTCACGGCGTGAACCTACTGCACTAACCCGCCGCGTAAGCGAGCGTGCCCTCGCTTACGCGGCGGGTTGGTGCAGGCGAATCACCCATTCTGACAAAGGAAGGCTGCATGCCGTGTCAGAGTTAACCTAACCGGCGCCGTTCGCGACAGTCAATCCCTTCCTCAGGCGTCGTCGGCGTCCAGGCGAACCTGTACGCGTCACCCAACAGCATCCGCGTGATGTGGATAATCTCTTGGGTATGGCCGCGGAAATGCGGTACGCTGTCGAAGATGGCGGCCAAACCGGTGACTTCGAAGCCCTGGATGCGCCGCGTTTCCATGAGCTGTTTCGCGATAACACCGGTCAGAGCTCGCGTCGCATCGGCGATGACCGATTCAAGGCGCTGGATCAATTCCGCCTTCGGGATCGGGCCTTGCTCGGCAAATTCGGCGGGGCGATCGCGCGTGTCGGCCGCGCCGCCGATGCCAGCGACGATCCACTGCCGAACGTTCCCGCACAGATGCAGGATCAGGTTGCCGATGCTGTTCAAGTTCAGCTGCGACCGATGCCAAACCTGCTCACCGGTCAGCTGCCCAAGACAATGCTTGATGCGGCCCAAGGCGCTGGCGAATTCATGCGCCGCCGCGGTGCCGACAGCTGAGGAAAGTTCGTCCGCCGTCATTGAAATCCTCCACGGCATCAAGAAAAACCAAAAACTGAGGCAAAAACACGGATCAGCTCAGAGCGTGGCGAAAGAAGCATAGGGGGGCCCCGCGAAGGCGACTGAGCTTAACGTACGGCATTCGACCGCATCGATCGGCTGCCGGCGAGATTCGCGCGTTTTGCCGTCGTTTCCTTTCAGCGTTCAGCGCAGGCGTAGAATGACGTTGGAGGTGTTCGGATGAACAACTCAATCTTTGTCATCAAGCCCTACAAATGGGAAGGGCTGTGGGTGTTCGACGATGCCGGCGTGGGGTTGGTCAAGGAGCCTTTCGTCGGCGGGGCAGATCGGATGATCGACAGAGCGACGGCGCATCTTCCGAACGCGGAGAAGGGGTTCGTCGCCGTTTTCTCAGCCGGTTACTTTCCCGATGCCCAGATCGTGCTGGATTGGGTTCGTGTCGAAGGGGGCGGCAACGTTTATCGCTGGAACGAGAAGGGCATGGAGGGTTGGCTCTGCCCTGCCCTGCCCTGTTGCGTTACTTTGCCGAGCCGCCGGCCAAGCTCTACATCCAAGTGAAACGCGCATCGCTGCCGGTTGAGCGTGATACTTGACCGCGCTGCACGGCGTACCTAAGATTTCCTGG
>Ga0194128_10002961_pt1 | contig 26781 bp, 25 predicted proteins | sample TA2KigCa65mmetaG_FD_148650 | JGI IMG/M metagenome (GOLD analysis project Ga0194128, IMG submission 148650) | Freshwater microbial communities from Lake Tanganyika, Tanzania - TA2015037 Kigoma Deep Cast 65m | ecosystem: Environmental > Aquatic > Freshwater > Lake | place: Tanzania: Lake...
TTTAGCCAATCCCAAACTTCCATTTGGGGGAGTGGGGGAAAGTGGTTTAGGCAAGTACCACGGAAAATATTCCTTCGATACTTTTTCACATGAGAAAAGTGTAGTGAAAAGAAGCTTTTGGCTCGATCTGGCTTTGAGGTATCCACCTTACTTGGACCACATCAAGATTTTTAGAAAATTGATGCGGTGATGCATTAGGTTTTTTTGACTTAAAAACATTTCTCCGGTTATCCTTCCCAAATGATTAAAACCCTCATTTGTCTTTTAACCTTTCTCACTCTCTCAAGTTTTGGTTCTGCCACTACAGATCCCCTTCTTCAAGTTGATCCCAACGAAGTTGATCTTACCAAAGATGTCGGCCCTGCGAGTTATTACGCCAGTATTTCACATCCTCCTTTGATTGAGCCCAAAGCAGGCCACTTGGCCGTTGATTTTAATCTTGAAAATCTTGATGGCAAATCGATTTCACTCAAAGAACTTTCTAGTGAAAAACCCGTTGTGATGATCTCAGCTTCGGCCTCTTGTCCCATCTATCGAAATGTCATGTTTCAAGTTGAGAATTTAAGAAAAAAATATTCGGATAAAATCAAAGTGCTTTTAATTTATACGCTTGAGGCACATCCCGCCATCGACCCCTCTCCATACACTGAAAATGGCTCGGGGCAATGGACCCTGGCTGTGAATGTTAAAGAGCGCATTCTTGTTCGTCAGACCTCAGACTACACGGCCCGAAAACAAAATGCAGTAGCTATGGCAGAAAGATACTCTTTAGACAGTTCATCTATTTTTGTCGATGATATAAATAACTCTTTTTGGCAAAATTATGGAAAGTTCCCCAATAGCCTTTTTCTTGTCGATCGAAGTGGCAAAGTCTATTTCAGTGAAGCATGGGCATTTAAATCTATCGATCCGGTGACGAAAAGACCTGCCTTTGAAAAGGCTTTATCCCAACTTCTTCAAATGCCACGCCTTGAGCCTTAGAAAAGTTTCAATTCCATAGTGAGATAAAGTACATCCTATACCGGAATGGCCTCGTCCGGCCCAGGGGAGTCGCGGACTCACTCGATCGCAACAGTTCCAGTACACAGTACCCGCATGAATTTGTTTTAGGATATTCTCGGCCCGCTTTTCATCTTTTGTGTACACACTGGCGGTAAGCCCATAGGCCGTATCATTCATGAGGCTTATGGCCTCGTCGTCATTCTTCACTTTTTGAATACCAATGACGGGTCCAAACGACTCCTCTTTCATGAGGAGCATGTCATGAGAAACATTCGTCAGCACAGTTGGCTCAAAATAATTCCCTGCGCGAATGATTTTTTTTCCGCCTATTTCAAGTTTGGCCCCTTTTCTGATCGCATCTTGAATCTGAGCTTCCAAAACTTCAATTTGAGCTGCTCTGGTCAAAGGGCCTAGATAAGTTTTAGGACTTAAGGGATCTCCCACCACAAAGTTTTTGACTTCACTTAAGAAGACCTCGACGAAGGGCTCATAGATCGATTCGTGAACATAAATTCTCTCTACACTACAACAACTCTGGCCATTGTTATAAAAGGCTCCATCAGCAAGGCTTGCGGCCGCATTTTTTACTTCGATATCTTCACAAACGTATGAGGGATCTTTCCCGCCTAGCTCAAGCTGAACTTTGGTGAGATTAGAAGCGACCAGAGAGTTTATTTTTTTTCCAGTTGCATAGGAGCCGGTAAAGAAAACTCCATCAAGGGGAAGTTTGAGAAGATCTTCTCCGACAGTTCCTGTGCCAATAACAAGAGCAAAAACATCGGCCGGAACTCCAGCATCATGCATGAGTTGTGAAATCAAAGTTCCCGTGCAAGATGCAAATTCAGAGGGCTTATAGAGCACAGCATTTCCCGTAAGAAGGGCTGGTATAAAAACATTCGATCCCACAAAGTAGGGATAGTTCCAAGCCGAGATATTTCCAATCACTCCCAAGGGCTCTTTCGAGATGGTTTCTGTGATGGGATCCTCTTTCCCTGAAATTTTTTCCTCTTTAAGAACTTTTGGGGTTTCTTTTAAGAAGTACTCGATTCTCGTGATAAGTCCATTGAGTTCATTTTGAGACTGAGTGATGGGTTTTCCGACTTCGTTGGTGAGGACTCTGGCAAGATTGTCTTTTTCTTCAATGACTAAAGCTTTAAATTTTTCTATCGCAGCTATTCGTTTTTTTAATGGAGTTTTGGCCCAGTCTTTTTGGGCCTTTTTTGCTTTTTCAAATTTGGAAAGAATGGTTTCTAGTGTGTCCTCTTCGATTCCAATCAAGTGTCTATCGGTCGCTGGATTATAAACTTCCATCATTTTCGGTCTCGTCGTTTTTGGGCTGTTTCTAAAAAGCGTTTTAAAATGGGGCCACAATCTAAAAGAGTTTTGTCGTTCGGATCATGAAACTCAGGGTGCCATTGAAAAGCATAAACAAAAGGTTCCCCCTCAAGACGAATCGCTTCGATAATATTGTCCTCTTTGGAGATGGCTTCAATCAGAAGTCCTTGACCCAAGTTTTTAATCGCTTGATGGTGAATAGAGTTCACTTTAGCTTTGGTTTTCTTAAATGTCTGCTCTAAGAGTGAGCCCTTTTCAAAGTGAACTTCGTGAAAGTTTTGATCGTAGATTTCCCATTGGCGGTGGTTTTTTGATTGAGGTACTTGGGTATTGATATCTTGATAAAGGCTTCCACCAAAAGCTACATTGAGTAACTGAGCTCCTCGGCAGATTCCCAAAATGGGCTTATGCTGATTAATACATTCTTTTACCAGAGCAATTTCATATTGGTCTCTCACATAGTCTCCAGCCCATTCGGGTTTTAGGGGGGCTTCCCCGTAATTTTTAGGAGAAACATCCGAACCTCCTTGGAGTACAAGGCCATCGAGATCCGATACGATATCGGTGAGTGTAATAGAGGAGTTAGGATGAACCGTGGGGATAAGAAAACCTAGCGCTTTTTCAGAAAAGATCCAATGCGCTATCGATTCCTCCATGTAAAGAAGCGTTTTGCCTTTAAAGAGATTTCTTTGCGGGTCGGCATGAAAAAAACAAGCAGAAAATCCGATCCGAAGTAACGACATTAAAAAGCCTCCCTGAAGATCTGTTCAAAGTCTTTTTCTTTGCAAATCCTGGGATTGTTACCATGACAGGAATCTTGAAAAGCAAGTGCAGAAAGCTTGGGAATGAGATCCCGATTGAATTTGGTTTCTTTAAGATTAGCCGGAATACCAAGATCTTTCTTCCAGTTCCTAAGCCACGAAATAAAAGCCTCACCTGTTTGAGGTTTGATCCCTATGGCTTCGGCTATTTTTTCAAAACGCTCCGGCACTACGGGCACATTAAATGCCAAAGCAAAATCGATCATCACGCCATTGGCAAGGCCATGATGAAGATCGGCGACGGTGGATAAAGCATGGGCGCAAGAGTGGGTGAGCCCTAAGCCTTTTTGAAAGGCAATAGCCCCCATCATCGAGGCCATCATCATTTGGGCACGGGCTTGAAGATCTTTAGGGTTATCTACCGCTTTCTTTAAATATTGAGAGGAAAGGCGAATTCCCTCAAGAGCAATTCCATCGCAAATAGGATGATAGCCCTTTGCTAAATAGGCCTCTACACAGTGGGTGAAAGCGTCCATGCCGGTCGCGGCTGTAATCGAAGCTGGCAAAGCTAAAGTGAGTTCGGGGTCCGCAAAGACCTGCTTTGCTAAAAGAAGTGGTGAAAAAATAATTTTTTTAATGTGGGTTTTGTCATCAGAGATCACAGTACTTCGTCCTACTTCACTTCCTGTGCCCGACGTCGTAGGAAGAGCCACCCAAAAGGGAATGGGTCCAAGGATGGGACGAGCTCCCGGTTTTTCATCTTCGTAATCAAAAAGGTCACCCGGATGATGGATGAGTAGGGCGATTGCTTTTGTTACGTCCAGTGCCGCCCCTCCACCGATGCCTATCAAAGAATCGGCGTGATGAGAACGGTAGGCTTCGACCCCTTTAAGGACTTGGGATTTCACCGGATTGCCGGAGATGTCAGAGAAGATTGTGACATTGAGCCCTTGAGTTTTTAATTGATCTATAAATTCCTTAAAGAAGGGGAGGGAAGCGATTCCTTTATCCGTGACGATAAGTGGTTTTTTAAGATTCTCTTTTAGAAAACTTTCGGCCAGGTCATGTCGTACTCCGGGACCAAAGAAGATTGTGGTTGGAAAACTGAATTTTGTTTTTGGAATGTTCATATGATCTCAAAGTATCTTTTCAATTCCCAATGAGTGACTGAGTCTTGAAACTGTCTCCATTCCCATTCTCTTGTTTTTACAAAGTGATCGACAAAAACCTCTCCTAATAACTCCCTTGCCAATTTAGATTCCGACAGTCTTCGAGTGGCCTCTTGCAAGTTTCTAGGGAGTCTATCATGGGTTTTGTCCATATAGGCACTTCCCTGGATTGGCTTAGCAGTTAAGGGGAGATTTTTTTCGACGCCGTAGAGCCCGGCCGCTAGAAGAGCTGAGAGAGCCACATAGGGATTGATATCACTTCCAGTAATACGAGCTTCAAGCCGAGTGGACTTTGAACTTCCTGAAATAACTCTGAAGGCAGTAGTGCGATTGTCGATTCCCCAGGTCGATTTGGTGGGTGCCCAGTATCCATCGACCAATCTTTTGTAGCTATTAACTGTGGGTGCGAAGAAAGGTAAAATTTCGGGAAGGCAGTGGAGCTGGCCTGCGAGATAATTTTTATAAAGAAGCGACATCTTATTAGCATCTTTATCATCGTAAAAAAGGTTGGTGTCCTCAGTTGAGTTCCACAAGCTTTGATGAACATGGCCGCTGCAACCGGGAAGAGTTTCGTTCCACTTCGCCATGAAGCTTGGCATGATTCCAAAGCGGTAACCGATCTCTTTTGCCGCCGTTTTAAAAAGGACGCCTCGATCGGCCGCTTCTAGCGGATCGGAGTAAAGAATAGCGGCTTCAAGAACGCCTGGCCCCGTTTCTGTGTGAAGCCCTTCGAGCGGAATTCTAAATTGGTTCAGCTCTCCCAAAAGAGCTTCAAAAAAAGGCTGATTCAACGAGGAGCGTAAAAGAGAGTAGCCAAACATTCCCGGAGTGATAGGTTCCGGTGCGACATATTTCTTCTCTGCCCAGCTTTGAGGTGTTTCCTTGAAATTAAACCACTCATATTCCACTCCCATTTTGGCGGAATAACCGAGAGAGGTCAGTTTTGAGATCATTTTTTTTAGAAGTTGTCTCGGACAGATAGCTAAAGGGGACCCTTTTCCATCTTCAAAATCAGCTAGAAAAAATGGCGTTTGCTTGTCCCAGGGAATTTTTCGGTAGGTATTAAGATCCAATCTTGCTTGAGCATCGGGGTAGCCGGAGTGCCATCCTGTGTATGCCGAATTATCGTAGCAGACATCGGTGCTGTCCCATCCAAAGATCACGTTACAAAACCCAAAGCCTGATTCTGCTGCAGAGAGAAATTTGTCTTTGAGAATGTATTTGCCACGAAGGATTCCGTCCATATCGGTGACCGCTACTTTGATGTGACTGACCTCGGATTTTTTTATCTCTTCGAGAATTTGTATTTTGTGGGATTCATTTGGGGTTTTAAGTGCCATGGGATGTCTTCTCCAGGTCGATTAACCAGCCGCTAATATATCAATTTTTCAAGCTATTTAAAAGGTGCCTATCGACTTCCCGGCCGGAAAGGTAGCGGGTGTCCTTAGTATTCTATACGCATCTTCTAGGAACATACGATTTCTTAAATCAGAATTGCCTCGCGGGAACTTAAATTTTCCTCTGCGTAACCTTCAATTCACTAAGTTTAAAAATGTTGGTGGCTTGGCGATTTTAGCCAACGAAGATGTTCCGAGTCATCTTTGAGAACTAAGCTCCATTTTTGCGGAACTTCAAATGCCCAGCGATCGTGTCAATTAAGTGTGCGTATCTCAGTTGGAAGTGAAAGTTGTCTTTTTGCACCCGGTACCTTTCCGGCCGGGAAGTCGATAGGCACCTTTTAGCTATAGTTTACAGGCTAGATTTCCGATAAGGGCTTGAGGAACTCTACTATGTCGACAGCGTTGGAAGGTCTGGTGCGTCAAACCCTCGTTGTAATCAGCGAAGGGCAATTGTGCAAAAAAGTTCATGTCCCGGAAAACTGGATCTATTCAAAAATTCAATCCTTTGATCAGTTAAATGCGTGCTCTGATCGGGCTCAAGCTCAACACTTAAGACTTCTACTTGTTGTGGGAGAAGATGAACTTCTACGGAGCTTACAACTTTTAGACTTAAAAAAAGAAAGCTCTGCCGAATTTATTTTTGGTGTTTTATTGGTCTCTAAAGATCCAATAGATTTTTTAAAGAGACAGGGGTTACCTAATCATGTTTTGGATATTTTGAGTGAAAAGGAGGCAAAAGCTCAGCTTGATTTCTTTTTGCTAAAAAATTTGCGACCGTCACTAGTTTCAGATAACGGTTTGAGTAAGATCAACGCCAATCTTTTAGCTAAACTCAATCATGCCATCACTGAACTTTTTGAAGAAAAAAATGCCGAAAAACTTTACGAAAAGATCCTTCTTAAAGCTTTGGAGTTTGGGGATTGTTCGGCTGGTCAATTGCGTATTTTAAAAGAGGAAGATGGTGAAAATTATTTTGTTCCAACTCTGAGTGTGGATTCGGGAGCTGATCTTATTTTAGATAGAAGACGTCAAGTCGTTGAGGAAAATAGCATTTGTGGTCAGGTAGTACAAACAGGAAAGATCCACGCCCTTTTTGATTTTGAAAATGTAAAGACTGTCCGACGAGGCGGATATAATCAAGCCCTGGACTATCCTAATATTGAGTTGGTCGACGCTTTAATCACCGTCCCTTTGAAAAACAGTCGATATGAAGTTGAGGGCATTCTGCAATTGGTTTATCGTAATCAGCCCGGTGCGATTAACCAAAATAGAAAAACTCATTTCGATTTTGAAGACGAAACCCTCTGGACCATTTTTGGAACCCAGGGAGGTATTTGTCTTGAAAACAGTCAGTTTTTTAGTGGTGTTCATCGGTTGTTTGAGGGGTTTGTGAAAGCTTCAGTTAAAGCCATTGAAGCTAGAGATGTCAGCACGGGAGGCCATTCGGAGCGAGTTGCAAAAATGTCTATCGGGCTAGCTCGAGCGGTGACCGAAATCGATGCCGGAACTTATCGTCTTGTGAAGTTTCGAGACGAAGAAATTAAAGAGTTGGAATACGCTGCGATGTTGCACGACTTCGGAAAGATTGGCGTTAGGGAAGAGATTCTGACTAAAGCGAAAAAACTACACAACTGGCAACTACGCGCTATTTCCGAGCGTCTAAAAATCTGTAAAGCCGCAGTCAAAATTGATCTTTTAGAAGGAAAGTTAAAAGGGGCTAGTCTCAATCATGCTCAATTTGAAGAGGCTTATCAAAAGAGAATCAAGGAGTTAGAGTACTACTGGCAAGTCATTGAAGCTGCTAATAGTCCTACGATCTTAAAACAAGAAAATGTGGCTGCGCTAGAGAAGATTCGGCAAGAACAGTTGTTGTTACCTGATGGAGAAAAGATTGCCCTACTCTCGAACGATGAGTACGAGGCTCTTGCTATTATGCAAGGAACTTTAACAGAGGATGAAAGGCTTGAGATAGAGTCTCATGTCAAACATACATACCAATTTTTAAAGATGATACCTTGGACTCGTGAATTTAAGAATCTAACGGAAATTGCTTATTGCCATCATGAAAAACTTGATGGAACGGGTTACCCCCGAAAATTGGTCTCTCATGAAATACCGCTTCAATCAAAAATCATGACTATTGCTGACATTTTTGACGCTCTGACAGCAAGAGATCGTTGGTATAAAGACTCAGTGCCCATTGAAAAAGCTATTGAAATTCTTTATGAAGAGGTCAAATTAGGGAAACTAGACGAAGCACTTTTTGAAATTTTCGTAGCTAAGAAAATCTACGAACAAGTCCAACCTAATGTGATTCACCAAGTCGCATAACCTACTAGCCTGGCTTTTTGATTTCAGCAGTTTTCTGAAGAATTACGCCCAAGTAAAATTACCCGTCAATGAATTGACAAAATTTGTATATTTTCTTAAAATTAAAAGGTAGTAAATCTTTTATTAATCCCAAAAATAAAGAGGCCTTACTTAAAGCTATAGACGCTTTTAGTAAGATTCGGCTCCAGTTAGATATAGAGCCAATGTTTTGACTGTCAACCTTTTGACTTAACAAAAATAGTCAGAGGGAAAGGATTGTGAATGAATCGAATTCTGATTTATGAGCCTAACCCAGAGCTTCTAGCAACCTATGCTGGCTTGTTGGAAAATCATAAATTCTGGGTGTTTACTTGTGGTGAAGAAAAAGAGGCTCTAAATCTGATCGAGAAGCAAATCTTTCACTTGTGTCTATGGTCGGCCGAGAGCTCCTCCGGCCTTGATAAGATTTACTCTATTAAGAGTCAAAGACCTGAAATGGGGCTATTAGTTATGAGTAGCATCCATGAACCCTCTTTTGTGGTGTCTTGCATACGTTCTGGAGCGTCAAATTTTTGGGTTAAATCATCCGAACCCCATACTTTTATCGATGTGATTACTCAAACCTTGGGAAGGATAGTCCCCGAGGTGGCCGAAACTGAAAAAATTGATTTTCCCTTCCCTCAATTTATTGGGCGGCATCCGGCTATTTTGGAAATTTTTAAGTTAATATTGAGTATAAAAGACACCGATTCGACTGTTTTGATTACTGGGGAAAGTGGAACAGGAAAAGAAGTCGTGGCTCGAGCGATACACAATTTAAGTCCCCGGAAAAAACTGCCTTGGGTAGCTATCAATTGCGGAGCTATTCCTACAAATCTTCTTGAGAGTGAATTGTTTGGTCATGTTAAAGGGGCTTTTACCGGAGCCACTCAAAACAGAAACGGTAGGTTCCAAATTGCAGGATCCGGCACTTTGTTTCTCGATGAGATTAGCGATCTGTCTTTTGATCTCCAAGCGAAAATTTTAAGAGCTATTCAGAATAAGGTCTACGAACCTGTGGGCAGTCCTCATAGTTTGAAGCTTGATGCTCGGATTATCGCGGCTACCAATCAGGACTTAGAAAAAGCAGTAGTCGAAAAGAGGTTTAGAGAGGACCTTTTTTACCGACTCAATGTTATTCCAATTTTTATTCCTCCTTTGAGAGCAAGAAAAAGTGATATTCCCCTCTTGGTTAAAGCCTTTGTCGATCGTTTTTCCGAGATACACTTAAAGAAAATAACCGGAATTGCTGAAGAAGCGATGCGATGTCTCATGCAGTATCAGTGGCCTGGGAACATTCGTGAGTTGGAAAATTTAATTGAAAGAATTGTTGTTTTAAAGCGCGATGAAGGGCTCATTGAAATGAAGGATCTTCCTATCCATCATTTTAAACAGATAAGACTTGATCGTTATGTAGCTAATGTTTCCCTCCCAGATGAGGGGGTTGATTTTAATGAAGCGGTGAATGACTTTGAAAATGAACTCATTATTCAAGCTCTTCAAAAAACGGATGGGAATAGGAATAAAGCGGCAACTCTGCTCAATCTCAACAGAACTACGCTAGTTGAAAAGTTAAAACGAAAGGGATTGCGAATAGCTTCCTAAGCTTACTTTTTCTGTTTTTCTTTGGCGGCGTTCTCTTCTTTTTCATTCGAATCCATAAATTGTTTCATGAAATATTTTAAAACGGTACTTCGTTTGGCGCCGCCCATAACAGACTTGATATCCTCATAAACTGCCGGATCGTTGACTAAAGCTCCTAGCGTTCCCTCGCCCTCGTCAATTTTCGAAAGAATACTTTCAAGTTTTAAAATAGAACGGCTTAATTTTTCTCCACTTTTACCATAAACCATTTCATGAAGTATTCCCTTTTGGCTTTTAATTTGAGAGCTTAAGTCGACTAAGTTCGAAGAAAGCTTATTTAGGTTATTTAGCAGAACGGTGACCTCTCCATTCTCATCAAAATAACGAGACACATCGGTGACCAGATTTCCACTTTTTGTAAAAAGGTCGGCCTGTTCGGCAGATTGTATGTGATCGCCATTTCGTAAGGGAGGGGCATCCTCAGTTCCAATAGTTAGTTCGATATATTTATCCCCTAAGACTCCTTGAGTTTTAATTGTAGCGTGTGAATTTTTCCTCAAGGAATTTGAAAATTTTTTGTTAATGGCAAGCTCTACAATCAAATCCTTTGAGCCATCTACTGCAATTCGTATATCTTTGACGACACCGATTCGAAGACCTGAAAGTGAGACCTCTGAGCCCTGATGAAGTCCTTTAACTTGTGGGAACCGACTGATTATTTTTAATTGAGATGAAAAGACACTCGCTCCTCCTCCAATATTAAATAAGAGAAATACAAAAGCGATAACACCCAGAGAAATAAAGACTCCAACGATGACATTGCTTGCCACTTTCTTGTCCATTAGTAAGATTCCCCGTGAATAAAGCTGCTTACCTCTCTGATGGGACTATTTTTTATCTCATCTCGAGTTCCTAAAGCTAAAATTTGACCGTCTTTCAAAAAAGCCACTCTATCAGTAACTGAAAAAATTGCGTGCATATCATGGGTAACCAACACTGAGGTGGCCCCTGTTTGCTTCAAATGGAGCATGATTTTTAGAATTTGCTGAGTATTAAACGGATCCAAACCGGTAGTGGGTTCATCATATAAAATGACTTCAGGGTTCATAATAATACTTCTGGCTACCCCGACCCTTCTTTGCATTCCTCCGCTTAATCCGGAAGGGTATAATTTTTCTGAACCTCGAAGACCTAATTTGTCTAGAGTTGTTGTGACCTTGTTGTGAATTTGATGTTCGTTTAGGGCCGTATGCTCTCTCAAAGGATAAGCTAAATTTTCTTCTACACTAAAACTGTCAAACAATGCTCCATATTGAAATACATAGGCGATTTTTTTTCGAATAGGAACCAACTCATCCTCAGATAAGGTTTCGATGTGTTGGCCGTTAAATTTTATGGTTCCCCTATCTGGTTTTTCAAGGCCCACGATCATTCGCAAGAGTACACTTTTTCCACACCCGCTACCGCCCATGAGTGCTAAGACTTCACCCGGGTAGACATCTAGGTCAATTCCACGGTGAACGATCTTGTTACCGAATCGTTTGTGTATTCCTCTAATTTCAATTAGCGGTTTTTTTTCAACTTTCTCTCGCATATTCTACTTTCTTTCAAAGATCCAAAACAATTTAGTCATCACAAAGTCGCTAACTACAATCAGAAGAGAAGAGGTCACAACTGATTTAGTCGTCGACTGTCCTACTCCCTGAGTTCCACCCTGCGTATTCATGCCGTAATAACAGCCTGTGAGAGCAATAACTAAACCAAAAAAACTGGTCTTAAGAATACCGACAAGAAAATCGGAAGTTTTTAATGAGAGGATAGCCTCGTGATAATAAAAATCCGGATGGATAAAGAGTTCTGCATTTGAAATGAACATGCCGCCAAAAATCCCCACTAAATCGGCAAAAACTGTGAGAAGTGGAGTCATGATTAAAAGTGCAAGTACGCGGGGTATGACTAAACGTTTGATCGGGTCTGTACCGAGAGCTCGGATGGCGTCAATTTGTTGTGTCACATTCATCGAACCGATTTCTGCTGCGATTCCGGCTCCTACTCGAGCTGCAATCATTAAACAACTTAAGACCGGCCCCAACTCCCTCATAATTGAGAGCCCTACGACTTTTGGGACATAAAGTTTGCCACCAAAGCGTTCTAATCCAAATCCGAACTGAAGTGACATGACCATTCCGGTCGAAAGTGCGGTAATAAAAACTATCGATGAGGATTTAACCCCAAGAATGTAGCACTGCTCAATTAACAGCTTAAAATAAAAGGGGCGACGAAATAGGGCTAAAAATGAAGCATAAAAAAGGTTGAAGCTTCCGCCGATAAAGTCCATTAGGTCAATTAGAATCATTAAGCTACTTTCATAGCCCAAGAAGAAAAACTTTTTAGCTTTGTCCATAGTTTAAACTCTTCGCAAAGGTTAAAAAGGCTTCGATTTCAGCTCGACCAATCGATTGGGTACTGACTAATGTAAAATCAAAAACACAATTATCTTTTTTGAGGACAACAAAAAGCAATTGGAAGGCCTGTCCATCCACTGTTGCATTAACATGAGAAAATAGAGCTTCGGTGTTAGCTACTATGATTCTGTCTTTGTGAATGATTTTAACTTTTCTTGCTCCCAACAAGAGATCTTTAGTTAAGTTTTCTAAACTAATTTGACGAGCGCCTTGACAGCTACTTGTTATCGAAGCAGTAGAGCCGGAGGGGAGTTTGAATGCTTTATCGCTTTCGCCATGTGATTCAATTTCTTTCCATTCGTGTGGAGCTGAGAATGAAATGCCTTTGGCATGTTTTAAACCGGACGATGTGAGAATTGAGCATTGTGTTAAAGCAGAAAGCATTACTAGGACCGTGAATGTTCGATGGAATATGGGGTGTTGAAGTTTTGTCAGGAGTTGCATCATCCATCTCACTAAAGTTATGAAGATTTATCGGTAATTTGTGTGAAAAACTCCAATAGAAATAGAGATGGCCAGTTGATAATTTGAGAATGACAAAAGTTTGACGGGCTGCCAATCTGATTGCCTGTTTTATTTTTGTTTGTGGAGAATTGGCCTAAAAAGTGGGTGTGAAGTTCGGCATGACGTTTGCTCAGTAGGGTCGTGTCATGCAAAAACTTCCCACTTTTTGGTTGAGTATGGTCCTTTTAGGGCTGATGTGCAGCGCTTCCTTTGCGAGTGCACCCAATCCGGACAGAAGCCAACTAAAAATTTTCTTATTCCCTCATCCTCAATGTCAAAGTCATAGCTTAATAGAGACCGCTAAAGAGGCTTTTACTACGATTGCCAATGACCTGCCGGGTCGAAAAGATTACAACGAATTGGTTTTGAGCTTTCAAAGGAAGCAGTGGTCTAAGCTTGATGCGTTGATGGAGTTATTTGAAAGTGTTTTCGAGGACTCTCCCTTAAGAGAAGCGGTAGCTTTTTTAAGAGTGCAAAGCCTATTTGATCGTATTGAGAGTCTGAATTCTTCTCAAATTGGAGAGGCAGAAAAAAAATTAAGAGAAACCCTGCTCCTGTATCCCAAATCAACTTTAGTCCCCGTAATCCAGGCCACGGTGGGAGTTTTCTGGCTAAGAAATGGGCAGTATTCAAAGAGCCTTCCATTTTTTCTTAAGGCCAAGGAAGAGTATCCGTTTCATTCCTTAAGTTGCTTATTTCAATTTGGAGTCGCGGAAAATCATTTTTTACTTAATGATACTGCTGTAGCAATGAAGAGTTTTCGATCCGTAATTCAAAAATGCCGAAATCCGCGACTGGTTACTGGTGCAAAACTCAGATTGATTGAGATGGATCGTAGCACGGGTATGAAGGATTCTGAAGGAAAGCTAATGAAGCTATATGACTCAGAATCTAATATTATCACACGATTTTATCCCGAGGCCCTTTATAATCTGGGAGAGATCAAATTCCAGCGTAGTGAGTTCAATTCGGCCCGTTTCTTTTTTGTAGATTATTTAAAAGGTAAAAATAAAAACTCCTTCTGCGCCTCCTATGCCCGGAAGAGAATAGCTGATATAGCGCTTAAAATGAAACTGCCAATGGCGGATGCCATCCAAGGCTATTTAGAAGTAGGTGAGCAATTTCCGAATACGGATATCGGGAAGTATTCTTATATACAGGCAATGCTTCTTGATTATAGTCAAAAATCGAAAGTAGAACAGGAACGCCGAACCCAAGTGATTGATGAAAAGTTAGCCCTCATTAAAGAGAACAAGTTACGGTACTTAGCTGCATTAAATAAAGGTCTGTCAGTTCTAGAATCTGGTGGTAAGGGGGCGATAGATTATTTAATCAAAATTGCCAAAAATCGCCCCGACGAACTTAAAAGCGGTGAACTTTCTGAGTTTATTTCATCTCGTACTTTTGAAATTCTTAAAAAAGAGAGTCAAGAGGTTTTAAAATTAGACTTAAAGAAGGAGTCTCTAAAGGACCAGGACCTTTTCAGTCCTATAGAAGATGTTTATGTTAGTTGGATCAAAGGGACTAGTTATCAGAAAGCGACTGAGGATCTCTATGCGGACCTAATAGAAGCCAGATACTTCGAACTGCTTGAAAAGAAAAAGTGGGTGATGGCATTTGAATTGATTGAAAAGTGGAAACAATCTGCTCTTTGGTCCAACAACAACCAGAAATCTAATTTGAAATCGGCTATGGGGGAACAGGTCGTAAAACTATTAATGGATTTGAAGATTGAAGAGGCTAATGAGCTATACCAATCTATTTTGGAAAACACGGTAAATTTATCCGATCTTTGGGGCCCCCAATTTAATCCGCTCCTGGTGGCTGCAAATTTAGCAAACAACAATTTGGCTGAAGTCGAAAAATGGCTAAATAAAAAAGGGAATACCAGAGAGCCGGCACAATCAAAAAACGGTCTCTCTCTGGAAGCTCAAGACTTTCTCGAATTAAAAAAAATTGAGGGGCTTATGGCTCTTAAGAAATTTGTTGAGAGCGAGTTGCTTCTTAAGGGGATCGAAAGCAAAAAACACAGAGATATGGCTCTGCAATTGAGAGCTGATGCGATGAGATTCCAAAAAAAGTACAGCTTGATGATTAGATTTGGGTTGGGAGCTGTAAAAACTTTAAGTACACCAGAAAATAAAAAACGCTTGCTTTCAAGTTTGGTAGTGCCAGTCAACGAAGGGAAGCTCTGGAAAGAATCTGAGGCTTTGTTAAAGGAAGCAAAACTGCAAAAGCTTGAGGGAAAAGACTTGGCCCCCTTTCTTTATTTAGCGGGAAAGTCTTCTGCAGAACAAAAAAACTGTAAAAAAGCTATCGCGTACTACTCTGAGGCTATCGTAGCTGAGCCGGAAAATTTAGCGTCAAAAGAGGCTAAATTTCGATTGGGAAAGTGCTACTTGAAAGACAAGAAAAAAGAGTTAGCGAAAAAGCAATGGCAAGAGGTGGCTGATTCTAATGATCCCTTTTGGGGACCTTTGGCTAAAAGTGAAATTAACTTAATTGGGGGGCCGTAGTGAGCGTTTCAATTCTCAATTTAGGTCAACGAAGACTTGTGGTGGCAGATGAAAGAATGGGTGAAGTTATTCAGCTGGCAAAGCGAGCAGCGGCAACTCTTTCACCCGTTATGCTCTGTGGGGAGAGTGGCTCAGGTAAGGAGCTGATAGCAAGATTTATTCATGCCGAAAGTTCTCGCTCTAAAGGGCCTTTTGTCTCAATCAATTGCGCCGCAGTTCCTGATGGTCTGATGGAGTCAGAACTTTTTGGACATGAGCGAGGGGCTTTTACTGGGGCAGTTGCTCAACACCTAGGGAAGTTTGAAAGAGCCACTCAAGGAACACTCCTGCTCGACGAAGTCAGTGAGATGTCCGTTCACTTACAAGCTAAGCTCTTAAGGGTTTTACAGGAAGGAGAACTGGATCGACTAGGTGGTAGAGACACCGTTCCTATCAATTGTCGAATTGTCTCTACGACGAATCGAGATCCAAAGATTTCGATTTCAGAATCTCTTTTTAGAGAGGACCTATTTTATCGGCTGAACGTGATAAGAATTGACTGCCCGTCTTTAAGGGGTCGAGAAACTGCAATTGAGGCTTTGGCTACAGAGTTTCTTCAGCAAGCAAGTTTAAGGCAAAATAAAGCGATTCGTGGTTATTCCGCTGAAGCCATGAAAAGTTTGAAGCTGCATGATTGGCCTGGAAATATTCGTGAACTACAGAACGTCGTTGAGCGTGCCGTTTTACTTTGTGATGGTGCTCTTATTAAAGAGGTTCAATTAGACGACTGGATAAAAAGACCTGATTCTTTCGATTTGTTAGACTCACCGCACAGATTAGATGACGTCGAAAAGAAACATATTTTGCAGATGCTAAAAACGACAAGGGGCAATCGAACTTTAGCCGCATCAGAACTTGGGATTAGCGTTAGAACATTAAGAAATAAACTTAAAGTTTATCAATTGAGTTAAGGAAAAATTTGCCCGGGGTAAAGGAAGATAAGACCATTTGACGTCAAGAGTCTACCTGTATTTTAAGCTTGGTGGTATTGGCGCGCACTTTGCAGCACTAATATATCGAACGTTTATCTGAAAAACTTTAGTCTTTTTTTAAAAAACGAATAATTATGCCACTTTTTGATAAGACGATTGATACGATTTCAAAATCTCTAGATCTGCATTTGCAGCGCCACGCTATCATTGCGGACAACATTGCTAATGCCGAGACCCCTTTCTTTAAGGCTCGTCGTGTCGATTTTGAATCAGAGTTACAAAGAGCTGTGGATGAGTCGGTGGTTATTCCTGGTATGAATGACGTTCAATCTGTTGAGGGGCGAATTTCTCAAGAACCATTTTCAGAAGTTGGACAGGATCTCAATACAGTCGACATGGATCGTGAGATGGCCGCTATGAATAAAAATGACGTTAAGTATTCGGCCAATTCTCAAGCCTTATCGAGAAAGTTTTTACTTTTAAAATATGCGATTGGGGAGGGTGAACGATGAGTGATTTCTTCGACTCACTTGATGTGAGTGCCTCAGCCTTAAGTGCTGAAAGAATGAGAATGAATGTAACTTCTAGCAATTTAGCAAACGCACAAACTACTCGAACACCAGAAGGTGGCCCTTACCGGAGAAAAGATGTTGTCTTTGAGGCAACACCGACAAGAGACTTTGCTTCGGTTCTCGCAAGTCAACTTGGGGAATCACCGCTCCATCATGTGCAGGTAACCGACGTGATTTCTGATCCGGGTGCGCCGAGGATGGTTCATGATCCAAACCATCCTGATTCCAATGAAGAGGGAATGGTGGCCTATCCAAATGTGAACACCATGGAAGAGATGGTGAACTTAATGAATGCAAGTCGGACTTATGAAGCCAATGTAACTGCCATCAATGTTTCTAAAGGCATGATGGGAAAAGCTCTTGAAATTGGGAGGAAATAATAAATGAATATTAATACTATGCAAGCGATACAGGGTGCATTAAGTCAGGGAACTGAGTCGGTTGTTTCTGCGACTCAAGACACAAAAGACCAGGGCTTTGTCTCTTATTTGAAGAACTCCTTTGATGATGTTAATCGAGCCTTAAGTTCAGCAGATAAATTAGCTAACGATCTTGCTGTTGGAAAAAATGAGAATCTTCATGAAGCTATGATCGGTATGGAAAAAGCCGAGGCTTCATTTAAATTATTGGTCCAGGTGAGAAATCGAGCCCTAGAAGCCTATCATGAAGTTATGCGAATGCAGGTTTGAGATTTGATTTAGTCAAACTATGTTTTCTTGTATCCCTTTTTCATTATCGAGTTAAGTTATGAACGAACGCTTAAATACTCTGTTTGAGAATCTGAAAACCTATTATGCCAATCTTTCCGCGAAAAAAAGAATGGCTTTGATGGGGATTGCCCTGGCCGGTTTGCTAGGTGTCATGGCTCTTACAATGGTCGTAAAACATGATCCTCAGCAGGTTCTTTACTCTGACCTTCATCAGGAAGATGCGAAAGCCATTGCAAAGAAGTTAAGCGAGCAAAATATTGCCTATCGTTTATCTGATGACTCGAAAACCATGACAGTTGCTAAATCTCAAGTCTACAAAGCGAGGATGGAGCTGGCGAAAGAGGGATTGCCCGGTCAGGATGTTGTTGGTTTTGAGAAGTTTGATACGACCTCGATTGGCATGTCTAGCTATGTGCAAAGAATTCAATATATCCGTGCTATTCAAGGGGAATTAACGCGGTCGATACAGCGGCTTTCGTCTGTGAAGACGGCGCGGGTTCATATTAGTATTCCGCCAAAAAAAGTATTCATGGAAGAGGAGGAGGCCCCTAAGGCTTCAGTGATACTTGAATTAAAAGCTGGAATGGCTCCGAGTAAGATTGAGATTACCGGTATTGCCAATCTTGTTGCAAGTGCCGTTGAGGGTTTAAAGGTTAATCAGGTCACTATTGTTGATACGAAAGGTAATTTTCTTCATCGTCCAGGAGATGATTCGGGTCCAAATCTAAGCAGTACTTTTATAGAACTCCAACGTTCGATAGAATCCGAATACGAAAAGAGAATCGAAGAGATTCTTACCCCTGTGGTGGGGTTTGGAAAAGTTAGAGCTAAGGTTACTGCTGAGATTGATCCTTCCAGAATCAATACGACCGAAGAGACGTATGATTCTGAGAAGGCGGTTCCTAGGCAGACCATGAAGACCGAAGAGGTTGTAACAGGCAGTCGCCCAAATCCAGTTGGAATTCCGGGGAGTCGTTCAAATTTACCTGGGGCAGAGGCTCAGAACCCACAGATACCTCTAGCGACCAGTAACACTGAGAAAAACACCAATAATACAAGTTACGCAATTCCAAAAAAAATTCAGGTCATTGATAAACCCTCAGGGAATATCAAACGCTTAACGATCGCAGTAGTTGTTGATGGGTATTATACAAAAGGTGCTGCTCCTAACAGTCCGGATGTGTTCTCTCCTCGTCCCGAAGTGGAGCTTAAAAGACTGCAAGAGTTAGTGGCAAATGCGGTTGGTTTTGACAACGAACGACGAGACAGCATTACAGTAAGCTCTCTGGCTTTTAATAATATCGATGTCAACGAGCCACAAGAACCCGTTAAACCATGGTATGACCTAAAAGAACTAAGCGAACACGGAATCCGCAACGGAATGATCGCATTAGTGGTAATCATGTTCTTCTTTATGGTGCTAAGACCCTTTTTAAAGTGGACGGTGGCCTCGCAAGATAAGGCAGAAGATCCAAACTCCGTCTCAGGCATACTACCCAAAACAGTTTCGGAGTTAGAGTCGGCGGTTAACCCAGGTGCGTTGCCAGCTCCCAAAGGCGTATCGGAGCTCTCAGTGTTCAGTGGTGGCCGGAACACCGAAGACGGGCGGATTCTAGTAGAGGAGATAAACACCTTGTCTAATTCAGATGATCAAACACAGGGTTCCGGCAATGCCGATGGTTTAGAAAAGCCATTTAATGACAGAGAGACAGAAGAAGACTTGAAAACTAAAATTTTAGAGCGCTTGCAGGTAAGTCCTAAAAAAGGACTCAGAGTCGTTCAAGAATGGTTAGAGGAAGTTGAATCGAGAGTCGCTGAGGGATAAAAAATGACTTCGAAAAATCAAAAAATGACCGGGATCGAAAAGATAGCAATTTTGATGAACGTTCTCGGTAAAGAGACGTCTATCGAGTTTATGAAGGAGATGAAGGATGCTGATTTAAGACTTGTTCTCAAAGTTATGGGGACAATGAAAAAGGCTCCTTTATCGCTGATTAACCAGGTGTTGAAAGAGTTCTTGGAAAAGCTTTCAGAAAAAGACACCATTATCTTTGATGAAAATTTAAGTGATCCTGAAGTAATTATGAAAGGCTTGGGTGAAAAAAGAGCCCAGCAAATTTTTGGAACGATGAAGAATGTCAACCTGTTAAACCGTAAAGGGCTAACGGTGCTTGAACATATCGACACAAAATCGCTAGTTGAGTTTCTTCAAGAGGAACACCCGCAAACAATGGCTCTGGTTTTGGCGCATTTAGAAACCGACCAGCAAATAAAAGCGGTGAAGTTACTTCCCGAATCTGTCAGGACTGAAGTTGTCATTAGGATGGCCAATTTAGTTTATGTGGATCCGGAGCGAGTTCAGGAACTCGATCAAATGTTAAAACGTGAGTTTTCCAGAAAGACGGAAGGCGGGGGAAGTCAGTTCGGTGGAGTTGCAGCAGTTGCCGAGCTGATTAATAGTTTAGACCGAAAAACCATGAATTCTCTCATGACAAGGCTTGAGGACAATGATCCAATCTTATCGAAAGAGTTAAAACAGTACATTTTCTCATTTGCTGACATTGTTAAGATTGATGTACGTGGGATCCAGACGGTTCTACGAGAGGTTGATAATAACAAGCTCACTCTAGCATTAAAAAGCACTACCGATGAACTTAAAGAAAAGATAATGAGTGCAATGTCGGAAAGAGCTGCAGCTATGTTAAAGGAAGATCTGGAAGCGATGAGTCCCCAAAAAGTCTCGGAAGTTGAAAAAGCACAGAGAGATATTGTGAGTATTGTTCAAAAACTGGAAAAAGAAGGAAAGCTGGTGATCAGTGCAGGCGAAGAATCAGATCTTGTTTAAAGAAAACGACGAATTTGTTGCAACTCAATTTGGTATGGTCAAAAGGGATGCAGAAATTCCAACTGAGGAAGTAGCTCCTAAATTTTTAGAAACTCAGGACTATAAGGCGAAAAATTTCGCGTTAACGTCTGATTTTTTAAACGTTCTTTATTCGGATAAAGCCATTGCTGCAGAGATAGATAGGATTGTTTCTACTGAACTTGCTCAACGTATTTTTGAACTTGAGGAAAAAAATAAAATTACACTCCAAAGTAGACTAGCTGAATTAGAAGAAATACAGAAAGCTGAAGTCGAATCAAAGCGGAGAGAAGGTCTAGAACAAGGACTTAGAGAAGGTAAAATTAAGGCTGATCTAGATTCCAAATCTGAAAGGGAGAGGTGGACAGTTGAGGTTGAAGAGCTCAAAGAAGCTATGAAGAAATGGACAGATGGTTTTCACACAGAGCGAGAGGCGCTTTTAAATGAGCATAAAGTGTATTGGCTAGAGTTAATTTCAATTGTGATGCGAAAATTTCTGGTTCCTCATTCTGGACAGATAAAAGCTGGAATAGAAGACTGGTTTAACCATCAGTTAGATGTTTTTAAATCAGAAGAAAAAATAAAAGTACTAATTCCACCGCACCAATTTGAGTGCCTGCAAAAAAATCGTATCGAAACTAATATAGCGGGGCTCGAGTTCGTTCAGGAACCTGCGTTAAAAAATAATGAATTCAAGGTTGAGACTAGATCTGGCGGTGTCTTCTTTTCCGCAGAAGAGCAAGTCCAACGACTAGGACAGATGATAAAAGATATGTTTACTACAGGAGACTGATTCGATGCTCGAATCCGCTCGTCAAAAAATTGAAGACTATTCCTTCTTTAAGTACTACGGAAAAGTCACGCGAGTTAGAAAAGATTCCATTCGCGTTAGGATTCCTACTGTCAGAGTCGGAACTCTGTGTTGGGTTAAGACCTCACAAGGCAAGGTTCCCATTGAAATTGTAAGTTTGGATCCAGAAGGTCATGTCGGAATGCCACTTGATGATTTGGGGGCTGTTCGACTTGGTGATTCGGTAGAAATTGGTGAGGAGGCGGCTACGATTCCTGTGGGAGATGGTTTAATTGGAAAAGTTGTGGATTCAATGTGTCAGCCTTATGAGAAGATAGAACGCTGGGAATTGAAGGAGCGAGCCCCGCTGTACGGCGAAATGCTCAATCCCATGGGAAGGCAGCTTATTACAGAAGCCCTAGACCTTGGAGTGACTGCCATTAATAGTTGTCTGACCTGCGGAAAGGGTCAGAGAACTGGAATTTTCTCAGGTAGTGGTGTGGGTAAGAGTGTGCTTCTGGGAATGATGGCTCGCTATACTGCGGCCGATGTTGTTGTCATTGGATTGGTTGGAGAGCGAGGTAGAGAGGTTAGAGAGTTTATCGAACGCGAACTCGGCCCTGAAGGAATAAAAAAAAGCGTCGTGGTTGTTGAAACCGCAGATAAGTCACCGGTGCGGCGAGTGAGAGGCGCCTTTGTTGCTGCGGCTATTTCCGAATATTTCCGAAAACAGGGTCTGAATGTCCTCCTATTGATGGATTCATTGACTAGGTTTGCGATGGCACAAAGGGAGATCGGTATGGCTGCGGGTGAACCCCCAACTACCAAGGGATATACCCCATCGGTTTTTAACTCTCTTAATCGATTAGTAGAGAGAGCGGGAAATTGGGGAGGTCAAGGGTCTGTAACTGGACTTTATACCGTTCTTGTCGAGGGGGACGATTTGGAGGACCCGGTTGCCGACAATGCTCGTGCTATTTTGGATGGCCACATTGTGCTTTCTCGTAGGATAGCCAACCGCGGCCACTACCCAGCGATAGATATTCTAACGAGCGTCAGCCGCGTGATGGATCAAGTCGTAGATCCCGAACACGTTCAGGCTGCAAGATCATTAAAAGAGCTAATGGCAAGATATATTGAAAACGAAGACTCTATTAACTACGGGATGTACATTCGAGGCAGCGATCCCAAAATCGACGATTGTATAGAGAAGCAGCCCCGTATCCAAGAATTCTTAAAGCAGAGCAGGGATCTAAGAAGCGGATTTGCTGAGTGCCGAGAAAAGCTTTTAGAAACCATCTCCTAAAACCGAATTCTTTGAGTGACGTTGACTTGAGGCAGATATGAAATTTCGTTTTAAACTCGAGCGCATGCTTAGTTTTGTGAGAATTAAGGAAACGATGAAAAAACTTGAAGTCTCGGCTCTTATTCAGAAAGTCAATGTGCTTGAACAAAGACAAATTCTTCTTAGAAGCAATGTAAATGACTTGTTGGAGAAACAAAAAGAAAAAATCAGTTTCGGAACGGAGTGGTTGCAATTTTTGAATCAGAAAATTGAGTGTGATTCAAAGGAATCTTTAAAGCTTGAGAGAATGATAAGAAAAGAAAAAGAAGATTTGGAAAACAGAAGGTATGAGCTGGGTGTGATTTCTATGAGAAGAAAAGGGCTTGAGTCATTGAAAGACAAAAGGATGTACGAATTTAAACTTAATGATCGTCGAAAGGCCCAAAAACAATTGGATCAAAACTATCAGCTTCTGAAAGGTAAAACACAGTGAAACATTACCTGAAATTGAGTGGTGTATTTCTTTGCTTTACCTTCGGGGTAACTCTTTGGATGAGCTATGAACTTGGTTTGTTGGGTTTTCAAAACTTAAACGCTGCTGAAGAAATCAACCTAAAACCTGAGTCTGAAAAAAAGGAAAATAAAGTAAAGCCGGAGGCTGAAACGAAAGAAGTTAAAATTGTCAAACCTGAGGCCCCATCCGCCCCCTCTGCTCAGGCAGGAGCCGAACTTTCCCTGGTCGATCGGGAAAGATATGTTTCTGATAGAGAAGAGTTCTTAAAGAAACAATCTGAATATTATGAAAAAGTTATTTTTGAATTGCAGGATAAAAATCAAAACATCGGAAAAGAGAATAAGCAGAACTTAAGCAAACAGGAAGCTCAATGGAGGGTTAAGCTTGAGAAGGCAGAGACAGAGTGGAAGGTGAAAATCGCTGAGAAAGAAGCGGAAAACGAAAAGCTTAAAAAAGAATTGGCTATATGGAAAGATGCGAGGGCCGAGTTGTTTAGGGGTATGTATGAAAAAATGGAGTCTAAGCGTTCCGCAAAGATACTTGAGACCATGGATGTTGATTTGTCGAACAAGATCATTGCGGGAATGAAGCAGGAAAAAGCGGCCGAGGTTATGAGTAAGATGTTACCTGAAAAGGCGAAACTTATTACTGAGCGAACTTTCGAAAACAGAGAACCTAGTTCTCTGGATAAGGTCAATAAAACTCAAGGAGAATCCAAGACAAAGTCTCCCTGAGAGCAATGTAAAAAAAAGGAGGTGATGAATGACGTGTTATCCACTTCTGTTATAAACGGTTCAAACTTAACCGGGTTCCAGCGAGAAATGGCTGGTAGCTCGGGAGCGCCTGAGACAGGGATGTTCGATTTTATGAACTATCTTATGGGCCTTCAGGGGCAATCTGATGATTTGTTGCAGATCGGTATTGAAAATCCTCTTGCTGGCTTAATTGAGAAAGGCGGCGAGAAAAAAGGGGAAGATGAAGCACTTCTTTCTCTTTTTGATAAAAAAGGCCGATCGCCATTGGATCCTATTGCCCTAAGTAATCTCTTTCCTCAAACACAAAATCAAATCTCGAATCTCTTGCCCATCAAAAATGGGACGGATTCGTCTGCGGTTTTGGGTTTGGATAGGGATACAAAGGAAGGTTTTTCTCAGAGCGCCGAGTTGAAAAATGTGCTCTTTACTTTGGGGGATCAGAATGGTCAATCGCTGCAAATGTTGCAGCGGACGGCCGAAAATTCTGATAACATAAGTAAAGATTCGGTTAATTCTAAAACCCAGAAAGAAAACGCTCTCCAACAGTACCTCGCGCATCAGGGTCAATCAAGGGCAGACTTCTCAAAATCTGTCACAAAAAATACAGTGACCCCAGCATCACAACAAGGCGAGGGAAAGTCGGATGTTTCACTTTCTGATAGTTTGAAGCACAGCGAACTTTCCAGTAAACACAACCTCAAAACTGAGGATAAAAGCAAGGGACATTATCAAGAACTCAATTCTTTAACTGCATTTGCATTGGGAGTTGATTCTAAGTCTCAAGTTGATACCTCTGAATTGAGGCAGGGTGAGTCTCAAGGGCCGGTGGTCAGAGCAACACTTCCTGAGCTTTTCGAAAAAGTTCAGGGAATGGTTCAGCATGGAAACGGCAAAATGACAGTCGCTCTAAACCCTCCGGATCTTGGTCAAGTGGAGATTCATGTAACCACAAGGGGTAAAAACGTAGAGGTTTCGATGAAGTCTGAAAATGACTTTGCGAAATCAGCTATCGAAAGCTCTTTAGGTGACTTGAGATCTTCGATGGAAGCTCAAGAATTAAATCTGACTAAACTGGAAGTTCATGTGCAACGCGATCTAGGAACGCAGATTCAAAATGATTTTGCCTCTCAGTGGGCTGGTCAAGACTCTGCTTTTCAACAGTCGCGCGGATTCCCAGGGGACAGTTCCACGGAATCTCCGTGGCAAGAATCCTCGGGTAAAAACTCTCTAAAGACAATCGAGGTATCATCGGGACTGGGAGTTCGCTCCTCAGATATTCGTTCGATGCCAGTTGGCAATGGAAGAGTCGATATCCGAATCTAATCACCTTAATGGGTCATTAGAAAATTCATCAGGAGAAGCTCATGGATGCTCTTTCAGCAGCTATTCCCTCTCATCTTATGGCAGATCCTTCAAAGGATCTGCCAAAAGCGAAAAATGCGATGGGCAAAGAAGATTTTATGAAATTGCTCATGACTCAATTGCAAAATCAAGATCCTCTTAAGCCGATGGAGCATCAAGAGTTCGCAGCTCAGTTAGCTCAATTCGGATCGTTGGAACAACTGACCAACATTCAGAAGGGGATTGAGGGAGTGCATTCTGGGATTGGAGAGGGAGCAAAACTTTCTGCACTCAGTTTGATAGGAAAAAAAGTCCAGGCTATTGGTAATCAATTGGATCTCTTAGAAGGCCAAGAGGTCTCTATGAAATATGGAACCAAAGAAGGCGTGATGCCAATTAAAGCTGCGATTTATACTGAGGGTGGAAAGTTAGTTCGAGAAATTGATATTGCTCGAGCTGAAGGAACTGAAGTCAAGTGGGATGGTAAAGACCAAGAAGGAAGAAGTCTCCCGTCTGGAAAATACACGTTCAGAGTGCAAGGTGTGGACAAATCCGGACAAGCTCAGGAGTTGGGCACTGAGCTCTCTGGACGTGTCACGGGAGTTGAACTAGAAGGAAAAAATCCGATTCTAGTGGTTGAAACCAGCTCCGGAAAAACTAGGCTTGATTTGGCAAGGGTCAACCAGGTTTCTAGCGACACTGAAAAACCAAGTGAAAAGACTGCTTCTGCCAATGGGGCAACGGTTGCAAAGCCGGCAGCTATGGAAAGTATTAAGTCGACCACAAACCCAACGGGTGGATCGTCAAATACAACTGCCACTGAAAGTGAAGCAAGTGAAGAGCCCTTCCCCTCAATGTCTCAATTAGACCGTGGAGTTTGGGGAGGTATGCCTGGGGTGTCTGGAATGGAGGGAATGAGATGAGTATTTCAGAACTCTATCGAAGTTTAAATCCGACTTCGATACGACCGGATGGAGTTGAAGGTGTTCGCCCCTCTCAGATTCAAGATCGAGTATCAGCGAAGACCAAGAACCCCAGCGAACCCTCAGAGTTCGAACAAATTCTTCGGCATGAAAACAAGAGTTTTAGCCTCTCCCAGCATGCTGAGACTCGAATCAAATCGAGAGAGATTCCTTGGGATAGTCACTTGGAAAAACGGATTTCTAAAGGGATTGATCAAGCAGAGTCCAAGGGAAGTCGAGAAGCTTTGATTTTGGCTGATGACGTAGCTGTGATTGCCAATGTGAAGTCGCGTATTGTAGTCACAGCGATGGAGAGAAGCCAAATGAAGGAAAAGGTGTTCACTAATATTGATAGCGCAGTACTGGTTTAAGCAGGAGTTGAAAGTTTTTTTAGTTTGAAAACGGTAGCCCCGTTTTCTTGGATAAACTCCCAAGGCTGGCCCGTGTTGAATGGAGCTGTTTCTTGAGTTCCCTTTCAATAGGAAGCTTTGGTTTTACTTGGGTCTTATTTCTTTAAGACTCTAAGGAGGCAACATGGGTGTAGTATCTTCAATGACGACTGCTATCTCTGGTCTGGAAACTAACGGACAAGCGTTAGCAGTTATTTCTGACAATATCGTAAACGCCAATACTACCGGGTTCAAAAGTGCTAGGACCGAGTTTCAAAATATCCTAGCGCAGGACCTAAGTATGGGCGGAGCGGGGGGCCTTCAAATCGGTCGCGGAGCCGCTCTTGCCGGTGTCACAAACATCCTCACTCAAGGCGCAATCACAAGAACCGAACGCGGAACCGATCTCGCTATTAGCGGGAACGGATTTTTCGTCGTCAAGAGTGATGCTTTGGGACAAACCTATACGAGAGATGGGTCATTTCGTTTTGATAAAGACGGATGGTTGACCAATTTGAATGGAATGCGGGTTCAAGCCTATGAA
>Ga0194128_10002968_pt1 | contig 26760 bp, 32 predicted proteins | sample TA2KigCa65mmetaG_FD_148650 | JGI IMG/M metagenome (GOLD analysis project Ga0194128, IMG submission 148650) | Freshwater microbial communities from Lake Tanganyika, Tanzania - TA2015037 Kigoma Deep Cast 65m | ecosystem: Environmental > Aquatic > Freshwater > Lake | place: Tanzania: Lake...
GAAAATCTCGCACGTAGCCTTACTCTATTTTCTTAGATAGTTAGTATAATTAGATGGTTGGCTCAAGCGGAGCACTGCCGGAGAAATGGCGGACTGCTGCCGTTTCCGGAGGGGGAGGGGGGATTTGCGACATCTGCAATTTCAACCCTGATATAGAACGATTAGATCGGTCTATATCAGGGTTGCATCACGTAATCACTCGCTCCGCATCGCCAATTCTGCTACGGAACGTTTGGTTTCAGGCGCTTTGCGCATGTCATTTAGCAGCATCATGGTGTGCCGAGGACGACGGTAGTATGTCTTGCGACGCCTGATTGTGTTGCACTTGTCGTACACACTCACGTACTGGTTGTAGATCGCTTGGAGTTCAAGCGCTCCAGCCTTTGACGGCTCAAGCATCATGCTGCCGCCGTCACGGCGGTTCAATTCGATAGGCTCAACCGCCCATCTATTGTAGCTGCCGTGCACATGCTGTGAACCTAGACGCTTAGCCTTTTCGGCCAAGAGGGCAACCGGTCCTTTAGACTTGCTCATGGATAATCACTCCGCGTTTATAATTCTAGGCCGCGCGACGTTTCCATCGCGCGGCCTAGCTATTCACTCTTCCGTCGTTGCAGGTCCTTACTGCGACGACGGCCCTGCCGTTCCTAGCGGCTCGGAATTTTTAGCTCCGGCACGTGACGGGAACGACCCGTTTCAGTGCCTATGCCTCCTAGCCTTTCCACCAGCGCTGGTATGCGGCCCGATCTAACGCTATCGCGTAACGATTGGCGCATTTGCTTCCCATGAGGTTCGCAATGGATCATACTCTCGACTGCCTATGCAGGTCCTTACTGCCAAGGCGAGCGGGGCTTTATCTACTGCCAAGGCGAGCGGGGCTTTATCATCCGCCCTAATCTACCCTCGATCCATGTCAGGTCTACTTTTTCGTATCCGCGGCCTAACTCGACGGAAATCTGGATGGTATAGGGGAGCTATTCACTCTTCCGTCGTCGCAGGACGGTTTGCCCATTGTATTCAACTAGCACCATGGCGATCAGGTTCCCCCGTCCGAATTTATCGGGCAAAACCTGTTAACGTCGAAGCCTACGGCCCGTTCGCGTTATCCTTTTGAAACCTTGGGTCGCCTTGAGAAACGGTATAGGCTCGCGCCACTAAACACGTTTCGCACTCGTTTCCCGCAATCTCGTTTCAACAAAGCTTACGCCGATTTATGTGCTTCGCACTCGCACAGTGTCACGGCCCCATTGGCTTTGTCGGTAACGGTCTACCGCCGATTTGTTCCACGCTTTCCATGGCAACGGCGCTTGCGCATGTGGCGCTTGCTACCTTGCCAGCCTAGTGCAATCCGTTCTAATCGCGTGCGGCGTCATCCGACGTGCGCTGCGATACGTTAAGGGTCTTACATGCCGTTAAGGCGATGCCCGATTGCTTAGTCCATAGCACCAATCGCCGCGCCGTATGCAGGGAAACGGTATAGGCTCACGCCACTAAACGCGCGTCCCTCATTATCCTTAGGCTAGAACGGCATGGCGGCGTGATCACTCTGGAGTGACAATCGAAGGGAGGCCGGGCCTAATGGCCTGACGGGTGGCGGGTGGGGGGCCGGTTTCGGTGTTCGTGAAACCCCTAAGCCAAGAAAATCGAAGTACCCCCCTTGACACCCCTAAAAGAATGTGTTATAAAAAATTACAAGAAAAATTCTGGAAAAACAAATGGACGAGTACAAACTACAGTACACGCTGGAAGCCCCGCCCCGAATACCCGGCCTCTACGCCTTGAAGAACATGGTCGCCGGGATGATTTTCATCGAGGCCACAAAAAATCTCTACGCCCGATTTGCGACGTGGCAATCCGCGCTGAACAGGAACAGCCCGCAACTTTTCCCCGAGGGAATGGAGCCATATACCCGCAACCCAGCCGACTGGCGGTTTATTGTAATACACGAGGAAGAAGGAATTGCCCCTCAGAAACTTTGTGAAATGGAGAAGCAGGCCATCGCCAAGATCATGGCGCAACAGCCTGACAAGCTCATGAATGCATATTTCACACGTGGTGAACGTGCCTCCCGTCCGCCCCGTGCCCCCCGTACAACACCCAGTCCAGCCGCACGGTCTACCATAACCGACGCCAACGGTACCGTCATGACCTACAAACAAGTAGCCGCAGCACTCAATTTGCGTATAGGTACAGTGAAGCAGAAGCTGCACGACTTGCGCAAACGCGGCGTGAACACCATGACCCTAGAAGAGTTCGCGAAGCCGCTTGGTCCGTCTGGTCGCCCGCCCAAACATTGACAACCCCAGCCACCTGTTGTACAACCGTGCAATCATGTCAGCAGTAATCCCCCGCCGCAAGGCCACGGAGCCGGTCAGGCCCAGCCATCTCCCCACTGCGGTCGAGCAGCGGCTGAACCGGCGTGTGTTGCCGAGCGACACGCTGGAGGACTGGCAGGTTAAGCGGCTGGAGCGCATTGGCGTGGACAAGGACTATCTGGACACGCTCACCCCCGATGTCGTGGTCGTGCGTGCCGACCTGCCAGACGAGCCAATCCCGGAAACAAGGGTGAAAACATGGAAGCCGAGCACTTGAACAATAACGCTCCCGGCGATAACGTCAGTAAAGACGTGCTGCGGCGACGCAACGCCGAGCAGGCTGCCTACATCGAGCGCGTCAACGAGCAACTGAAGGTGGTCCAGCGCATTGCCATCCTCGCCGTCGCCAAGTTGGGGGGCACCATGCGCATCAAGGAGGCTGACTGGGACAGTGCAGCCGGGGCCGATATGCAGTGGCGCACGGTGCGCCTGCCAAGCTTCGCCCCGGAGATACACGTGGCGTGCACCTTGCAGGGCGAGTTCCTGAACACGCCTGACACGCCCCCGGAAACGCCCGAAACGCCCGTGTCGGGTAGTGTGAACTAACCCCAAACTAACTTTGGAGTGACAAATGCAGAGGCGTGACTACAGCAAGATGTCGCCAAACCCCGGCGACATACAGAACCGGATGAAGCCGCCAACCAAGGAGAGCACGATGGTGCAGCACGATACCAGCAATCCCGGTGACCCGGAGAAATTTGACCCAAACACACCGCCGCCCGGTGCCTCGATCATGCCGAACAGCGGCAATCCGGGTTCCCCCCACCCGGTTCCGCCAGACGGGCAGCCAGAACTTCCATTTGAAGACACGCCGCAGACCCCGATGGAGGGGTATCCACCGGAGCTTCCGCCCGGTGGCGTCGTCACCGATGCCCCACTTGACGAGATGCGTCCACCGGAGCCACCGGAGACGGCATAGCCCTCCCGGAGCAGCCCGAGCAGGCAGGTGCTCTAGGAGCGCCCGGAGGGCCGCGCACCCGGAGGGCTGTTACCCCTCCGGGTGTTGCACATACCCAAACCGTAGAACAAGCGGTAGCCATGCAAGCTTATCTCAAGGCGGCACATGACTGGGTGGTGGTCACGCTTGGCTTCAAGCGCGTCGCCCTGATCGACTTCACCCCGCCCGACAGCATGATCCGGGAGGTGTCGCCCGGTCTGTACGCCCGGCCCAACGGTGCCATCAAGACCGAGGTCGTCCTGTGGTTCAACCTGCGGAGCCGGTTCAGGCTGCTGTTTTCCGGCAAGGTGCACGTGGTCACGGTGGTGTGGGTGAACGACCCGGTGGTGGCAGCGGGGGACAGCATTTCGTGGGGGGTTTTGCCACCGTTCGACCCGCTGGACCCCAAGCTCAAGGTCTGAATATAACTCCGGAGTGACAAATGGGACTTGCAAGGGACGAACTTGACTTGGTGAAGGAAGGCAAGAGCATCCTCAACCGGTGCAAGCCGGACGAGCCGGTGTTCATACTGCGGGCGAAGGACCTGCTGGCCCCGGCTATGGTGGAGTTGTGGATCGCGGCGGGTATTGCGTTCGGGGTGGAGCAGGAAAAGGTCGAAGCGGCCAAATTCCTCGCCAAGCAGATGCGTATCTGGAGGGAAACCAACAACCCCAAGCTGCCCGACTAGGAGGGGCGATATGTTCACCGACGAGGAAATCAAGCTTGATCCGGTCCTCAAGTATTTCAGCTTCGCGCACCTGAAGTATCCGTTGTTGCACATCAGTAAGGAACACGCCGTGTTGGCGAAGTTCATCATCGACAACACGCCGCGCAACCCGGAGCGCACCGTCGCCCTGCGCAAGCTGCTTGAGGCCAAGGACGCGGCGGTTCGCGCCGCACTGGGGTAGCCCCGGAGAAAAGAGCGATGTCGGACGAAAACTTCAAGGATCACCCGGAGGTGGTGGCGGTGGCGGTACTGAGCACTGGGGGGTGGGGTGCTGCTGGGGCAGCCCCCGAAAACTTCAAGGACCACCCGCAGTCAATCGGTGAGCGCCGCAGCGAGGACGCTGGGAACGGTGCGTTGTGGACGCCGCGCGAAGCGATGATCCACGTGCTGCGCCTGATCGACAGCGGGGAGATCAAGCCGGAGGCGCTGGTCGTGTGCTGGTCGGAAAGCGACGACAAGCCGGGGGTGAAAACCACCAAGTTCCGTGCGTCGGCACCCGACCCGGTTACGTCTGTTGGTCTGCTTACCATGATCGCCCAAAAGATGGTGGGCGTGGCTTAACAGGAGAGGAACATGAACGGCTTTGGATGGGCGATCCGGCGTATGGAGGACGGTGGCAAGGTTACCCGCGCCGGGTGGAACGGCAAGAACATGTGGCTGGCGATCATGAAGCCCGGTATTGGTAGCGACATGACCTTACCCTACATTTTCATGTGCACCGGGACCGGCGACAGCGTGCCGTGGCTGGCGTCGCAGACAGACATGCTGGCGACCGACTGGGGGGAAGTGATATGATCTACCTGACGATGCTGGTGAGTGACCTGCCGGTGGTTCCGCTGGAGACTGATGCCCAGCGGATTTACGTGCGGATCGAGCAGGGGGTGCCGGACGGGTTCCGGGACTTCACCGTCGAGCAGATGGTGACTTACTTCTCCAGCGTGCGGGAGGTGATCGAGCAGGACCTGAACGCTATGTCCACGCCGATACCGGTGGAGCCTGCCGAGCCACAGGGTTCCGTTGTGAGCCAATCCGGCGAGCAATGAACTGTGTCTGCTGACCGCCCAGAGCAGCCAGACAGGCGTATTGCAGCGCGTCTGCGGGGTGACTGTGTTCATCTTTCTCTGGAAGAGGCTTACGCCTACCGTCTCGGGTTTTCGCGAACTTATAGCCGCCAGATAAAGCACGTACCAATTTGGGGCACCTTGAGCCGTCGATCAAAATCGCGGCTTCTCCGCCGCGCTGTTCGAGGAACCACGTCTCGCAAGCGCGAAGCCGTGCGTCAACATCGTTTGTGGGCGCGGGGAATGCGTCGAACCCGTTCCGTTTGAGCAGATCGAAGCTGGTTTCCTCGTATAGCGACGACTTGGCGATACCGGCAGGGTCACCGACGATGGCCTTGGTGTGGGCACGGTAGCGGTCACTGGTCAGTAGTGGCCGCAGTGCCGTCTGGATGTGTTTCTCCAGACCGATATTTTCGGCTGGTACTTCTCCAAGCACCAGCAATTGCCCTTTATGGTTGGGTTGGCAGATGATCGACCATGGATCGCGGCCAAAGTCCTGTCCGATAAGCAGAAAATGCCCCGGAGCGGGCCAAAGTTCCGGTTTCACGTGAAACGATTTAACGAAACTGTCTCTGAAGACAGCCATTCCGGCAGGATCGTCGCCAAAAAGTGCGTGGACGTAGCGTTTCACCCAGTTCTGGTTGATCGAACCGCTGGCCAGCTTTTCGTAATACTTCCGGCCTTGGGCAACTCGCTCCGGATCATTGAAAGGCAGTGCGAGTGTAGCGGGGTTCTGGTTCAGCCAGTTGAGGTTTTCGGCTTCCGGGGTCAAACCACCGGGCTGGTAGTACATCGCCCAGTCTTCCGGTGTAGCGACCTCCATGAAATTGTACCAGTCCGAGCCTTCTTCCGGAAAGTTGGTGTCTGCGATCACTCCCTTCCACGTGCAGCCGCCCAGTTTGGGGCCGGGGAAGCGTCCGCAGCGCCCGCTGAGCGGGTCGATCAGGGACAGGTCGATTTCGATGCACTCGTTTATCCACGTCCCTGTTAATTGCGAGGATAACAGTCGCCGCTGGTCGTCAACGTTCTCCAGAGGGATCATCAGCCACTCGGAGCGCACGTCCCCGAAAGTGACGAAAATCGTGTGTTCTGTGACCTTGTATTGGCAAATTCCGCGCAGACCTTGCAAAATGTCCTTCAAAACTGTCTCGCGAAGCTGTTTCAGCGTTTGACGGACAATTGCGAACCGGGTGTACCGGTAGCCATCGGGGGCTTTTTCCTGATTGCAGGCCCTGCGAAGCAACTCAAAAATGCAGGCCAGTGTCTTGCCGCTACCAACTGGACCGGCGATCAGCCGTCCGAACGCCTCACTGTTCATGAACCGCGAGCAGGTCGGGCTGGCCTCGTACTCGATCTTGATGTCATCCACGATTTATCACTCCGAAGTGACTACTTCCTCAAAAAACTCAAACGCGTCGGCGGTCGGGTTCGGGGCGAACTCTTCCTCCCAGTCGAAGTCGATCACATCAGGATCGCTTTCCTGAAGCACCTCCTGCTCAATGACTTGTGCGTCGCCGTCATACCCGACGTTCGTCTCACCGATCTTGATGTTGATGGTGACCCTTCCGGCAATGTCGCCAATCACCTTCTCCTGTGCTTCGAGGCCGGAGAACTTGCCCAGCAGCTTGATCAGTTCGTTCTTGTTCGAGAAACTTTCATTGGTGCTGTGCAGCAGCTTATAGCCTTCTTCAAGCCATTCTTCGATCAGCGTTGCCGACTTGAGGCGGATACGGGTGTTGGTGTTCGTGGCTGAATGCCAGTTCTGGCGCTCGGTTTCCACAAGCTCCTTGAATCGGGGCCACTCCTGAAGCTGGTCCCAGACCTCTTCGGTGATCTGGTATCGGGCTAGGATATCCGCGATGGGGTAGTGGTCGATTGCCACCTCACGGGCAAGCTTGACCACGTTGATATCCCGCCCTAAGTCTAGGGGTGCGATGGCATTCATGGTACACCTATTGACAGGTGGCTAAAATAGTGCTATCCCTAGTGTACCCCAATCCTGTCCACGCGTCAAATCAGGCATGATCGAAGCGATCCCGACCACTGTCTCGACGCATCCAACGCGCCCCGCACTGCGCGTGATTGGAGGCACGGCCCTCTCCCAGATGTACGATGAACGGGACCGTGCCGAGGCTGAACGCAAGAAGCGCGATGCCGTCGTGAACGACCCGGTTATGACTGACCTGTCGTCATACGTCGGCACTCAATATGAAATTTTCGCTAACCACCGCACAACGAACGCTGGCTGGGCCAATAGGCTGTTATCGGCGCTTCGGACCTTCAACGGTCAGTACGATGGTGCTAAACTGGCAGCGATACGCCAGTTCGGCGGCAGTGAAGTCTACCCCCGCATAATCGCGATGAAATGTCGCGGAGCCACGTCCCTGCTCAGAGACGTGTACCTGTCATCGGAGCGGGCTTGGGGGATTGCGCCCCCGGCTGACCCCGATGTACCGGTTGAAATCCAGCAAGCTATCCAGCAGCTTGTCATAATGGAAATCACCAAGCTGGCACAGGCAGGCCAGCCGGTGGACCAGTCGGCGGCGCGGTCGCGAGCCAGCAACCTGTTCTTGGCGGCGCGGGAGGCCGAGAAGGTCAACGCCAAGCGGCGGGCCAAGCTGACTGAAGAGAAGATCGAGGAAATCTTCGTGGAAGGGGGCCTGTACACCGCCCTCTCCGAGTTTCTGGTCGATCTACCGCTGTTCCCGTTCGCCTGCATCAAGGGGCCGGAAGTGCGGGTGGTCCCGCAGGTGCGGTTTATGAACGGAACCGCACAGGTGACCCAGCAGCCGAAGCTGTTCTGGTATCGGGTTTCCCCGTTCGACCTGTACTGGACGCCGGGGGCGTCAAGCATCGAGCAGGCTGACGTGATCGAGCGCGGCAGGATTACCCGCGCCGAACTCAACGACTGTCTCGACCTTCCCGGCTACAAACAGGAGGCTGTGAGGGGTGTTCTGGATGAATACGGGGCGGGGGGCATAGCTGACGACTGGGACTACACCGACACGGAGCGGGCGCTGTTCGAGAACCGCGAGAACCCGCGCTGGAACCGTTCGGGCATGATGAACACCATGCGGTTCACCGGGAACATCCAAGGCAAGATGCTCTTGGACTACGGCATGGACGACCCGGCCATCGTCGCGGACCCGCTTCGGGACTTCAAAGTGGAACTTTGGAAGATTGGACGCTGGGTGATCAAGTGCCAGTTGATCCCCAGCCCCCGGCAGCGGCATCCCTATTTCATAACTTCGTTCGAGAAAGTACCGGGAACGCCTGTAGGGAACGGCCTCCCGGATATCCTGTCGGACATTGAGGAAACCGCAGCAGCCACCCTGCGGGCGCTCGTCAACAACATGAGCATCGCGTCTGGTCCGCAAGTGGTCGTCATGGACGACCGGTTGGCCCCCGGCGAGAACGGTGAGCAGCTATACCCGTGGAAACGCTGGCACGTGAACAGCGACCCCGTGGGCAACAGCAACTCCCAGCCCCCGATATCGTTCTTCAACCCGCAGAGCAACGCGCAGGAGCTTCTGGGCGTCTATCAGTCGCTCAACGCAATGGCTGACGATCTGTCTGCCATCCCGAAGTACATGGCCGGGCAGGGCATGGGCAGCGGTGCTGGACGCACATCGTCTGGTCTTGCCATGCTCATGAACAACGCCGCGAAGATACTCCAGACGGTTGCGGCGAATATCGACCGGGATATCTTTGAGCAGCTACTGTACTCGCTGTTCGACATGCTGATGCTGACCGACAAGGAAGGTCTGCTGCTTGGTGACGAGAACGTTCAGGTGAAGGGTGTCAGCGTCGCCATCCAGAAGGAAACCGAGCGGGTACGCCAGCTTGAGTTCATGCAGATCACACAGAACCCGGTTGACGCCCAGATCATCGGTGTTCCGGGTCGTGCGAGCCTGCTTAGGGCGGTCAGCAGCAACATCGGACTGGACGGCGAAAACATTGTTCCCACGGCTGAAGCCATCGAGCAGCAAATGTTCGCGCAGGCTCAGCAGGCAGCGGCGGCGCAGGCCCAGACACCGGCAGCCCGTGCCGACGAAAAATCGAGGGCGCTGGACGCACAGGGGCAGGCACCGCCCAGTCCCGCGCAGCCAGCCCAGCAGCAACCACAAGCGCAACCGAGCGAGCAGCCACGTGCTGACACGGTAGGGTCATAGCAACAGGAGACAACCATGCCGCTTTTGCTTGACAATGAGGACGTGGCGCACACTTTCGTCAGTTCCACGGTGCTGACTACGGTCGTGACCGTTGCCAACTACACCATCGCGGATCATGACGTTCAGGTCACCGATCTGCTGGGCCGCTCCAGCGCAACGAAGACACTGGCGATTACCGCGTAGTGTACCCGCCGATCTACGCGGGGGAAGTTCTGAAGCAACCGGAAGAGAGGACTTTGGTCATGAAGGGTAAGAGCAAGAACCGCAGTTCGCCCACGTTCGCCAAGGGCGGCGGTAATTCTATGGTTGGACAGCAGCACGCAGGCCCGCAGAAGCCGGGCACTACGGCGCACGACATCTCTGGCAGCGGCGGCAAGTGGGCGTCCGGTGGGCGCGGTTGCATGGTCGGCAAGCAGTCGGCGGCACCGGCCAAGCCCGCCTAATCACTCTGGGGTGATAATGGCGGAACAGGTCAAAGCGGAAGAAAGGCTCGCGCGGTTCGTGGCGGGCCTTTCCCCCCACATGCAAGTCGAGTTGTGGAACGCTTTGCAGGGATACCACGAACAGTTCTACAACGAGTTGGTCGCAGCATCAGGTGAACAGCTTCCGAGGTCACAGGGCAAGGTGCAGGCCATTGAGGTTATCAACACGACAATCCGGCACTGCCGGGATATCGTGGAGCGTGTAGACAGAAGGCGGATGGCAAGTTCCCCGCCAAACAATGGGCAGAAAGTCATATGAGTTCTGGTGGGCAGGCCCCGATTGACACGAACGTCGTCATTCCGCGTGGCGTGAAAGCTGCGTCCGAGCGTTCTGAAGCTATTCACAAGCAGGCGTACAGCACGGGTGAGGCCGCGCCTCCCCAGAACGGCGCTACGCCTCCGCCAGTGGCCGCTACGCCCCCGCCAGCGCCGTCCCCGCCAGCGCCGCCCCCGGTGGCCGCTACGCCCCCACAGCCACCGCCTGCTCCTGTACCGCCCCCGGAGACAGCGGAGGACTGGAAGCACCGTTACACGTCGTTGAAAGGTCGTTTCGACCAGCAGGCTGGCCAGCTTGCCAACGCCAACACCCGGCTGACAAGTCTCGAAACGCTCGTGGCTGGCTTGCAGGCACCCAGACAGCCAGCGCCACAGCCCGCCCCACAGCGCCGCACCAAACGTCTCACTGACGAGGATGTGAAAGAGTACGGCGAGGACTTGATCAAGGTCGTGCAGAAGGCGGCGCTGGATGTCGTCGAGCCTGTGCTTGACCAGCGGGTGACTGGCCTGCGCACGGAAGTGCAAGGCAAGATCGACACGGTTGCTGCAAAGGCGACCAGTGCCGAGCGTGAGAGTGCCAACAGCGCCCACCAGCGTCTGCTGGACTATCTGGACAAGAACCTGAACACTTGGAGGCAGATCAACCATCATCCCAAGTTCCACACGTGGCTCTCCTTGACAGACCCACTGAGTGGTGCTATACGTAAGAACCTGTTGAACGATGCAGTCGCCAGAGGCGATGCCTCCCGAGCACTGACGTTCTACAAGGCGTTTCTAGCTGAAGAAGGTGTACCGGCCCCTGCAAACGGCAATGGTCAACTACAGCCCCCACCCACTCCCCCAGCGGGTAATGGCAACGGAACTGGAATTGACCTTGCATCGTTGGCGGCACCGGGCAGACCGGCAGCATCGGGCACAGCCCCCACGGCCCCCGACAGTGGTAGCGGTGAAATAATCACTCGCGCTCAAATCTCTACTTTCTACGCCAACAAGAACCGTGGGATGTACTCGCCTGAAGAGGCGGCGAGGCTCGAAGCGGAAGTCTTCAAGGCAGGCAGAGAAGGGCGCGTTCGTTAACTCTCGGAATGGGGACTGAAAATGGCCTTTGGCGTCGCAACAGGGGGTACGACCCCTCCGATTTGGCCTACCGGTTCGTCCGGTAACGGCCTCTCAGCAGCCGGGTTCATCCCGGAAATCTGGTCTGGGAAACTCATTGAAAAGTTCTACCACTCCACCGTCCTCGGCGCGATCAGCAATACCGACTACGAGGGCGAGATCAGGAACTACGGCGACAAGGTGATCATCCGCACCAAGCCGACGATCACCATCAACGACTATCTTGCAGATGGCCTGCTCGCCGTTCAGCGGCCCGCTGGCAACTTCGTGGAACTCAACATCGACAAGGCGAAATACTTCAACACGGCGCTCGACGACGTGATGGAGAAGCAGTCGGATATCAACAATCTGTCTCTCTGGGCGGACGACGCTGCGGAGCAGATGAAGATCAAGATCGACACCGACGTGCTCCTTGGAATGCTCACTGCTTGTGCGTCGGCCAACCGTGGCACAACGGCGGGCGCAATCTCGGCGGATGTCAATCTCGGCGTCACGAGCACCCCACTTGCGGTGGTTCCTCGGTCGCCGGGGGTTGGCGAAGTCGAAATCGTGGACGTTCTCCTTCGTCTCGGACAGGTCCTCGACGAACAGAACATCCCCGAGAGCGGCAGGTGGGCGATCCTTCCGGCGTGGGCCGGGACCATGATCAAGATGTCCGAGATGCGGCAGGTGTACCTCACTGGCGACAGTGTGACCATGCTGCGCAACGGGCGTCTCGGCATGATCGACCGCTTCACCATCTACATCAGCAACCTGCTCCCGAAGGGACCGATCACCGGCCCTCCGGCGCTGGCGGCTGGTGAGTGGGTCATCTACGCGGGGCACCCCCACGGGCTGACCTTCGCGAGCCAGATGACCAACGTCGAGACGATGCGCTCGGAGATGTCGTTCGCGAACCTTCTTCGCGGGCTTCAGGTCTACGGGTGGAAAATTCTCGACAGCATTGCTCTCGCACAGGCCGTCGTCACCAAGGCGTAGCATCACTGACGCCTATGGGGCAGGGGGAGTGGTGGTTCACTCACCGGCACTCCCTCTCACTCCAGAGTGATTATTCGAGGGCGGCATGGCGAACGCGCTGGACACAGTTGCGGATTACGTGCAGCAGGCACGGGTGCTCCTTCAGGACACCTATGGGCCTGCTTACCGCTATGCATCCATCGACATAGTGATGGCATTGAACCTTGGGCTGATGCGGGCGCGTCAGCTTCGAGCCGATTTGTTCATTCTCACCGATGGCGTGGTCCCGTATTTTAATCAGGAAAATGCCTCACCTGTGCCGTTTGAAGTGATGTATCGGCAAGGGCTGCTCAACTGGATCATAGGGCAGATCGAACTCCGCGACGCTGAAGGTAGCCAAGATGACCGGGCTGCTGCCTTGCAGAACGCCTTCGTCGCCCAGCTTACTGCCGGTAATGTCGATGTGAACGCTGGAGGCGGGTAATGGACTACATCACCCGGATCATGGCGAACGCACGTACCAGACTGACTGGAGTGGTTGACGACGCACTCCGTATGGGGCTGTTCGAGGCAGTAGACGAATTTTGCCGTGAGACAGACATATGGCAGGAAGATATTGCGTTCGACACGGTGACGTACACTCCTGATCTGGTCTACGATCTGGTCCCGACCGAAGGGACGATACTTCGGCTTATTGCGCTTAAAGTAACTGGGCAGACAGGTTCTCTGAATGGCACAATGCGCGTTCCGGGTGAGCTAAAGATAAGCTCAATGTTGAACGCTGATGTCAACGTGACCGCTACTGTCAGTCTGTCTCCAATCGACCCGGTAGAGGTTGGTAGTGAATTTCCTGTGATTGACGCGTGGATTTGGCAGCGGCACTTTACTGCGCTGACTGACGGGTTGATTATGAAAATGGCGTCGCAAGTGGACAAGCCCTACACCAGTGGTACGCTTGTTGAGTACCATGGCAGGCGGTTCCGCAATGCGATTGGTGTGGCCCGTGCCGACAACATCAAAGCCAACTTGGCTGATGGGCAGGCGTGGCAGTTCCCTGACTTTGCCGCGCAACGTAACTCAAGCACTCAGGTAACCTGATGGCTCTGCAAATCACCCATTCGTTCCAAAGCCCAAAACTGGATGGGCCGGACCCGACCGTGGTCCGTCCGTCCAACTGGAACGCCAATCATACGATTGCCGGTACTGGTTTCTTTGTTGCCGGTATGGTCATCGACTGGCTTGGGCATACTACGCCCGCTGATTTTCTTGAGTGCTACGGGCAGTCAGTAGCAGCAGCTTCATACCCGACCTTGTTTCAGAACTTAGTCAAATCCGATACGGTTACCTTCACTATTTCGTCACCGGGAGTGGTGAACTGGACTAGCCACGGGTTAGTGGTCAACTCCAAGGTTAAGTTCCGGAAGAACGGTGTGGCGACTTTCCCGACTGGGATCACGGAAAACGTTGACTACTACATCATTTCAGCAGGTTTTTCAGCGTCGGCTTTTCAGATTTCCGCAACGGCGGGTGGGGCTGCGATAAACTTCACTGGCAGTCAGTCTGGTGTTTTCACCGGGGTTAACGCTCAGTACGGTGTGTCAACTGACTTGTTGACGTTCACTGTACCTGATCTGCGTGGCCGGGTGACGGCTGGGCTTGACACCATGGGTGGCTCCGCTGCCAGTCGTCTGACTAGCCCACTGAACGGTGCCGTGCTTGGCAATTCTGGTGGTGCACAGACACATACGCTGGTAGTGTCGGAATTGGCAACACACCAACACAACAACCATCCACCGACTGCGGCTGGCAGTGCGACTACTGTAAGCGTAACAGTTGACAACGGTGGTGGGTTTACCCCGGCTGGTTCTATAAGTAGTAACGGTGGGTTTACTCCAACCGGCACGTTGAGCAGCAACGGCGAACACACCCCGGCTGGTTCACTAAGCAGCGATGGGGCGCATACTCCGGCTGGCTCAATTGGATCGGAGGCGGCGCATACTCATAGCATCGACCCGCCACCGACGGCAACGTCAGCGGCAGGGGCTGCGGCGGCACACACTCACCCCATCCCTGTGCTCAGTGGTACGGCTCAGTCTGATGGCCTTCATACCCACCCGCATACACTTTACGCTTCTTCTGATGGTTCACACTCGCATCATTTTTCAGGTGACACAAGCGACACCACTTCTGGCGGCGGCAATCTGGACCGCATTGTCCGTCTTACAAACAGCGACACAGGTGAGCAGGACAAGGTGACTTCGACTGGTGGCAGCCATACACATGACTTGGCCGGTGCCATTTCCAATAGTGGATCACATACCCACACCGTTTCTACAGGTGCGTCCAATACCAATTCGGGTGGTAGCCTTCTCGACCATACGCACACTGTGAACATTAGTTCGTTCACGAGTGCTGCTGGCAGTTCACATACGCATACTTGGACCGGCACCGCCGTACCGGCGCACACCCACACTTTCACCGGCACCGCCGTACCAGCGCACACCCACACTTTCACTGGTGACGCTGTGTCGGCGCATAGCCATACATTCACCGGTACGCCAGTTTCAGCACACACGCACACCGCAAGTGCGTCTGGTACTGTGACTTCAACGATGGCCGACTTCTTGAGTGATGCCGCTGGTAGTGACGGGGCGCACAATAACTTGCAGCCGACATTTATCACTCGGAAGTTAGTATACGTGGGGTAGCTACATGAACCTGACACCGACAGATTTCCAGAACTTGCTCATGGACAACGGCTTCCCGTTGCCCAAGTTTGGCGCGGATGGACACTGGGGAACTGAGACGAGCAACGCCATACAGGCGTGGTTCCGTGCTGAAACCGATCTTCTAAACGCAAACGCTCCTGCGTTGCCAAACAGCAGCGGCATTGTTCCGGCTGACTGGATGCCGGATTGCACTATGGACCGGGTGATCATCCACTGGACAGCCGGGGCCTACGTTGCCAGTGAGAACGACCGTGAGCACTACCACATCCTCGTTGATGGCAATGGCGATCTGGTCAAGGGCAAGTACCCGATCACTGCCAACGTCTCGACTTCGGATGGCGACGGGTACGCCGCTCATACCAGAAACGCCAACACCCGGTCTATCGGCATCGCAGTTTGTGCGATGGCCGGGGCGGTTGAAAGTCCGTTCAATCCCGGTCAGTACCCAATGACGCAGGAGCAGTGGCAGACGCTGGCGCAGGTCGCCGCTGACCTCTGTCGCAGATATTTAATCCCGATAGGCCCGAGAACTGTGCTTAGCCATGGCGAGGTGCAGGGTACGCTTGGCATAGCACAGTCAGGCAAGTGGGATGTCAACAAGCTTCCGTGGGACCCACAGGCTAACCCTATGCTGGTCAACGACTGGTTTCGCCAAGAAGTCGTTGGGAGGCTTTAGTGCCGAAGAAGTACGAGGAAATTCGTGACAGCCTCAAGCGTCGGGGTGCGTCCGATACTGAGGCTAAGCGGATTGCTGCTGCTACCTACAACAAGCAGCGTAAACCGGGTCAGCGCCCTGTGACGGGCAAACACAAGAAGGAGAAACGGTAATGGCATCGAAAGCACACAAGGTCGTTGAGCCGGCTGAGCCGGTAGGGCCAGCGAAGACGCTAGCCGAGGCCCGCGCCCAGCAGGCGGCGGAGAACGCGGCTTTCGCGGCGACGAACGCCGCGCTCATAGCCGAGGTTGAAGCTCGCGTGGACGCCGAGCCGAAACCCAGCAAGCGCACCGAAGCCGAGATGGCTCGCGGCAGCGGCAAGAAATAATCACTCTGGAGTGAGATATGGCTGAAGTAAAACGAGTAGCGAAGACCGCCGAGGCCGGTGGAATAACCAACGTGGCTCCCGCTGATCCGGCCATTACGATCACGGAAGTCAAGCCCAAGCCGATGGTCGAAGGAATGGAAGTGGGCGACTACGTTCCCTCTGCTGAAGACTTGGCGCGGCTTGCCAAGAACAGCGCCGCTCCGTTTGCAGGGCAGGCGGAACCGCCCCCGGAAGTCCCTCATACATCCACGCTGATTGCTCCGTCTAGGGCCAAGCAGACCATGGCTGAAATGGAGCGCGGCAGGGTGATTGTGGAAGAGAGGACCAAGCTCCGGGAAAGGCAGCTTGCTGGAGGGTAGATGACCGTATGGAAGGTGCAGGGCTTTGGAGGGATGGTTCCGGCATTAGACCCACGTCTTTTGCCGGATACTGCTGCTATGTACGCGCAGAACTGCCTACTCAAACCGGGCAGTATCGGTCCATTACCAGAACCTGAAGCCTTGCACACTTTGGGGGTCGGGGCGTCGTTCGCCTACAGGCTTCCAGCTTCCTACGCTGATGCGTCCTTTCTGTACGGTAGCACGTACATGGAGTTTAATGACCCGGATATGATGGTGATCCGGGCACCGGTCGTGGACGATCAGTATGACCGGTATTACTTCGTTTCCCCCCAAGAACCGCCAAAGTACAATACTAGGGCGCGGATCGACGCTTCCCAGCCAGCATGGCTGCTCGGTGTTCCTGCTCCCAGTGTGGCCCCGATTGTAAACTCGTCTGGTGGCGTGTCTTCCACACTGGAAACGCGGAGTTACGTTTATACGTGGGTTACCGATTACGGTGAAGAAGGCCCACCAAGCCCCAGCACGGAGCATACCGACAAGATCGACGCTTCGCCGTGGGTGATTACCTGTGCGTTGCCTACTGCGGATGACATGGGGGTTGATCGAAACCTGACTAAGCTGCGGATTTACCGCACAGTGACAACTGCGGAAGGCAGTGCTGCGTTCTATCTTGTCACTGAACTAACTCTCCCCACTGTAATTTTCAATGACACGCTTAGCAGTGCTGTAGTGTCGTTGAACCCGCAATTGGAAAGCACGCAGTGGGCGGGGCCACCATCAGACTTGTCAGGTTGGATACTAGCCCCGAACGGCTTCATTGTGGGCTGGCGTGGTACACAGTTTGCCGAGATATGGTTCAGCGAACCGTATCGCCCCCATGCGTGGCCTGCTGAATACACGTTGGTAGTGGAGTACCCGATTGTCGGGATGGGCATAAGCAATCAGACTATTGTTTGTTGCACAGAGGCTTACCCTGTCAGTTTGCAGGGTGTCCACCCGCATTACATGGAAGTCAACAAGCTTGTGAACCACGAGCCGTGCATGGCGCGTGGCAGCATTCTAAGTGGGCCGGAAGGTGTGTTCTACGCTTCCCCGAACGGACTGGTGCTGGTCACCCCCGGTCTGGCCGAGAACATAACCAAAGGCATCATCGGCAAGCGGGACTGGAACGGACTGGTCAAAGTACCAAGGTTGCGAGCAGCGCGGCTGGGTACGGCGTACTTTGCTTACGGTTCTGTCCAGATCGGTGTGTTTCAGGACGATGCTTTCCAGATTGACGCGTTTGCTACAGAAGACGTTACCGGTGCCCTCACAGGGGTTGTGATTGACCCGACTTCTGACCGGGTGTCGTTTTCTATGTTGCGGCAGGATACGCCGGTTGATAATTGCTACAATGACCCATGGTCAGGTGAGGTAATTCTAATATCTGATGGTGAGGTGCAGTGGCTCGATATTGTTACTGAGAATGTTACCTACCAGTCATATCTGTGGAAGTCCAAGATTTGGCAAAACTCTTATGAACGCAACGCGGCGGCGTGTAAAGTGTACTGGGACACCGCTGTTGGCTTATCCGAGAACCCAGTGGCTATGAACCCAAATCCGAACGAGATAAGGTTCTACGTCAAGGGTGGGAACTACCTTCAGGACACGCTTATTCTCACACGTCCACTGGAGGTGCCGGGCGAGTTGATAAGGCTTCCTTCTGGAGGCTTCCTTCTGGCGGGAAGTACGACTATATCAGATTTGAAATTGAAAGCACCTACCGTATTTTGAGTGTTCAGTTCGCTACTACGGTGAAGGAACTGGATGCTGCGTAGTAGGGAAACGTCATGACACAAGACCCCAAACTAAGGGCCATTCCCTACCCGCAACCGACGCTGACCAGCATTCATGAGGCTGTGCTGGCGTTGAAGGTTAATGTTGAACAATTGGCTGGAATGCGCGGCCACGATATTGGCCGGTCAATACGGCATGAAGAATTTCATGACGCGATTGATCCAATTCTCAGGGAGTTAATATCACTCCAGAGTGAGATTGACGGCATCGTTATCAGTCCACCAATGGCGGCGGCATCAACTACTGAAGTTCTGAATGGTGTCGAGACTAACAAGGCAGTCACCCCTGATGCACTAGCTGCACTATGGGAAAAGGGTGCTGACGTTGCCAGCGCTGCTACGATTTCGCTGGGCGAAGGTGGCTACTTCGTCATTACTGGCACCGCGACCATCACCGATATTGACTTCGCTACCCCTAAGAATGGGCGGTATGCGTGGCTGCGCTTTGCCGATGTGCTCACGCTTACACATAACGCTACCACTTTGGTTCTACCGAGCGGCGCAAATATCACCACGGCTGCTGGTGACCATGCACTTGTTGTGCAGGATAATAGCGACAACGTATATGTGGCAGGCTACATCCGTGCCGATGGGCGGGCATTGACTGCCCCGGTTGTAGCCAGCACTACTGATGTTCTGACTGGCACCGATGCAGTCAAGCCCGCGACCTCAGACGCACTAGCTGCACTATGGGAAAAGGGTGCTGACGTTGCCAGCGCTGCTACGATTTCGCTGGGCGAAGGTGGCTACTTCGTCATTACTGGCACCGCGACCATCACCGATATTGACTTCGCTACCCCTAAGAATGGGCGGTATGCGTGGCTGCGCTTTGCCGATGTGCTCACGCTTACACATAACGCTACCACTTTGGTTCTACCGAGCGGCGCAAATATCACCACGGCTGCTGGTGACCATGCACTTGTTGTGCAGGATAATAGCGACAACGTATATGTGGCAGGCTACATCCGTGCCGATGGGCGGGCATTGACTGCCCCGGTTGTAGCCAGCACTACTGATGTTCTGACTGGCACCGATGCAGTCAAGCCCGCGACCTCAGACGCACTGGCGGCGCTGTGGGAGAAGGGGTCGAATGTCGCGTCTGCGGGCACTGTGGCGCTCGGCGAGGGCGGGTTCTTCCACATCACCGGCACGACGACGATCACTGACATCGACTTCGCGACGGCGAAGGACGGCCGGTTTGCGTGGGTGATTTTCGATGGCGCGTTGACGTTGACGCACAACGCAACGACGTTGATTCTACCGGGGGGCGCGGACATCACGACTGCGGCGAACGATCGTGCTCTGTTCATTCAGGACGCCTCCGACAACGTTATTTGCTTGGTCTACGTCCCGGCAGCCGGCGTGTCGTCTGCGTGGCAAACCATCCTCGCACAGACGACCCCGACCGGCACCTATACCCCGACGCTGACGAACACGACGAACCTTGACGCGAGCACGGCCTACACAACACCGTATGTCAGGATTGGAGATCGTGTGATCGTCTCTATTACTTGGGATGCGAACGCGACGGCGGCGGCTGGCACAGGTACAGTCATGGGGGTAAGCTTGCCTATAGCGTCAAACTTCATCGCAACGGGTGACTGTCAAGGTGCAGGGGCGATGAACACAGCGGCGGGTTCGGCTGCATATACTGGTGTCATAGTAGGAGCCGACGCAGCAAATAATCGTGCGACATTTACCTGGCGATCCGGGTCAACGGCCAACACAAACGGGGCCGGCATTTTCATGTATCAGGTGCTCTGATGGCCGCGCTTGCCGGGCTCCTTGATGAATGGGTTCAGCGGGAAGATGGCCGCTGGCACCGCCCAGACCATCCAGAGGATGGGGTTATCACGCTTCGCGAAGGTCTCACGTTCAACGACTACTACGCCAAACGCGCCGAGCCGGAACCTTTGCCACCGCCCGGTCCCATTCGTGCCGAACTCGACGCGCTCAAGGCGCGGCTCGACGCTGTTGAGACGAAGGCAGAATCCTTAACCGCATCCGTCGTAGAACTCGAGGCCAAGGCGGCCGACGTCGCGCCGGAGCCGGAGGCAAAACTTGAACCAGAGCCATTAGTAATAACTCCGGAGTGATATTGACTTTCTATCGCTGGTAGTGTAATACAGCATGTCCCCCAAAATCGGTAGGCACCATGGCTAACTTCAACTTCAAGGGTCCGAAGCGCCAGAGCGAACGGCTCTCCAACCGTGCTTGGCAGCTTCTGAACCAAAACGCTAGGTGGGCGCGTAGGCAGAACCGCAGGAACTGGCGGCGCAACAGGCCGATCATCAGGAACATGAAGGAACTGATGAACGACCAGATTGCCAATGCTGAAGAGACAGGGCAGCGATACCGCGACGTTTATGTCCCATACGAAGACAAGTACATGGGGCAGATCGAGGGCTACCAAGGGAAGGTTGACGATTTCGCCAGCGAGGTCGCCCGGCTCAAGCAGGAGGCGCGGGATTACGGCGGCGAGGCCAACAAGGACTTCATGGTCGGGCGGGCGCAGTCGTCCGTTGGCCAGAACTTCGAGAAGATGCGCGAGAATGCCCTGATGACGCTCGAAAGCCGTGGCATCAACCCCGCTGCCACACGCTACGCCGGGCTGGACTACGGGGTGCGTACCGCCGAGGCGGCTGCCAAGGCGGCGGCTGGCACCGAGATGGGGTTGAGTGTTGACGAGACTTCCCGCAAAATGTTCCAAGACGCACTGAACCGCGAGGTGCAGGCGCTGGGGCTGAACGCCAACGTGATGGGAATGCGCAAGGGTATGGTGGACATTGGTCGCACCTACCCGGCGCTGGAACTGGAGCAGCAGTCTGGTGCGTTGCAGTCCGGTCAGGGTGCGATGGGTGGGCAGTTGGCGACTTCCGATCAAGGGCTGAAACTCAGGTCAAGCCCCAACGACTTCATGCGGACTATGAACGAGAGCATCGCTACATGGGCGGACACGCTCAACAAGGAGGCGACAGCCGAACTGGAGCAGCAGAAGATCGACGCCGCCAGCAGTTCCGGTATCGGCGGTATCGTCGGCGCGGTTGCTCCGTTCGTTCAGAAGTTCATACCCGGCTTCGCGGAAGGTGGCGAGGTGACGCCAGACATGTCCCCATCTGCGGGTGCTATCCCGGATGACGTGACCGCTAAGGTGGACACCGGGGAGTTCATATTCCCCGAACAGGCAGTTCGCTTCTACGGCACCGACAAGCTTCAGAAGATGGTGGACAGGGTGGCTCCAGCATCGGTCGAAGCGGCGATACCGGAAGAGGTGATGGGTTTCCAAGGTCCGCCCCAACTTCAGCCACCCCAGTCGCAGCGTATGCCGATAATCTAACTCCGGAGTGACAAATGCCTACCGACGCCGCGAAACGGGATTACAATGTTGCGTACCGTGCTAAAGCAGCTAGCAAAATAGCTGCCCGTGCGTCGGCGAAGAAGTGGAAAGAAAACAACCCAGACAAGGCACGGAATGTCTGGCTGAACTGGAAATATGGAATTAGCATAAATGATTACTATCAGCTTCTTGAGAAGCAAGGCGGGTGTTGCGCTGTTTGTCGTTGTGACAAACCATTAGGTTTGCACGGCAGGTCATTGAAGTGGTGGTGTGTGGACCACGATCATACCACTAACCAAGTACGTGGTTTGCTTTGTTCTCCGTGCAACGTGCTTGTGGGACGCATGGAACAGTCGGGTGCTGATGTTGTAGTGTATGCGAGGCAGTATATTACAAACGGCGGGCGCGGCCCGGTCATGCTGAAACTTGTGGCATAGGAGGCTGCTGTGGGGTTTGCCCAAGAAATTCGTGACTTCGTTGCGGCCTACGACGCTGTTGCTGGGCGATTGCAGGGCGACGAGGCGCTGGACATTCGGCGGATGGAAGCCGACAGTCAGCGCAATTACCGTGACTGGCTGATGGGGGCGCAGGGCCGCGAAGAGGACGCCTTGGTGGGGTACGCTGAAACTGGCAACCCGCTGGCTCCGTTCGACGTGGATCGCGCCCCGCCGACTGGTGGTGCTGGGCGTATGTCTATGTCAAGCGGTGGATTGACTGGCGATGAGGTCGCCAATCTCACATCCTACATAACGACAGCGGCGAACGCTCGTGGCATTGATCCCAACATTGCCCTTAGAGTAGCGCGGGCAGAAGGACTTAAAGAGGGGGTGTGGCAGTCTAACTTGAGTGGTAGCTACACTGAGGGTGGCAGGGAAGCGTCTTATGGGCCGTACCAGCTTTACATGGGTGGCGGTCTGGGTAATGTGTTCATGAAGGCTGGTCACGGTGATCCCCGTGATAAGTCTACAGTGTACAAGCAGATAGACTTTGCGCTCGATGAAGCAGCCCGTGGGGGGTGGACGCCGTTTCACGGTGCAGCAGATAACGGGATTGGAAGGTGGGCTGGACTGAAGGGTGCTCGTCCCATTGGTGTGTCAGGGCAAGTGGCTGAGCTTGCGGCGAACGTGGAGCCTGTTTCTTCTACAGGCAACGCGACTGTGGACGCTATGCTGGAAGACAGTTTCGGAAACACTGACGCTGATTATTTGCAGTGGCAGAAGGACCGGGCAATCCCGCAAGGCGATGCCGCTAACGATTACCTTGGTCCCGAAGGCGATGCCGCTAACGACTACCTTGTTGCCGAAGGTAAGGACGTAGACGCGCTGACAGGCCCCGGCGACGCCTCGGAGTACGACGTAACCGGCAAGGACGACTTGCTGACTGATGCCGGTATCACGCTGGCTGGTTCCGAAGTGCCGGAAATTGTCACTCCGGAGTTAAAAGGCGTTGAGCCGGTATCACTTGAACCAGCGGTGCCCGAAGAAATCAACGCGATGGGCTTCGACCCGCTCCCGCAGCGGTCGGGCCATACTGACCGAGTGTCTGCGGCTGGCTATGATGGTGAGGTGTTCGCATCGATTGACGCGCCACTCGACCGCAGCATGCTCCCGCGCATACTTTACTTCGGGCGGAAAGTATTCGGGGCAGGGGGAGGCGGAGCCATTGACACTGGCGACGGCGATGCCGGTGCCACTGCCATGGACGCGGGTGTCGGCCACGCTGATATCACCTTGGTGGAGCGTATAGAAAACGCTATCGAGAAGCGGTTCCCCGGCATTTCACAGGACCAGAAGACGTTGCGGGTCCTGTCTACCATCTGGAACTGGAACATCCGAAAGGGCAAGGACCCCGTAGGGGCGGCGTTCGGAATCTACCAGCTTTACAAGAAGATGTTCAACGACCTGACGGAGCTAGCCAAGCTCGACATTGGGGATGGCAACTTCACCGAGGGTTTCGAGAAGTTCGCGGAAGCCTACTCGCTGATCCCTGACGGCGAGGTGATGACCATCAACCAGAACCCCAATGGTACGTACAACGTCGTCACCACGACCGAGGACGGCCAGACGGAGGTACAGGTCGATCTTGACGCCAAGGAAATCGTGTCTGGTATCATGGGGATTACCCCTGACCAGTTCGACAAGCTGGTGGAAGCCAAGTTCATCAAGCCAGAAGATGCGCCGAGCACGCTGTCCGGCTCGTTAGAGCTTTACCGTGAAAGGTCCGGTGCTATACCGGAGAGGCCGGGGGCCGACGCTATTCCGGCTCCAGAGGACGAGGGTGCGATACCGGCTGGTTCGCTGGAGGGAGAGGAAGGCATACAGGTGGCATCGGCTGATCCTAATGCCCCGGTGCCGACGACTGCTACGCCGCAACCACGATCCGTGACGATCCGTCCGAAGCCGGACGCAGTGCCGCCCCCCATGTCAAGGCAAGAGTTCGAAGACTTAATTGTGAACATCCCCAAGGAAGACGCTGCTATTATCACTGAAATATGGAAGCAGGACTGGGAACGGTACAACGACTACATCGAGACGCTTCCGACGTTGCAGGATATTGCAGCCCAAGAGGCATACAATAAGTTCTTTGCCAATTACGTCAAGGAGCCGCCAGACGAGTTCATTGCGCCGACAAAGTACGGTGCCTTCATTGGCGGGGTTGATGTGACTTCGGAAAGCGGCAAGCGTGCCGCCGACACTATGCGCGCCATGATCGACGCGCATAATGCGCGGGTCACACAGATCAAGGAAGCGGAGGCTGGATATATTAGTGCCGATGTCCGTGACAGAATGATCGGTGCTATTCCTAAGGAAGTGGAGAGGTACGAGCCTGACCAGCCGCTTCCGGATCCGGGCTGGGATTCGACTGCCAAGCCAACTGATGTGACTGGTGGCACACCGATTGAGGCTCGGATATTGACGCGCCCGCTTAATGAAGCAGCGGCGTTGTCACAGGAACACTACGCCGCTGTTGGAACTGCTTACGACAACTATAACACTCGCGCTAAAGAATGGAACGAAAAGCTTGGCAGCCGTGCGCCGCTCCTTACACCTGACCAACAGATGGAGGCAAAGGTCGCTATTGACGCGGCGTATGATACTTACGTCGGCAGCGACATGGAGCCGGGAGAATTTACTGCCGGGTTTGAGAACGCAGAACCAGAAGTGAGGGAGGCAGCGGAGTACATTACGAGATATGGCGGTGGCGCGGCTGGTCTGGTCAAGGACACTGCTATGGCTATGATGAACATACCTGAAAACCGTAACATGGGAATGTCGCCAGAAACGGCTTTGCAGAACGCTCATGATGTGCTGTTGTTTGTTGCCAGCGGCAAAATGTATGACGAGAGTTTGTTTAAGGCTACTCGTGTGAAGCCTAGCGAAAACATGCCCGCTGGCATTGTCAAAGTGGAAAACCTGATCAACCCGAAGGAGCCGCCGTTCTACATGCCCGAAACCAGCTTCGTGGCGCTTGACGCCGTTCGGCAAGGGTTGGCCAACCAGTGGTTCGATGAGAAATGGCAGGGCACGCTAGACAGGGCTGCACGTTCATACGAGGGCTTTACCGACGCCATGGCCAGAGGCGAGCGTGCCATCAAGGATCAGCAGCGAATGAACGAAATTGACCAGTTTCTTCCGAGCCAATGGCTTTCCGACACGGCGAAAGAAGTGCAGCGCCGCGAGGTCGAGCGGGCGCAGTCGACTAACCCGCTGTATTACCACGGTGCTGGTGAGTTCAACCCGATACCACTTCTTGAGGAATAGTAAGCCATTAGTGGCTATAACGCAGGAATAATCACTTCGGAGTGATATCATGGGGATGCGGCACAGTTTGGGTTGGGTTGAACTGCGGCACAGTTTGGGTTGGGTTGAACCCGGTCTTGAGCCTAAGACTACCAGCCCGTTTTGGGGTACGGCTGAAGCTGGCGTGCACAATGCCCTCCAGATGATGTCTGGTTTTGGCTACGCCCTGTCCAACCGGATGGGCGACGAGGGAATGCGCACGTTCTTTCAGCGGGCCAGCGAAGCTGAAGGGCGGTATTCCGAAGAGGCAATCGGTGAAACGCCTCTGTGGAACCAGCAGTACGTCAATGAACCGCTGACAATGGACAACCTCTCATGGGGGAGGTTCTGGACCAAGCAGTGGTTGAACGCGCCTACACTGGTTGGGCAAGCCGTTTTTGCGTACTTTGGTGGCATACCTGCCGCTATAGCATACGGCGGTGCGATGACGACTGGCGAAGCCATGACGCCGATCATCGCTACGTTTGCCAACCTTACGGACGAAGAGGTGCTGTCGAACCCGGCAGCCAAGGAGTTTGTCGATCAAGGCATGGCACCGTCTGAGGTGCGGCAGGCGCTGGTCGATAAGGCAATTGGTCTGAGCGACGTGCTTTCGTTCGGTGCTGGCGCGGTCTTGGGCCGGTTTGCTCCTGAGACGCTTATCGGTCGGGCATTAGCCGGGACCGGTGCAAAGACTGGTTTAGGCAGGATTACTGGCGGTGTTTTTGGCGCTGGTGCTGGCTTCGGCGTAGAAGCAACTGAAGGTGCTGTCCCGGCTATTGCACAGAACTTGGCGTCGGAGCGGACTTACGGCGCGGTTCCTGAAACCAGCGTCGGACAGGCGATGTTCGAGGAAGGCATTCTTGGTGCTGGTCCCGGCGCAGTTGCTGGTGTTCTTTCTGGTGGCAAGGCCAACCCAAGCTGGGAGACTGTGCAGCCGGGTGCGCCTGACATTAACGAGCAGGCAGCGATCAGCGACCAAGGCTGGTTACTGTTGAACATCTTGGCGGCGCGGGAGGCCGCGGCGCGGGAGGCCACGGTCGTTCAAGAAGACGTGACCGACGCCGAGGTGACTGGGGAGACTGCTGCCCTGATCACGCCGAGACAGGCGGGACCTGTTAGTCTCGTTCCAGCCCTCCGCGCGGCAACTCGCGCTTCCAACATCAAGGGGATGGAGGGACAACTAGAACCCGACCCGATCGCGCAGAGCGTGTTGAAAGCCGAGCCGGGCGCATTCGCGTCGATCGATAGGTTCATTCGCGACAACGGCATTACGTCCCTTAAACCGCTTTCCGGTGGCGCATCGAGCGTCATTCTGGACGCCGGTGACAAGGTCGTGCGCGTCGGCCAGGGCGAAATCCTGCCGCGGCATGCGTCTCCGCTGGTGCTCAAGCCGATCGCTACCGCCAACCACGGCGGCGTTCGCGTCGAAATCCTCCCGAAGGTCGAGACGCGGGGCATCACTCAGCGCGACGTCGAGGCCATGCAGTCGCTTCTCGCAAAGGAGGGACTGGATTGGAGCGACGCCGGTACGGACAATCTCGGGCGGCTACCGGATGGCTCGCTGACGATCTTGGACGGTGAGGTAAAGGC
>Ga0194128_10002971_pt1 | contig 26750 bp, 26 predicted proteins | sample TA2KigCa65mmetaG_FD_148650 | JGI IMG/M metagenome (GOLD analysis project Ga0194128, IMG submission 148650) | Freshwater microbial communities from Lake Tanganyika, Tanzania - TA2015037 Kigoma Deep Cast 65m | ecosystem: Environmental > Aquatic > Freshwater > Lake | place: Tanzania: Lake...
GATGTCCATAACCAGAGCCGACTTCCGACGCGCCGTCCAGCGCTTGATCTCTTCGTCCATCTCGATACTCATGTGCTATCTCCTTCGAGAACATAACACCTGAGCAGGAAATCAGTGGGTCAGTACAGGGTCAATATCGCGACAGGCAGAGGAAGTACTGACGCTGAACAAATCAAAGCGCGGCTTGCCACGAAGATCTCTCGAGAGGAAGTTGATCGCGCTCAAAGACTATCGCTTGAAATAGCAATCGAGAATGAACGTTAAGCTAAAGACTTGGTTGAGACCAACCGCCTTAATCGATCAACCCGAATAGCGAAGGGTTCAGAGAATCGTCCGGGCGGGTTTAGGATCGCCACGACATTCAGATGAACGGGTTCCCATGCCGGGATGTAACGATTCGATCACCACCAGCCGGCGGCGCTGGCACCAGCGACTTTTCTCGCGCCGCGACATCCAACAATTCCGCAGAGGCACCAAGCGAGCGCAGTATCGACTGCACGCCCGCCAACGCGCGAGGCCGCGATAGAATCGCAATCACGGTCAACCAGCAGAGCCGAATGTCCAGCCAGAGCGATCGATGGACGATGTAGAACAAACCCAACCGACCCTTGCCTGGACGGATCAACTGGTTGTAGGCGGTGTCGGGGTCTGCCTGATCCTTAAGGATGTCGCCCTCATCCGAGAAAACGATCGACGCGAAATCGGTGATTCCGGGCTTCACCGACAGCAACCTCTTCTCCTCAGGTGTATAAAGATCCGTCTCGCGTTTCACATTCGGACGGGGCCCCACGAGACTCATGTCACCCTTGAGGACGTTCCACAACTGAGTGAGTTCATCCAGCTTATAACGTCGGATGAAATGACCGACAGGCGTGATGCGTCGATCGTTGGATCCCGTCGAATCGACACCGCTTTTGTCGGCGTTGATGATCATCGAACGAAGCTTGACCATCTTGAACAGTCGCTCCCCCTTTCCGACGCGTGGAACGACGTAGAACGGAGAGTGCCTGTCCTGCTTCCAGACGAGGAACATCACCGGCAACAGCACCGGCGATGCAAGCAGCAGACCAGTCGCCGAAGCGACGATGTCGAAGATCCGCTTCACCCGATCATCCGCGGTAGAAACTGTGGACTTGATCGCAGATGTAGTGCACCTCGTCGTCCGTAACGAACACGTTCATCGGCAGCATGATGCAACGCGCGAAGAACCGCTCGGTCTTGGGCAACTTGATCTGGAATCCGAGACGCTCCCACTGGTGCACGGCCTTTCCGCCCCACTGGATCAGCGTACCGATACCGTTCACACGCAGGTGCTCTTTCAGGCCATCGCGACGATCGACCTGCAATTCGTAGTTCTGATACACGTCGAAATGACGGGGGTCGGAATCCGGCGCCGGCGGCAACCGCAGTTCCGGCATGTCACCGAGTCGGGCTTGGTAGATCCCGGCGACAGCGCGCCGACGAGCCACGACCTGGTCATAGGTCTTCAGGCGATGCAGCAGGAAAGCCGCCTGCAGATTGTCCAGACGGCTGTTGCGCCCCCAACTGCGCACCTCGCCCTCCGCATCGCGTCCGTGATCGTGCAACTGCCACGCCTTGTCGGCGATGGTGTAGTCGTTGGTGAGGAACCCACCCCCGTCACCCAAACAACCGAGTACTTTCGCCGGGAAGAAGCTGATGGCCGACGCGTTGCCGAAAGTCCCGGCGTGCTTGCCCTTGAACTTCGAGCCGAGCGCCTGCGCAGCATCCTCGACCACGAACAAGCGATGCTTGGCGGCGATGGTCATGATGCGATCCATATCGCAGGTCCGTCCGTTCAACTGCGTCGGCATGATGCCCACCGTACGCGGCGTGATTGCCGCCTCGACAGCATCCGGGTCGATGAGGTTGTCAGCGCCGAGCTCCACGGGCACAGGAACGCCCCCGGCTGTCCTGACCGCGGCGGCGGTCGCCAGCATCGTGTGAGACGAGAAAATGACCTCATCACCGGGGCGCATCCCGACCGCCATCCACCCGAACTCCAAACCGTCCGTCGCGTTGGCCACGCCCATCGCGTACTTCGCCCCCGAGTATTGGGCGAGGGCCGCCTCGAATTCACGAAGATCCTTCTGCAGGATGAATGCACCTCGCTTGCCGACCTCATCGAAGATGCTCAGGAAGGCGTCACGATCGTCCGTATAAACGCGAGGGTAGTTGAAGAACGGGACGGTCATCTTCGCTGACATCTGTTACGCCTCTGAAATTTATTGTTTGAAAGGTCGCGCGTTACCGCGCCATCGATGCTTGCGCAGCGAAAGCTACTTGATCGACATCGGGGTAGTATATTTTCTCGAGGACACGGGAGCTAGGAGCAGGCGCATCGGGCAGCGTGATCCTACGCGGCGCGGCACGCAGTTCACCCGGCGCCAGGTGCTCCACCACCGAAGCGATGATCTCCGCAGACATCCCGCAGGTGCGCCAACTGCCATCCACAGCAAGCATTCTTCCCGTCTTACGGACCGACTCCACCACTGGCGTGGGGTCGAAGGGGTTGAGCACCCGAAGATCCACAACCTCGGCCGACACCCCTTGAGCAGCGAGCTGGTCCCGCGCCTTCATGGCGAGCAGCGTCGAATACCCGGAAGCGACGATCGAGAGATCGGTCCCCGCCGCTAGACACCGGGGGCCGACAGTCCGCAGGTCTATCTCCTCTACATCTGGAAGATCGTCCGTCTGCGAATACAGCCAGCGATCGTCAATGTACATCACGGGGTCGTTGCACAAGACCGACGCAATAAGGAGATCGCGTGCATCCGCGACCGTCGACGGCATCACCACACGTAACCCAGGAATGTGTGCAAACCAAGAGTGCAGCGCTTGCGAGTGCTGGGCTCCCTGCTCGCCGCCACGGTTGATGATGCCGCGGATAGTTACTGCAGGATGTGCCTGGCCGCCCACCATGTGCGACCATTTAGCCGCCTGGTTTACCACCGCATCCATCGCATAAAGCATGAAGTCGATCCGCGGATGCACCACAATCGGTCGCATCCCGGAGAGGCTTGCGCCCACCGCAGCACCGGTGCACGCGGATTCCGAAACGGGCGTGTCAATGATTCGATGCACCCCATATTTCTTGTCGAGGTCCGTCATGGAATTGCCGACATACCACGGACTCCACAGACCCTGTCCGATAACGAAGACTTCCGGGTATTTGTCGAGCAGATGCTCGAACGCGGCAAGAATGGCTGTGCCGTAATTGTAGGTCTTCATTTCGCGTACACCCGGTCCAACAGGGCGGATTCCGCCGGGTAGGGATCCTGCATCGCGCGCTCCCAGGCCTCTTCCATTTCGCGGTTCAACGTCGCCTCAAGATCAGCGTCTTTCGCCGCAGACCAGTGACCTTGCGCAACCATCGCGGCACGCAGCCGCGCGATAGGATCGCGCGCTTTCCAGTTGGCGACATCATCCTGCGATCGGTTGACACCGACGTCGATATCGTCACGCCAGTCGACATGCCCATACCAGCGGTAGGTCACCGCCTCAATGAACGACGGACCGCCACCCTGTCGAGCGCGGATCACAGCATCCTTGGCCGACTCGGCCACTGCTATCACATCGTTGCCGTCGATCACCCTCGCCGGAATATCGTTGGCGACAGCGAACCTAGCCGTCGCGTCCGAAGGCTGACGGATCGAGATGTGCATATGGCTCGCGAACAAATTATTTTCGACGACGAAGATCACAGGGATATTCTGGATCCGCGCGAGGTTGAGCGACTCGTGGACGACGCCCTCCTCGACTGCACCATCGCCCAGATAGGCCACCGCGACATCTCCGGTCTTCTGCAACTTGGCGGCCAAACCAGCACCGACGGCCAATGCGACCGTACCCGCTACGATAGGCACTGAGCCGTAGAAGCCCTTCGTTTGGTCCCAAAGGTGCATCGACCCACCCATACCGCGGGAATGACCCGTGTCCTTGCCCAAGACCTCGGCGAACAATCCATGGACGCTCGAACTCAAGGCGAGCAGGTGGGAATGCGACCGGTGGGCCCCAAAAATGCGATCGGTCGGCCGAAGAGACGCTGAAACCCCAACAGCGATGGCCTCCTGACCCACACCCAAATGGACAGGACCGCCGATCAGGCCATCGCGCCGAGCCTCAGCCAACCTATTCTCGGCAATTCGAATGCGTAACATCGAACACAAAAACTGCCGCGCGACAAGAGCCGTAACCTGATCCACGTCTAGCGGCTCTCGAAACCTATCTGGAGAAACCAGATCGCCTAATGAAGGATTCTTCTTGCTCAGTTTGTCTTACGCCCCGTCATAACGAACTTAAACGCTGAATATTTAACGTCAAAAAGCCGGTCAACCCACCGAGAAAACGAAGTGGCGTTAGCGACCCCAACCACTCTACTCACAATGGGCATCGCCCAAGAAGCGCAGCCGAAATACCATATCCCAAATGAACTGAATCTATCGCTGTAGGAATTAATCAGTTCAACTGTCGGCATCCGTCGAAGAGTACTAGCAGTCCGCTGGCCACGAACATAATGAATAAACCTATTCAGACGATAAAACAAATTGTGATTCAGCGAATCCACACAAACAAAAACCCCCCCGGGCTTGAGTAACCTAACAATCTCCTTTAAAACAAGTTGATTATCTCCATAACTTAACCCTCCCGCGCACATAACCATATCGAAGGATTCACTGGCAAAGCCCGTTCTCTCGATGTCCGCAACAGCCACCGAAAGATTTTCGGACTCACAATATCGAGCTCGAACGACCTCCAGTGCAGAAACTGCAATATCGGTGGCGGTCACAATGGCTCCTGAGTTCACAGGAATTGCCGTAAAATTTCCTGTCCCGGCACAAAGCTCGAGTACATTCGGATTCGGCCCAAAATAAGAAAGACCAACGTTAATCTCTGTCTCGAATTTTTCGTACGGCTCTCTCAGATACCCCGGAACCGTGTCCTTGCCACTAGGCAAAGCCCCCCAATTTCTCGCCCTCAATACTGCGTCCGAGACACAATTGTACCGGACAGTCTCGCGGCGTTTGTCGTCCATCACGAGCGCAAGCCCAACCGTTCTATCCGATCAGCTAACAAGCCGTAAACCTGATCGAATGAAAAGCGATCAAGATAAAGTTGTCGCGCTCGCTCCCCAGCCTCTCGGGTTGCATCAGGCGAGAGTAGCATTTGCTCCATGACCCTCCCCAGCCTCTCACCGTTAGCATCGGCCTCACAATACCCAATCCGACTATCCCGGATTAGTTTGCCCACTTCTCCATCTAGAGTGCTCACAATTGGCAACCCCAGTGCCAAAGCATCAACGATTTTATTTGGAATATTGAGCGTAAAGTTCTCAATATTTTTATAGGGAATAAGCGCCGCCACCGCCGCGGTCGACAAAGAAACGATTTTCGGCAGATCAACCCAGCCAGAAAAGACCACATTAGAGCTATCCGCCATCATTCGCCTAATTTCCTGCTCCGACCCGCCACTACCACAAATCACAACCTGAAAATCCACGCCGCGTTGGTTGAGCTGATAAACAGCTTCTTTAATCGCCGTGAAATCGAAAACCGACATAAAACTGCCGACAAAAATAAACTTATTTCTCTTCGAAAGATTCACCCCGAGCGCCCGCCACCACTCGCGCGAAGTCCGGATCTCTTCCGACGAAGCTTGCGGCTCACGAACCGTTAAAGGAACAACAATATCGTCGGCCGACACAGGCCGACCAGAAAAACCAGCTATCCAGTTCATGTACCCGCTGGACATCGAACACCGCACGGTCGCCATCCCAACCGCTGCCTTACCCGCTCGGAAGTACGGAAACAATAAGGCGCGAAGCATAGGCCGAAGACAACGAGGCGCCGCCTCAAGAAACAGCGATGGCCATTGATCCTTCACGTCTATAATCGTTGGAATGCGGCTTGCAACACACCACTTCACTGTGACCAAGGCCACCTCAATTGGAGGATATCCGATAAAAACAACGTCTGGCAAAGCGAAACGCCCAGAGAGAAGCAAAGCCCTGAGACGAAAGGCGAGTACCACGTGGTCGAACAATCGGGCAAATCCAATATTTTTTCTATAACCAGGAGACGGTACTAAGTTTATCGTCAGTTGGGGTCCTTGAACTATACTGGTAAATGCACCCTTACGATGTCGCTTATTTTGGTGGTAAAAATCCGAGCTCCAAATTACGATCTGATGCCCACGGCTGATTAGCGTATCCGCTAAATTCATTGCGCGCATCGGTCTTACAGAGCCACCGTCGCAATGAAGGGGCTCACCTGTCTGCACGATCCATATTTTCATTTATTCCTCATTAGTCGTCCCTGAACATTTCGCTTTCCAAATCACTCCCGCATTTTTTTTGGAAGACTATTGCACCGCCAAACGCGACGAAGCGGCCGCCCGGCCGCTCAGCCACTCCAGCACAAAAAATCGAAATATCAACACCAAGAAAAGCCCAAGTAGAGCTCCCCTGATCGGCCAAGGACTGATACTCGACAGCCAAACCCATATAACTCCCATCAAAACCGCACCCAACTCGATGGCCACTAGAACCACCGGCGCGCAATGCCAATAAACGAATTCTCGTGGTATCACGGTAATCGCCACACACAACTGCAACATGAACACGAACACAACTAGCCAGTAATCAACTGCGACCCCGGGGTAAACAGCCGGGAGAGCGGCAGCGGCAACGCCGCCACACACACTTGAAAAAAACAAAACAATCAAACATTTCGACGACATAATAATTTCACGAGAAGTAATATCACCTCGTAGCAGTTTTCCACGCGCCATACTAAAAACTAAATAATCCAGAGACATAACCATAATAGAAAAACACGATGCCAAAAGCGAAAAATAGGCAAGTTTTTCAAACGCAACGAGCGAGACAACCAGCCGATCGGAAATCGACAACAGTATCCCTAACGCCGATATCAACCAATAAATTTTATTGACATCCACCATCCGACCGACCGCTTCAGGCCACCGTCGGACCGAAGAAAGCCGTTTAATCGCAGCCCTTCGCGAACTAACACCACTTTTCAGGACGAAAAACACCGCGAAATTTCCAAGGGCCATTGAACCAACCAAAGCGGCAATGGGCTCAAATTCGACCTGTACCAAGATGAAACTAGCGGTACCGAACGCCAACCCTTGGAACAGTCCGCGAACAGTCGCAAACCTACCCCAAGATTCAAAACGCTCCGCGTAAAGTTCAAACCTCAATGACTCGTCGATCATTCTTTCTGAAAAAAAATAGACACCTATCGCGATAGCCGAAAGTACTACAAGCTTACCCTTGAGAGAAAAAAAAAATATTATTATCAACGCGCCAAGAAAACTAACTGCGATAAGCGAGCTCAGGTAATCTTGATACCTGTGCGCGAGCATTGATGACTTCTTTAGCGAGAAGTAAGCCGAGTAAAAATCTCGATGCAAATCGAAGCCAAGGAGACCGTTTAACACCATAACGGCGAGAAACGCCGCTGCGAGTTCAGAGGCCAAAAAATTACCAAACAAATAATTCGTAACAATTAAACTTAACGGCTTAACCAAAACACCTGCAGCACGCCCGACCATGTACTCTACATTCATGAAACTTTTTACGACTGTAGCACTCAATTGCGATAGTAAGCTGTCAGTGCGTACCTTGCCCCTTCGCGGCACGGCCTCGCTCTATGTACAGACGACGTGTCCACCAAAAACACATCGCCCGCGCCGCACAACAGGGGACGGATCTCGTGTCGATTACGAAGCTCTTCCTCTACCCAGCCATCTGGCAATTTACTGTATTTTCGCGTGCCATCACGGTGTATCGGCCAAAAACTCCAGTAATGACCTCCCAGCAGGGCACGAACCTTGAACTGTACTGAGTGACTCCCGACAACCCACTCAAACGGCCCCGACGCCTCTGTCGTATCAGTCAAAAACATAAAAACTTTCATTTGACGCCTAAGCGAATCTATATGCCACCTTCCCAATTCGGCCCTGCTATTAGATGGAAGCGGCTTATTTGAATACGCTAAAACTGTATACGCCTCAACACTCCGCCCAAGAAACCTACTAACCACATCGTTAGCCATCTTCTCAAAAACAGAAATATCAGCGCTCAAAAGGTGACCATCCCAAATTCGCTTCTCTGTACCTTCGTAATTGATTTCAGCGCCTGACGGTGACATATCATCAATAAATACCCTGATCTTCTCTCGAGAGGCCGCATCCAACCAGGTACCCAAATATGCGGACCCAGAAACCAAAATTTCCTCCCTGTAACTTTCTACTCGTGCTGAAAACCTACTGGTGCGCATTCGATAACCTCCGCGACTGCGTGCTCCTATAAATAAAGATACAAATCGCCAAAACAGATATCGCCGACTGATCGAAAATTAACATTAAATCAATAGGCGACGAAAAGAAAATGCTAAAAAAATAAGCCAGACCCGCACAACCCAGCCAAGTCAATTTCCCAGGCATAATAGCCGCAGCTCGAGCGAGCAGGCGAGCCACAATCCCAACATATATACAAATTGCCACTACACAAAAAATAATGGGCGTCGTTAAAACAAAGGCCGCCAATAAACCCGGCGACGTTCCTTCTCTATCATTCAGTGCCACTGCAGTGATCATCTCGTAGTTGATACGACTCAGCGTGCCTGGCGAAGGACGCGAAACAGCAAGCCAACCGCCAGTTACCGTATCCAGTCGATATAAAAAATTTTGGAGAGGAGTAAAAAAATTATCCGCTAATTCGCTTACGGAATACACCGATACGTGCCCAACTGAATTGATTAAGGAAACCCAAGCCGTCGAAAATCGGCCAATGAGATAGAGGGCAATACCTTCAAATGACATATCGGAATACACGTCGAGCACCGCATCGAGGTCCGATCCTGTTTTTATGATCTCACCACCTAGAATCGCGGTCACCATCAGTAGGAAAACCATGGGCACCGATACAAGAAAAGTAATCGGCCAAGTACGTGGCACGGGACCACAGGCCTGGCGGAAAAATATTCCACCTCGAAACTGTTCTGGGAAAAACGAAAACGCTAGCGCGATCGTAGCCAATAGCATCGGACCAATCCCAGAAGCACATAGGGCAGCAGAAACGCCGAGCACAAAACCCCGTAACCGTGCGGCCTGACGGTGAGAGCGGTGGATATCCGCAAAAAACAGCTCTCTAAAAATTAAGAATTCAATTATGGGAGGAAGGGCTATATATGCCAATTTGCCGATTGAAATCTGATCTGAGATATTATTTTCTGCGTACCGCCAACCAGACATATCGGATAAATATCCGTAGGTCGAAATCGATAGCACGACAACCAAAACAACCCATCTCGCCTTGCGTTGTACTGGGGCACCTCGGATGACTCTATCTCTCCGAGTTAAGCGCTCGAAGATCAGCGCACCAATCAGGGCCAACATAATCAAACAAATGTAGAGAGTTTCTGCAAGCGTAAGGCCGGGGTAGTTATAAAAGGTGACACGAAATCCAGAGGCGTATGCCAGCGCAGGAATAAAGTAGAAAATAAATAGGTAGATCGCAAAAACTTTTTCAGGAGTCCGTGACTTCATATTACCGAATCAACTAACATGACAAAACGTGGTTTTCTTTAAAAGTCGCTTTTGTAAGGAAAATATATCCCGTTCAAACGAGATATATAGTGATTCAAAGTGCGCGGTGGCCCCAACAGAAGCGGGATCAGAACCCGCTGCAATGCGTCGGGTACCGATTCATCATCACCGGGGTGGTCAAGCAAGTCCAGTATCTGTTTAGAGTAGATATGGTCGCGGTTCCGGATCGTAGTGAACGATGGGCAGCCCAAAGCACGCGCGTCCCACGCGCTCGATGAGTATAACGAGATGCAGAAGTCGGAGCTAAGCCAGCCTAGAGCGGAGTCCGTATAAAAAGTGAGGTGAGCAAAATTCTCGGTCAAGGTTCGCCTGAGTCGAAGATACTCGCCAGTCTTCATGTGTGCCGGATGACTGGAGTAACTCAACCGCAGTTTCCGTCCTACCTGTGTTGCATAGCCGACAATTGCTGATAGGATTTCTTTTTCGGCGAGAAACGCGGCGGAATCAACGTATGGCATCTCGTGACCAGTCGATCCATTGATGTGCACCACGAAAACATCTAGGTCGGTTCGTTCGCGCCTAAGTCTAGCTATGGCGTCATCAAATTTCCCGAGAGATTCTCTTATCGAAAGAAATTTTAAGTTTAGCCAGCCAACTCCTCTACGCTGCCGTTTGAAAGCCTCCGGCAGTTCGATACCCCGCACCATTTTAATGAAGGATTGTTTTTCGTAATCGCTTGGACCGATAATTCGTTGTAATGCTGCTTGATAACGCTCCAACTCCAACGTTGGCACTCCGTGCAGAACTTCGACGATTGAAAGTGTCTGGGAATTTCTTAACAACTCCCAACGAAGCATCTCAGGAAATGTCGAGTTACTTGTCAAAAAAATGGCGCCTACTGCATGACTTCTCAAGCGCAGAAGTCTAGCTAGTGTTAACGCGAGCAACATCTGGGCAGATTGGCGAAAAACCGGGCGTTCATTGGCGTCGTTTAATTCGCGGCGAACATCATTAAGTGCGGCTAACGTAAAAATGGGCGTTGTGAGCGCAAAGAAAATTAGCGTCAAGTAATTAAGGACAGCTTTTTCCTTCGAGCTTTCAAGTAGAGTAAAACTCGAACGCAGGTTGACATCGAGGATTAAAAGAGGTGGCGTCCGAACCTGACCGGCGAGTCCTTCTTCTTCGTCCAATTGGTCGACTATAATTTTGTGCAGTAACTCTTCCGGCAAAAGCTGTGGAGTCCGATGACTGCATGCAACGACGACAATAGGCGGGGAGGTTTTCGTCCATCGAGCCAGCAATCGGCTTATTTTAGTCGCCATCAGCGGCGCAGATAGGATTTGTGAATCTAAGGAGAAGGAGCGACTCCGCTTCGTTAAAAAATACTTACGCTTGCTTGGTTGAGCAGATAGAGCCGCCGGCTTTTTTGCGGTAACTGCAAATAAAGTCAAATTAAGAGAGGCAAGAAGACTTGAGTTTTCTAACCGACTCCGACTGAAAGCATTTAATAATTTAGCCAGCACAGGACCCATCTCCGGCCTAAAAACAGTTGAAAAAGTGGCACTGCTGTATCCGCTAGCCCCGACAACGCTTCGAGTTCTTGAGTGAGATTAGACAATGGCGGCGGACCGCAGGCGACCAAGCGCAAGTCGCGGAGGGCCAGCCGCGAGAGCAGCGGATTATGGGCTCAACGAGAAACACGTCGAGTAGCATGCTCTTTGGTCGGTGCTACATCGCTTGAGTTAATGGGTTCGCGGAGTGAGATCAAGCTTTGCGTCCGCCGGAGCGCGCCCAAATCACCCAGTCCTCCCAGACGTCGTCAAGGTTCACTGGACGTCCCTCCGCGAAGTGTGATTGTACCAGCCCGAAAAGTATCTTCTGACCCCGCCAAATGTCGCGGCGCAGTTCCGCGTTGCGGCCGACCGCAGCATTGTCGCCCGCCAGGCAGCGCATTAACTCCGAGAGCGGCGCCATGGTGCCGCCCTCGCCGCCAACAGGTATCGAAAGCTCGGCATGACGGAAGTAAGAGTCCCCGTCAGTGGACGCATAGGTTCGCACCGAACGGCCGTCGGCCTCGACCAACACCTGCCCCCGCTCACACGCGAGTACGAGGTCGCAACCCGGCTGGCGCGTGATGCGCCCCTCAACCCCATCTACGAACAGCACAGTCGCAGACTCGACGACGGGGTCGGACTCCACCACACTAGGCGAGTCCCCGAGAACGACGTTGGATAGCCGCGCCGCGACCGATTGGACCGCGATGCCGCCCGTCGCGAACAACAGCAGGTCCACAGAATGCGGGTGCGCCCAATACAATTGACCGCGACCGAGGTTGACCTGCACCTCGAGTAAAGCGCCGAAGACCCCCGAGCGCACAAGATCGACAGCTGCCCGGTAAGGGGCGAGGAAACGTCGCACTGTGCCGTAGGTCAGGAAGCGACCTTCGCCCGCGAACGCTTTCTGCAGATCGGCCAACTCCTGCATCGAATTGCACAGGGGCTTTTCTACATGTAACGCTTGAGCACCGGTCTCAAGCGCATGTTTGATGATTGACGCACGCCCGACGGTGCGCGTTGCGACGCTGACCAACGCCGGGCGCACATCGTCGAGCAGTCGATAGGGATCAGTATAAGTGCGCGACACGCCATACTCGGTGGCCGCACGACCTAGCGTCTCGGCATCGACGTCAGCCAGCGCGGCAAGCACCAGTGCAGGATGTGCGCGGATAGCCTCTGCGTGCGCGAGCGGGAACCAACAGGAGGGCGCGTGATGGAGCACCCCGGGACTCGTGAACGCGCCCATCCGACCGCAACCGATGACGGCGGCATCGATTTTCATGTCCATTCCAACACAGAAGTCCCCGGTGACTTCCGCCGCGCAAGCAGTGCCCCATAAGCCTCAACAATCCTCTCTGCGGGGTAACGGTCAGCGACCATGGCAGCGGCCGGTAGTTCGCCCGCAGCGATACGCGCGAGCAACCAAGACAGGTTTTCACGTTCGTTGAAGCGCGTGAAGCCGCGACCATCGGAACGCTCCGGCGACAGCCCGACCGCCTCGATGCGAAGCTGCTTGGCGTAGAAGAAACGGCTATCCAGAGGATTGAAATCATTCGGCGCAGCCTCGCGCCCGGGGAACCCCAGTACCGCGATGGTGCCGCGCTGCGCAGCCAGCCGCAACGCCAGATGCCAGTCGCGCCAATCGTTGGTGGTTGCAACAACCACGTCCGCCCAGCCCTCGCGTACTCCGACCTGCTCACGGTCGTATACTTCAGTTGCGCCGAAGGCAGACGCCAGCTGTCTCGCCGAGTCGTGGCCGGTCACCGCCAGCACCTGCGCACCCGCGACCGCCGCGACCGCTACGGTGCCGAGCCCTAAAGTACCCATCCCGACTATCGCGACGCGGTGCCCAGCCCTCACCTCTGACCGTAGCAGCGCGTTGTAGCCGAGGTGAAACAGATAGGTCACCGCAGCCTGATCAACGGGCAATATCGACGGCACAGTGAGCAACGCATCCGCGGCGGGCAACACAAAGTGACTGCGGTGTGAGCTAAAGCTAAGCACGCGGTCGCCCGGCTTGTGCGATCTCACCGCGCTGCCCACGGACAGGACCTCCGAGACGTTGCAGTAGCCTTGCACACGGGGGTAGGCGGGCACGTCGCGTAAAGACCGAGCCCCGACATATGCCGCAAGCTCAGTGCCAGGCGAGATTGCGCTCGCCAACGTCCTGCACAGTAAGGCGTCCGGCGGCGGCACGACAGGCAGCTGCTCCTCCTCCCAAACCAGCTGGCCCGGACCAATCAGTCGGACGATGCGGGCGGTGAGGACGGAATCCGATGCAGTTCCCATAGCAGCCCTTCAGCGCCCTAAAGCGGATAACCCTTGCCAACGGTGACATAGCGACGATCGCGATCGAACTCGAGCGTATTGGTCACACGGAATCCCGGGTCGTCGCTGGCATGAGGCTCTTCCGCGCCGAGCACGGTGACAGTTGCCCGCGACGCCCAGCGACCGGGTTCCGTTTCAGACCAGAAAAGCGGGTTTCGGTGGGAGTCGACTATGAACTGTAGCGCGCGGCGATCGACACCAAGCCAGTCGCAGAACATCTCGACATGGGGGGGCTCGGCTCGCGCATGTGCCGCCACCAGTCGCATCGCCTGAGTACGCGTCATCCGTCCATGGCGGATCTCACGACAGGCGTGGTCGGTGACCTTCGAGTAGCCGTGTTTGACCATCTTCAGATGATCGTGGATACCCATGAAATTCCAACAATCAACATGGTCATAGGTATCAAACGTACGCGCGAAGCGGGCGCCGTGGTAGCCATAGCTGTCGATCATCTGCTCGTGCTGGCGCCGTGGATCCCATCGCACGAAGTTGCCTAGGTAAATACCGCGAACGCCAACCGCGTTGAGCGCGTCATCATCCGGGTAGCGGTACTGCCACACGTCAGCCTCGGACAACGTGTCGAAAATCGACAGCAGATCGTCCGCCTCGCGCCCAAGTAAATCGTGATCGCGGCGGTAGCGGCGCGTCATCTCGACCTCATGTTCGTGCGAGAACATGCCGACCTGTTCCAGACCTTGGTGCGCGCCCCAGATGATCAGCGGCACGCGATACCGTACTGCGGTCTGAACCGGGAACACAGTCTGGCCGGCGAGGCAGTGCCAGTACATGCTGCCGAACTGGCGTAACGTGGCACGGGTAATCTTCTTGACCGAGTCAGGATTTACATTCTGAAGGAGCAGGTCGCAGTCGAAACGAATACGAAGATTAGCGAGGTTGCGGATGCCAAGTGGCGTATTGAAATATTTGTTGTAGCTGACCAAGAGCGGATTAAGGCCTAGTCGCACCTTGACAAGATGCACGATGAAGTGCGAGTCGTTCCCGCCGGACACAGGCACGATACAGTCGTAGGTCCTCGCGTCGCGCGAGCGGTACGGCTTAACCAATGCCTCGAGCCGCTGCCAGCGATAATCCCAGTCGAGGCGATCTTTCTCCTCGTGGATGCGACATCCCGAGCACACGCCCTCCTCGTCCAAGGTCAGTCCGAGCGGGTGCGACTCCGTGTACAGACAGCGGCTGCAGACGAACAAGGATGTCATGCCTGCCCCATCGCGCGGTAAGAGGGCGGTCGCAACACCACGCCCACTAGTTGCTCGCGGTAGCACTGAACAGCATGCTCGGTGTAATTGAGAAAGTTGCCGATTGCTGCCGCTGCCACGCGTGGCATGCCCAGTACCCGACGCAGTTGCGCCGGCTCGCTAAGCCCACCGAAGGCTATAACCGGCACCTCGGCCACAGGAAAGGCCTCCAGCAATGCCTCGTCAAAGGACCCGTAGGCGCCCTCGTTCCGCCAGTCGATCAGCAATGCCTCGGATACAACCCCAGCTTGGAAAAGCCCAAGTGCTGACGCCAAAAGCGGCGTCTCGCCGCGGTTGCGGTGGTCGAGCCATCTAAGGGTTCCGTCGCGCCGCGCTAGCGGAAGGGCACCGATGACCGCCTGTGCGCCGAGGTGGCGCGAGATACGGTCGACCTCGCGGGGATTGTCACGCAGAAGTGCGTCGACGCAGACTCGGTCGGCAGCGGTGCTCACAGCGCGATCAGCATCCGCCAATGTCGCGATGCCACCGCCGTAAATCAGCGGCGTCGACAAACCCGTACGCCCGAGCCGCTCCAGAAGTTCGAAGTCTGGGCCCCTATTCGCGACCGAACGGTCGATGGCCTGAACCAAGATCTCGTCGACACCCCAGCGATCGAGGTTTTGGGCAAGTACCTCAGGGCGACCGAGCGGCAGCCAGCGACGGAAGCCGAAGGACTGAACGGCCCAGCCTCGTCGCACGGTGATCACGCCGATCAGGCGTTTCTTAAGCATCGCACAGCCCATTGATGACTCTTCGTAGCGCCTCGCGTCCTGCAGACTGACTCTTCTCGGGGTGGAATTGCAGCCCTACTACATTCTCGCGCCGCACCGCAACCAAGAACGGCTTCATGAGACGCGCAACACCGACACTGTACTCCGGCGGTGCCTCGAACACGTATGAGTGGTTGAAATAGACGCTCTCGCCATCGATGGCGCGCAACAGCGGATCGCGCCCGACACTCTCGAAGGTGTTCCACCCGATATGCCACGCCGCTTGCTGCAAGGGAACCACCTGACCCGGGATAAGGCCGAGGCCAGCGGTGTGCCCAAACTCGGAAGACGAGTCAGCCATCAACTGCATTCCGAGACAGATACCGAGAAACGGCCTACCCTCGCGCGCCCGACTACGAAGGTACTCTGCAAGGCCACGTGACTCGATCGCTTGCATCGCCGACGGAAACGCACCCACACCGGGCAGCAGGATCAAATCCGTGCCGTTCAGCACTTCGGTGTCTTGGGTTACGCGACACCGATAACCCAGAGCATGCAACGCCCGCCAGACCGAAGTGTGGTTGCCAACACCATAGTCGACGATGCCGACAGTACGACGCGGGCTCATGGCGGGCCTATCAGGCCATGACCGACGCGGAATCTTCGAGTGATACGACCATCCGCCGCGACATCGAACAGACGCGGATTAACCGCCTCACGCACCTGACGCCAGAAGTCATCGACACTGATGCCAATGTACGCAACGAAGTCGCGTATGTAGTCAGGCGAACACGAGTGGTCGTATCTCTCGACCAGCGCGATGCCCTGTTCCCGCGAGAGGTTGCCGAGACGGATCTCCTCGTTGACGTAGTCTGTGACCCGCCCGAAGCCGAATTTGTAGTACTTAATCATCTGGTTGAGCGTGACCCAGTCCTCGTCGAGCGAAGTGACACCGCGGAGGTCGCCGGTATTCTCAACTACGTCGGTGCGGACCTTAAGTCCGTGTGTCGTCGAATACAGCCCGTTGTTGGCTAGCGACCAGTCACCAAGGAACCAGCCTAAATAGACGATTTGGAGGCCGTGGGAATCAAACTCCTCCGGCGTCGGGTAACGGTACGGCAGCAGCTCCCGCGGGTCCGCACCGGCCTCCAGCATCCAATCGAGAGCGGCGCCAGACAACGTGTTCATATAGCGCAGATTGTTACCGTCGTAGCCCGTGCGCCCAAGTGTCTTGAGATCCCCTAGTTGAAGCCCCGGATTCTCGCCCCACAGGATGAGTTTGATACCGTAGCGGATTGCCAGTTGGGGTACAGACGAGAACAACGCCAACTCGGTCGATCGTGCCCAATTGGTGTAGCGCCGGAACGATTCGGCCATGAGGCGACGCCACGTCCCTGGCGCCGGGCATGAAATCACTACATCGAAGCCCAGTTCGATAAGGTTTGAGATGTTGTCGGCGCCACGTTCGGTGACCGGCTCTGGCGGGTAACTTAAACATGCTAACAGCGGTCTCAGACCAAGTTTATCGCGGACCCAAAGCGCTTGACGCGTGCTGTCTTTGCCACCGCTGACCCCGATGATACAGTCGAAGCCTTGACCATCTCTCCGAGGGAACTGTAGCAGCAGGTCCTGTAAGATCTCATAGCGCTCCTGCCAATCCACGAACTGAAGGCGATCAAAATAGTCGCATGCCGGGCAAACGCCCTTCGGCGTGAAAACCGTGTTAGGTCGCGTATCGGGTTGCAAGCAGCGGCTGCAATACTTCATGGCGATTCGCCGCATAAGCGGCGCAGTTGCTGGATACCTGGCTGCGGGAGGCACAATGCCGGTGCCCAGGGCGGAAGGGACGAGACTGCCTGGCGGCCTGCAGCATCTGCCACCACCAGCGCATACGAATGGATGCCGACCGTGCGTCGACTGCGGGAAATAGCAGCAGATAGGGACTCAGAATCGTCGAGGCACACCCCCTCGTCGGCATGTCGAGCGATCCATGAATCGTATTTACCCTGCGCGTCTGACGGATGGGGCCGCAGTCGCAACGGCTCGCCAGGTTCAATGCCCAGCACATCCCGCCGATGCATAAAATAATCGAGCGCTTGGAATTCACCAGACGAGCCACGGCCCCAGTCTTCTCGAACCGGCTCCAGCACGAACAACGTGCCAGCCGCTGAGTCCTGGCGCGATGCCACATCGCGCACAGCCGCCGCAAGATAGGCATTGGGCTTCTGCTTTAACTCCAGTCCGGGGAAGGAAATTCGTGCCAAATCGGCGGCCCACCGGTCGGTCACCCATACCTCGTCCGGCATCACGCGGGCGCCATACCGCTCGAAACGCATCTCGTAGTTGACCCAGTGATCCAAGACGGCGACGGTGTGCAAACCGCGGGAACGCCCGGTCGCACGCGCGCGGTGCTCAAGGTCGGACCCCCAGCCGGTACCGGTAAGCACCGCACGCGCTCCATCAATAGCCTCTTCGAGCGAACGATGACAGAACCGGGTGGGAAAGCGGCGCCGCCACTCCTGATCCGCCGGACCGGCCATGAATGGTCGGCATTCTGCGTCTTCCAACACCAACCACTCGATAATGTGATTCGCCGCGCCGGCATCATGGGCTACAACGGCAAACGGTTCCGGCAGGTCAAGAATCACTGCGGAATCTTGCATAGTAGAGGATATCTTGCGGCGATCCCGCGACGATCTCTTGCGCCTGGCGTGTCGCTTCAAGCCGCATACCGGAACGCTCGGCAATTGAACGCATGGCGTGGTTACAGGCGAGAGTGCCGCAGGTGAGTTTGCGCATGCCGCCAGCACCTAGCAGCCAGTCGGCTAACATGCTCCATGCTTCAAGTCCGTAACCGCGACCCCATACCTGTCGATCTCCGAGCATGATTCCGACATCAACCGTACCGTGGTACCGACTACGATAAGCTGTCATCGTTCCAACAATTCTCCGCTCATCGACGCCAGCGATAGCGAGGAAAAGATTATCAGTCCCCCGGAAACTCTCGAAAAAAGAAACGCACGTTTCCGCATCATGTCGACGAAAACGCTGATTACTGAACCGCACCACTTCGGGGTCGTTGAGCCAACCAATGTAACTTCGCACGATATCCGACGTTATAAAAGGACGTAGAACCACCCGCCGACCGGAAAGCGCCGAAAATTGGACCATTGGGCGACTATTATCAGCCCAGATCATCCAAGTGCGACCAAACCTTTCGGAACGCCCGGACGATCAGCCCAACATCCTCCGGGGACAACTCGTTCATACAGATGTTGAGACCCAGAAAAGACTCATTGTGGAGGCTCTCAGCGACAGGACATAGCCCCGCACTGTAGTTAAAGTCTCGAGAGCAGAAGGGGGAAACCCAAGGGAAGCCCTTTGAACCATATGCGATCTTGTTGCGAAACATCGGCAAGAGGTGGAGGTTTTGATATCCCACCACAAGCGCAGGAACGCCTTCTGCCCTTAAAGCATCCACGATGCGCGCACGGTTCACCCGCAACAAACGGAGGTCGAGCGTCATTCCATACACATAATAGACATGCGTGGCATTTTCAGCGACCGTCGGCGTGCGGATCCCGGGAAGATCTGACAGCCCAATGTTCAACTCGTGTGCGACCCGTTGGCGGCTCCGAATGCGATCGTCAAGCTTTCGAAGTTGAACGGATGCGATAGCCGCCTCAATCTCCCCCATTCGAAAGTTAAATCCAAGCATGTTCCGCAACTCAAGCGGATCATCGGACTTGATAACCGCCTCAGCGTGATTTCGGATGAGGCACAACCGTTCCGCGAGAAAATCGTCGTTCGTGACGAGCAGCCCGCCTTCGCCGCAGTGGATGTGTTTATGGTAGTTGAGACTGAAACCGCCGATATCCGCTAAGGTTCCGGTGTACGCATTACCGACGCGCGCGCCGGGGGCTTGAGCAGTGTCGCTGATGAGCTTTAGCCCGTGTCTGTCGGCGAGTCTGCGCAATGCGGACATATCTGCCGACTGACCAAAGATGTCTACAGACATTATGGCCCTAGTCCGATGAGTAACGAGCCTCTCTACGCTATCGGGGGAAATATTGAAAGTATCCGCATCTATATCCGCGAATACTGGAATCGCGTTCCAATGCAGTATCGCCGTCGCTGTCGCCGCCATCGTCCAAGGTGTGGTGATGACCTCATCGCCGGGCTCGACGCCGATCGCCCCGACTGCCGCGATAAGCCCTGAGGTCCAAGAGTTGACTGCGATCGCGTGCTTTACGCCGAAATATCTCGCACCGTCCGCTTCAAACTGCTGGACACGAGGGCCTCCCATAAAACCAGATCCCGGCGCGCCGATGTAGGCCGAGAGGATGCCGCCTCTGACCACTTCCGCTGCCGCAAGCGCTTCCTCCTCACCCATGCTCTTGAAGGCCTCCAGCGGCCGTTGGATGACTGGGTCACCCCCGAATAATGCCAACCGATCGCCCATTCAAATCTCCTCGGCATGTCACGCCGCCATCTTGATCGCGGCGCAAAGCCGCTGAGTATCCAAAGCGGTTCCGCCATCGCAGGCCAAACGCTGCCCGGTAGTCAAAAAACGATACTGGTTGTCGACCATGGCTGCCATCGCGCCACGGTATTCCCCCGACGCCACCCGATCGGAACCGAGCACGCGATATCCGGGGAACTCATCGCTATCAACCACTGACCGCTCTCTGAAACGCATACCGCCCGCTTCCATTCGCACCGTTCCCGTCGATGTGAAAAGTTCGAGTTCGAAAAGAGCGTAATCCGCCGCGTGCGAAGTGTTCACCGTGATCGGGATTCCGTCCCTGCTGCGGAGCATGAATGGCACGCTCGGATCATGAGGGAAGTGATCGTGCACCGGATTGCCGACACCGATCACGTCACAGCCATCGACGAACATCCGAATCAGATCCACCATGTGGCTTCCGTTGTTCATTAAGCCTTTGTTGTAGACGCCAGAGATAGACCGCAAATCGCCACGACCACCCGATCGAATTTCCTCCGCCAAACGCACGATATCCGGCGCCCAGCGCCTGGTATGGTTGACCAGCAACGGGATTCCCTCAGCTGCGAAGCGCTCGACCCAGTATCGCGATGTCTCATAAGATAGAGTAATAGGCTTCTCGCAAACGACCAGTCGCGGACGCATCCGAAGTGCCACATCCAAGTCTGCGCCATGGTGCGACGTCGGGGAACAAATAACCACAGTATCCAACCCCTCTGCCCGTTCAAGCAGTTTCGCGGCATCCGGCAACGTTTCCGATATGCCCCACCGTGAGGCGAACCGCGTGGCACGTTCACGATCTGGGTCAACGCACACCGTGATTGAAAACCCGCTGTGTATAGCGAGCGCGCCAGCGTGCGTCAGTGGGTGGTTCGGATCGAACCTGTCCATGTCGTATCCGCCAGCGATACCTCCGCAGCCGATGATTGCTACGCGAAACGCCATGAATCAGCCGATATGCTCCCACGCCAGGGGGGTGCCAGCCACGAGATCACGGTTTACTCGCTTGCCCATCACCACATCGATTACGCTCGGTGGCAGACCGAACCCCGGGCGTACCGCGCGAAGATTGCTTTCGGTCAACTTGTCGCCCGCCTTGATATCTCGCGATATGTACAAAGAACGACGAAAAACCCGGGACTTGGACTCGTCTACCGTGCCTCCGTACACCACCGCCCCCAGTCCCTGCCATGCACGTTCCGTTTCCACCCGCAGCGTCTGGAACTCGCCGGGCTCAATAGAGAAGGTGGAGTCGACCCCACCATCCGCGCGACTGAGGGTGAAATGCTTCTCGATGACGACCGCCCCGAATGCCACAGCTGCCACGGCCACTCCGCAGCCCATCGTGTGGTCCGACAAACCCACCTCGCAATTAAATGTGTCGCGCATACTCGGGATAGTCCGAAGATTGGTGTTCGGCGGCGTCGCCGGATAAGTGCTCGTACACTTGAGCAACACGATCTGATTGTTGCCTTCCCCGCGCACGGCACGGACCGCCTCGTCGATCTCGGCAGCGCTGGCCATCCCCGTCGAAATGATCACCGGCTTACCGGTTCGGGCCACGCGCCGAATCAGCGGCAAGTCGACGTTCTCAAACGAAGCGATCTTGTAGGCCGGCACCCCTAACTGCTCGAGAAAGTCTACCGCAGTGTCGTCGAACGGCGTGCTAAAGCACTGCAGCCCGTGCAACGCCGCACGCTCCATTAAGGGTCGATGCCACTCCCACGGCGTATAGGCCTCAGCGTAAAGATCATACAGCTGTCGACCCGCCCACAAGCTACTCGGATCATCAATGACGAAACCTGGCTTCGACAGGTTCAGCGTCATTGTCTCCGGGGTGTAGGTCTGCAGTTTGATCGCATCGGCGCCGGAACGAGCGGCAGCATCAACAATCTCCATTGCACGTCCTAACGACTGGTTATGATTACCGGACATCTCTGCGATGAGGTAAGGCCGAACGTGAGGGCTGATCTCGCGGTCAACTATTTTGATCATTTTTTAAAGATTCCATGCGTTCGATGGAGATTTTATAGCGGCGGCCGCCGTGGTCCATAAAGGCTGGATACCGTTTCGGGTCAGCAACTCGAAGCAAGTCGAACTGCTCCGCGACTGAGCGGTGCGGATCGATACGACTATCCTCCGGCTTACGGCGGCGGTAGAAACTTGGCTCTCCCGACTGCGGACGCGGCCTCGATTGGTCGCAATTAACGATTGCCCAATTCATCAAATCGATCTCAGCGTCGAACAGCGCCGCATTGATCTCGTCGTAAAGCTCTCCTCCCCGGAGAGTTATGCGTCGTTGACTCCAGATATCTCCGGAATCCACGGGATCACGCGCATCAAGCAAAGTCACTACCAATTCGTTAGAGCCGCCTAGGATAGCCCAGACATGAGGGTGCATACCTCGCCCCTTCGGCAAATCGCTAGCATGCAAAACCAAGGAATAACGAAACCGACCGCGAATGTCGTCTCCGATCAACTGCTGACAGGAAACTAAAAAAAGAAAATCCCCACTCTCTACCTCACTCCGATCACGACAGAGTCGTACGTCAGCAAATTCTACTATTTGGGTAATCCATCGTTCCAACCACGTATTTACGGGATGCTGTGGATCGGTGCACACGATATTGACAGTTAGCCGCTTCATAAAAAACTAATTTAGGTTTAAAGCCTGCACTATTCGCTCAGTTCCGCGACCGTCTACAAGGGATTGACTAGCAGAAGCTAAATCTTCTCGAATTTCGCGCGAGTTGAGGAGCATGCGTAGGTCCTCTACTAAATCGAATCTCTCACGTACATCGACAACTCGGGTAACCCCGAGACGCGATAGAGGCTCGAGGACAGACCAATGGTTTTCCGCAAAAATACAAGAAATCGATGGCACGCCAACGGCGCACCGCTCCCAAGTGGAACCTCCACCAGCACCAATTACGAGATCCTGAGAGGAGAAAAATTGGTGAAGGTCAGGTAAATCGAGTTCGAGCCGCGCGCCTTTTATCTCCGCCACTGTTCTGACTAGCGATGGAAGATCCGGATTTGCCGTCGTACTCACCACCGCAATGTCGCCGATAAACCCGGACTCTTGAATCGCAGATAGAACCCGACGCGTATACCCAAAGGGATCAACACCGCCCATGAAGACTCCGAGGCGACGCACAGTCTGACCCACTTGGAACCGAGGGCAATCCCGATATACGGGGGCCAACATCGCAAAGCGCGGGCCACAGAGGAGACGGCTCGAGCGGGTGAGCCATGGCGAATACTTGCGCTCATGACTATCAGCATAGTTCTGATCAATAACAAAATCGGCACTCAAAGATCGATCGGCTACGTCATCCACCACGATAACCCGACATCCCAAACTTTTTCGGACCATGTCATGCCAAGTAGCAGAGAAAGAATAATGATCAACGAGCATCAGATCTATTTTCTGATCCGAGAGAATCGCAATGGTTTGCTCCGCATCTAGCTTCTGATCAACTTGTGCCCATTCTGAATGGGGAATCTCTGCTTCAACTTGGAATCGCGATAATGGATCGGGCGCGGGTAAAAACCGTGTTTCAAAAAGCTCATACCCAGCGAATTGATTTAACGGCAAATCTAGTTGGCGCGCGACAAGCGCACATGAATGTCTAACACTTGCAAATGAGTGCATCAGACTCACGCAACGACGCACATGACCGGTGCCAATCGTCGACGAAGCATCGGCTCGGACGCCAATCCTCATTGAGCATGTCCAAGAACCACTGACTTAAACAAAAGCTCAGCTCTCAGCCAGTCGTCCTCTGTATCGATATCGACCACACGCCACTCGGGCAACACGATGGCGGCACCGTGGGCGTGGATTGAGAGCCCGCTCAACCATGCCGACACCCTTCCCCAATAGAACTGTCCAGCATCATGGTAGGCAGCCTCCAAATCCTGCGTCCGGGAATTCACATACCGGGAATCGAACGGTTCAACCCCACCATCAGACGATCGCCGTAGTGCTCGCTGAATCGCAGCGGGGAACGGCGTCACCGGAAATGCGTATCCTGTTCCATCGCGCTGCAGCAGCAACTGTAAGGCCTCCGCAAGGTCTGTGGCGCGAATGAACGGCACCCCTGGGTAAATGCAGCACACCTCGAGCGGATCCAAACCCAAACCCTGACACTGACGGATCGCGTGAGAGATCACCGGCACGGTAGGCGTATGGTCGTCCGATAACTCCGGCGGCCTAGTGAATGGAACCGCGGCGCCTAAAGATAACGATATCTCAGCAATCTCTGGATCATCCGTCGAGACAATGACGTGATCAAACAACTCGCTCTCTCGCGCCGCACTGATGGCGTAATCGATCATCGGTTTACCGGCGAATAGGCGAATGTTCTTCCGCAGGATTCGTTTGCTACCGCCGCGAGCCGGTATCACCGCTATCCTCAAAGCATCACCCTCACGACCGGAGCGATAGACGGATGACATCTATCACCCGGTCCTGCTGCAACTCTGTCATCCGTGGAAAAATAGGCAGTGAAATCGCGCTGCGGTAATAGGCCTCGGACGCCGGGAAGTCGCCCCACTTGAATCCGAGTGCGCGATAGTGTGGTTGGGTGTGGATAGGGATGTAGTGAACATTGACGCCGATGCCCGCCGAGCGCAGACCGTTGAACAGATCGGCTCGGGTCACCTCAGTCACTGCCGGATCTACCTCGATGACGTACAGGTGCCACGACGATACGCGATCTGAAAGTCGGACCGGAACCCGCAGCGGCAATCCGCGGAAAGCCTCATCATATCTATCCGCAATGCCGATACGTCGCGAATGCATCAAGGTGAGCCTGTCCAATTGAGATAAACCCAGCGCGGCCTGCAGGTCCGTCATGCGGTAGTTGAAGCCGAGATCGATCTGCTCGTAGTACCACGGCCCGTCCGGCTGACTTAGCATCATCGACGGATCGCGCGTCATACCGTGCGACCGGAGGAGGCGCAGACGGTTCGCAAGTGATCGGTCGCGGGTGGTAATCATCCCTCCTTCCGCAGTGGTCACTATCTTCACGGCGTGGAAACTGAAAACCGTCGCATCCGAATATTGGCTACCTACAGGCGCACCAAGATAGCTCGCCCCGGTAGCGTGCGATGCGTCCTGAAGGATGCGGAATCCGTACTGATCCGCCAAGTAACGAATCTCCCTCAGATCGCAGGGAAGTCCGGAAAAATCAACTGGAATCACGATCTCAGGCAGTCGTCCGTTCGCAGCGGCAGCCTTTAAACGGTCGCGCAAGCCGTCGACGCTGATGTTGCGAGTGATCGGGTCGATGTCGACAAAATCAATTGTCGCACCACAATAAAGGGCGCAATTGGCCGACGCGAGGAAGCTGTTAGGCGTCGTCCAAACATGCGACCCGGGCCCTGCTCCCAACGCTAGGCAGCCGATGTGCAAAGCTGCCGTCGCGTTGGACACCGCGACTGCTTCGCCCGCGTTGTGCAACGCCGCAAACCGAGTTTCAAACTCGGCAAGCCGCGGCCCCTGAGTTAGAAAATCGGACCTTAGGGCTGCAACGACCGCAGCGATGTCTGCGTCATCAATGTCTTGGCAACTGTACGGGACAAAATCCATCGCCATCGGCTCAGTCAACCAACGCACCCGAGGCGACATGCGCAGCGATCAGCTCACGCAGCTTAGCCACCGACAAGAAGTCGGGATTGGTGCCACTGCTATAAGCGAAGCCCGGGGCGATCGGCTTACCTCCTTGTCGACGGCAGTAGTCATCGATCGTGTACTCTGCCGATACCGGCAGAATCGCAAAATACTGACCGAGGTCGACCGTATTGAAGCTATCGCTTGCCGTGATCATCTCCTCATGGATCTTTTCACCCGGTCGTATGCCGACGATCTCCTGCCGACAATCTGGGCCGATTGCAGTAGCTACATCGGTGATCCGATAGGAGGGTATCTTGGGAACCAGGATTTCACCACCAATGGCGTTTTCAAGGGACCAAAGAACCATATCAACGCCTTCCTGCAGCGAGATATTGAACCTCGTCATGTCAGGATGTGTGATAGGCAATACCCCATCGGCACGGCGCCCCATGAAGAACGGGATGACCGAACCACGGCTACCCATCACGTTTCCGTAGCGAACAACGCTGAAGCGGATTGCGCGACCACCACGGATGTTGTTGGCCGCCACAAAAAGTTTATCCGAACAAAGTTTTGTCGCGCCATAGAGATTGATTGGAGCCGCAGCTTTGTCCGTGGATAATGCCACCACTCGCTCTACCTTCGAATCAAGACAGGCTTCGATTAAATTATGGGCTCCATGCACGTTGGTCTTAATGCATTCAAAAGGGTTGTACTCGGCCGCTGGGATCTGCTTCAGAGCGGCAGCATGAACGACCACATCAACACCCTCAAGAGCTCTTGATAGCCGCCTCTGATCGCGAACATCGCCAATAAAAAACCGCAAAGATGGATACTGGCTCGGCGGAAATTCCTGAGACAACTCGAATTGCTTTAGCTCGTCACGCGAGAAAACGACTAGCCTCTTAATGTCTCGCTGCTGTCGGAAAACAGCCCGAATAAACGCCTTCCCGAAAGAACCAGTCCCGCCCGTTATGAGAATTGATTTTTTTGATAGATCCATTGAATTATCTAACTCCAAATCGAAATACTCGCAAATACTGACACGGCGATCAACTGATTGATCAAGCCGTATATAAATCATCCAAACTTGCGCAACGAAAGGACCATACCCCCCTTCCGTATTGACTAGCACGAGTTAATTTACGCCCAGCAAAACGCAGCTGACCGGCCATGCCAGTCTGA
>Ga0194128_10002972_pt1 | contig 26742 bp, 23 predicted proteins | sample TA2KigCa65mmetaG_FD_148650 | JGI IMG/M metagenome (GOLD analysis project Ga0194128, IMG submission 148650) | Freshwater microbial communities from Lake Tanganyika, Tanzania - TA2015037 Kigoma Deep Cast 65m | ecosystem: Environmental > Aquatic > Freshwater > Lake | place: Tanzania: Lake...
CGACACCCACCTACGGAGGCCGGTCACTCGGCCGACACCCACCTACGGAGGCCGATCACTCGGCCGACACCCACCTACGGAGGCCGATCACTCGGCCTCCTCTCCGGTCAGGATCACGAACACGTCCTCGAGCGTCGCCGCACGGCGGATCGCGTCTTCGGGGATGGCGCCGTTTCGGGCGTTCTCGGAGCCCACGATCGCGATCGCCGGTCCGGCGGGACGCACGGTCAGGCCCTCGCTCTCGGCCAGGGCGCGGACCTCGGCCAGGCGGTCGGGCGGGCCGTAGAGCTCGGCGGTCTCCCTCCCCGCGTGCTCGGCGATCAGGGCCGCCGGGGTGGCCCGGGCGATCACCTTGCCGTGGTGCATCACCGCGACCTCGTCGGCCAGGCGCTCGGCCTCCTCGATGTAGTGCGTGGACATCAGGATCGTCTTCCCGCGCGTGCGCAGGCCGTCGATCAGCGACCACAGCTCGGTTCTGATCTGGGGGTCGAGCCCGACCGTGGGCTCGTCCAGCAGCAGCAGCTCGGGCTCGTGCACGAGCCCCCGCGCCAGCAGCAGGCGGCGGCGCATGCCGCCCGAGAGCTTGTCGACGGCCTCGCGGCGACGGTCGGCCAGCCGCGCGATCGCCAGCGAGCGGTCCACGGCGGCCCTCACGTCCCCGACCCGGTACAGCCGCGAGTAGACGGCGAGGTTGTCCTCGACGGTCACGTCCACGTCGAGGTTGTCGAGCTGGGGGACGACGCCCATCCGCGCCCGCGCCTGCTTGGAGTCGCCCGGCAACTCGTGCTCGAAGACCCGGATCTCGCCGTCGTTCGCGATCGCCTGCCCGGTCAGCAGCCGCATCGTCGTCGACTTGCCGGCGCCGTTCGGGCCCAGCAGGCCGAGGCAGATGCCCCGCGGCACCTCCAGGTCGAGCCCGTCCACCGCGGTGATCGGGCCGAAGCGCTTGACGGCCCCCCGCACCGAGATCGCGGGGGAGCGATTGTCGGCGGCCGCGGTCACGGCACTAGTAATAGCGGGCGGGACACGCGCAGGGCACCCGGCACCGAGAACCGATCGCCGCGGCGGCCGGGCGCCGAGGCGGCGGCGGCTACTTCTTCCTCTTCTTCTTCTTCTTCTTGAGGCTGTTCTTGACGACGACGCGCTCGGACATCTGCACCGGGTGCAGGCCGCAGAAGAGGCGGTAGATGCCGCTGCGGGTGAAGGTCTGGTTGTAGACCTCGCCGGAAGTGGCGTCCGGCGAGCCGATGCCCATCGGGCCGTTGGCGAGCGTGAGGTTGTGGGGCTCGTTGCCGGTGAACAGGTAGCTCAGCGTCGTGCCCTTCCTCACGATCACGTTGGGCTCGGAGAAGAAGCGGTCGCCGACGGTGACGGTGGCGCCGCTGCTGAGCGTCCTGAATGGGCCGGGCGGCCCGTCGATCTCGATCGCGTTCCCGACCTGGTCGAGGCCGGTCAGCGGCACCCTGAACGACACCGGCTCGGTGCGGCCGGTCTTCTGCTCCTCCACGGGAATGCCGTCGCCGTACTGGATGTCAGACGGCGAGCCGGCGCACTCGCCGATCGGCGGGTCGCCGAGGCCGCCGTCGCGCTTGAGGAAGTAGACGACGAAGATGCCCATCACCCGCGCGTGCGGCTGGACGTTGTCGTAGATCGAGTTCAGCCTGATCATCTGGTTGGCCTTGACCGGGATCCCCTGCTCGGTGCCGAAGGCGCTCATTGCCATCGGGCCGGGCTCGTGCAGGATGGGCTTGACGTTGTAGAAGGGGTGGTCGACGTTCCCCCAGGTCGGGTCCGAGCGCGCGACCTCGGGGTTGCCTGGACAGCCGGGCTTGGTCAGCGTCAGCGCCAAGGCGCCTCCGTGGGTGTGTCCGGCGCCGGCGATGAGAAAGCCGTCCTGCTTGATCCTCACGTCCTTGCTCAGGGTGTGGGTCGGCTTCGCGGCGATGATCTCGTCTCGGGCTCGCTTCTGCTTCTTGGCCTTCTTGCGGCACTTGCCGGCGCGTCGCTGGGCGGCCCTGGAGGCCCCCTTGCCGACCTTCTTGCACTTCTGCACCGTCGGCAACTCGCTGCCGGGCACGTTGTAGATCGGGTCCGCCTGGCAGTCGCCGACGTCGAGCCAGTAGGAGCGGACCGGCCTGATCGCCGGGTCGGAGTCGATCGTGAGCTTGTACTGCACGTAGGCCGTGTCGGTCTGGGCACGGTGATTCATGTACATCCAGGCCGTCAACCAGGCGTCGCCCTGGTTGAAGTCGTAGCCGTACCCGTCAGGGAAGGAGATGCGCGCGCGCTCCTCGCCGGCGCCGTAGAAGCGCTCGGGGCCGCCGCAGGCCGAATCGGACCGGTTCAGGTTCATGAAGACGATGTGGTGGAGCATCAGCCGGTCGATCGGCACCGGCGCCTCGCTCTGGTCGACCAGGTCCACCTGCATCCTGGTGATGTATCCGTCCACCCCCGGGGGCAGCGGGACCGGGTCGTACCCGCGCTTGACCTCGTAGCCGCTGACGCTGGCACTGGGGCCCCAGCAGGTCCAGGTCGAGGGCTCGCCGGGCGCGGGGGAGTTGGTCTGCACGCAGGTGTTCGGCGCGACGTCGGCCGAGGCGCCCGCCGGGGCCAGCGCCAGCGCTGCGATCCCGAGGCCCAGCGCCAGCAAGATGCTGCGCGTACGCCTGCTTCCCTGCGGCGACACCCTCCTCATGACACTGGGTTATAACGCAGATCGCGGCGTTGTTGGCGCAAAGTCAACAACCCGGGGCCCTCGGGTCACGGCACGCGGTGGATCTCGAACAGATTGGTGCCCAGCTCCTGGCTGGGGAGCCCGGCTGTGACCGCGATCAGGTCTCCCGATGAGGCGTAGCCGCCCTCGCGCGCCAGCCTCGCGCAGTCGTCCAGCAGCAGCCGCAGGCTCTCCCAGGGCTCGGCGTGGACCGCGCGCACCCCGAACAGCAGGTTCATCCGCCGCACGGTCGCCTGGCTCGAGGAGACGGCCAGCACCGGCACCCGCGGGCGGAAGGAGCTGACGAGCCGCGGCGTGCGGCCCGAGCCGGTCGGCACCACGATCGCGGCGAGGTCGAGCCGGTAGGTCGCGGCGACCGCGACCTGCGCCACGACCTCGGCGACGTCGCGGTCGCCCTCGGCCACTCGCGCGTACAGCCACTCGCCGTAAGGCAGCTCCGTCTCGGCCGAGCGCGCGACGCGGTCCATCACCCGCACCGCCTCCACGGGGTGATCGCCGACCGCCGTCTCCTCGGAGAGCATGACCGCGTCGGTGCCGTCGTAGATCGCGTTGGCGACGTCGGTCACCTCGGCGCGGGTCGGCCTGTTGGCGCGGACCATCGTCGCCAGCATCTGGGTCGCGGTGATCGCCGGCTTCGAGGCGCGGCCGGCGAGGTGGATCAGGCGCTTCTGGGCGGTCGGCACCTCCTCGATAGGGAGCTCCACCCCGAGGTCGCCGCGCGCGATCATGATCCCGCCTTCGGCGGCGTCGATGATCGCCTCGGCGCGCTCGGCGGCCTGCGGCTTCTCGATCTTTGCGATCAGCGGGATCTCCGCGCCCCGCCCCTCGACCGAGCGGCGCACCGACTCGAGGTCCTCGGGGCGGCGCACGAAGGAGACCGCGAGCAGGTCGATCTCCTGCTCGCATGCGAAGTCGGTCCAGGCCTGGTCCGAGGCGCCCGAGTCGGGCAGGTCGGCGTCGGCGCCCGGCAGGTTGACGCCCTGGTGGGAGCTGACCGCGCCGCCGGCCTCGATCGCGGCGCTGACCTCGCCGCCGGAGACCCCTGTCACCTTCAGCCGCACGCGGCCGTCGGCGAGGAAGACCGGGTCGCCCGGGTGCACCGCAGCGGCGAACCCGGCCCACTGCACCGGCAGCCGCTCGGCGGTCCCGGGCGGCCCGCCGCCGTCCTCGCCGTGCAGCGTCACCGTCGAGCCCGAGTGCAGCACCGCGACATCGCCGGCCAGGTCCCCCAGGCGCAGCTTCGGGCCCGGCAGGTCGCCGAGCACCCCGACCTCGCGGCCGAGCTCGGCCGACGCCTCGCGGATGCGCGAGACGTTCTCGGCGTGCTCGGCGGCCGTGCCGTGGCTGAAGTTGAGCCGGAAGACGTCGACGCCGGCCGCGATCAGCTCGCGCAGCATCGCCGGCTCGCGGCTCGTGGGCCCGACCGTGGCGACGATCTTGGTGCGCCTCATGGCTCCAGTCTGGCGCAGGGGTCAGGCGCACGCCGCGGCGTTCAGAGCCCGGGGGGTACCCGCGCACCTCGGCGGCCGAGTCGAAGCCCGCAGGCTCACGGCCGATCCAGCTCGCGCGCGGTGGTCGGGGCCGGCATCCGCCCGGCAGGGGTGAGCTGCTCCTCGGGCGGTGACTCCTCCTCGACCTCGTGCTCGAGCCGCTCGATCGCGGGCAGCCTCCAGATCGCGCTCGCCAGCACCAGGCCGCCCGCCGCCGAGAGCAGGGCCAGGAACAGCTGCCCGCCCGCAAGCGGGGTCAGCTCGAAGAAGTGACGCAGCGGCTCGACCGCGAGCGCCAGCGCGTATAGCGCGCCGAGGGCCGCGACCAGCGCCAGCATGTAGCTCTGGATCGCGATGTGCTCGCGGCCCGGGCCGCGCTCGAGCAGCAGGATGAAGCAGAGGCCGAGCACCACCAGCGTCGTGGTCGCCGCGGTGCGCCCCTCCTCGAGGCTGCCGCCGAAGACGGTGTCGACGAAGAAGAAGCTGGCCAGCGAGGCCGCGGCGATCGCGAGGCCAGCCGGCACCGCGAAGGCCGCCAGCGCCCGCAGCAGCCGCCCGCGATAGAGCGGGCCGTCGCTCGGCGCCAGCGCCAGCACGAACGAGGGGATCCCGATCGTGAGGAAGGCGGCGATCGTCAGGTGCCGCGGCAGGAACGGGAAGGCGAACCCCGGCGCCGAGACAGCCACGATCAGCGCCGCGGCGTAGATCGTCTTGGTCAGGTAGAGCCGGCCGAGGCGGTGGATGTTGCGGGCGATCCGGCGCCCCTCGGCGATCGCCTGCGGCAGCCGCGAGAACTGGTCGGAGAGCAGCACGATGTCGGCGATGCCCTTGGTGATCTGGCTGCCCGAGCCCATCGCAACCGCCATCCGCGCCCGCTTCAGCGCGGGCACGTCGTTGACCCCGTCGCCGATCATCGCCGTGTAGCGCCCCGAGTCCGACAGCGCCGAGACCAGCGCCTTCTTCTGCTCGGGCCGGATGCGGCAGAAGATGGTGTTCGCCTCGGCCGCGGCGGCCAGCGAGTGCCGGTCCTCGGCCAGCTCGTCCCCGGTGACGACACCGGCCCCCGCCGGGATCCCGACCGCCGCCGCGACGGCGGTAACGGTCTCGGGCGCGTCCCCGGAGATCAGCTTCAGGTCGACCCGCTGGGAGCGCATGAACTCGATCGTCTCGCGCGCGTCAGGTCGCAGCGTCTCGGACATCACCACCAGCGCCAGCGGCGTCACCGCCGGCATCGGGTCCGACTGTGGGTTCGAGGGCAGGCCGCCGGAGGCGCGGCCGAAGGCGACCACCCGGCGGCCGGCGCGGGTGTGGGCGTCGAGCGCGTGCTGCAGGGGTACCGGCAGCGACAGCGAGCCGCGGGCGATCATCACGTCGGGCGCGCCGAGCACGAAGGTGTCGCCGCGGCTGCCCCCGAGGGTCATCCCGCTCCACTTCCACTCGGAGCTGAACGGCACCTCGGCCGTGATGCGCTCCGCGCCGGCGGGGAAGCGCTCGGCGACGGCCTCGAGGGTGCGGTTGCGCTCGCCGGCGCTGGCGGCGAAGCGGGCGAGCGCCGCGTGCGCCGCCTTCGCCTGCGCCCGGTCGGCGACCTCGACCGCGACCAGCTCCAGCTCGCCCGTGGTCAGGGTCCCGGTCTTGTCGACGCAGACGGTGTCGACGGCGGCCAGCGATTCGGTCGCCGCCATCTGCTGCACCAGCGTGTCCGCCCTCGCCAGGCGGATCGCGGCGACCGCGAGGGTGACGCTCATCAGCAGCACCAGGCCCTCGGGGATCAGCGTGATCAGCCCCGCGGTCGCCGTCTGGGCCGCCTCGTCGAGCGCGGTGTCGCGCGCGATCAGGGCGAAGATCAGGATCGCCGCCAGCGGGATCAGCAGCCAGGTGCACGCCTTCAGCACCTGGTTCACCTCCTCCTGCAGCGGCGAGGGGGGATGGCGGAACTGCCTGGCCTCGCCGGCGACCTTGGCGGCGTAGCTCTGCTCGCGCACGGCTTCGACCTCGTAGTAGCCAGAGCCCGAGATCACGAACGACCCCGACATCGCCCGCTGGCCCGGGCGCTTGCGCACGCCGTCGGACTCGCCGGTCAGCATCGACTCGTCGAGCGTCAGCCCGCGGCTCTCGCCGACCTCGCCGTCGGCGACGAGCTGGTCGCCGGGCTCGAGCCGCACCCAGTCGCCCGGCACGACCTCGTCGGTCGTCAGCTCCGTCAGCCTTCCGTCGCGCACCGCCTTCGCCCGCGGCGCGACCAGCAGCGCCAGGCTCTCGAGCGTCTCCTTCGCCTTCAGCTCCTGGCGGATGCCGATGTAGCTGTTGAGCGCGGCGATGAAGCCGAAGAGGGCGTCGGCGAACAGCCCGAGCGAGAGGATGAGGATGAAGAAGACGCCGATGATCGCGTTGAAGAGAGTGAAGACGTTGCCCGCGACGATGCTCGCGACCGAGCGCGTGGTCGTGTCCTCGGGCGGGCCCAGATCAGCGAGGCGCCGAGCGGCTTGCTGGCTCGTCAGCCCGCCGGGATGGCTCGCCTCGCTCACCCCGCCATTGATAGCGAAGCGCGGGTGTGTCATCGATCACCGCAGGCAATAGGCTTGTGGCGATGGCGCTGAAGCTCGGACTCAACCTCGGCTACTGGGGGATCGGCCCCCAGGGCGACGAGGCGGTGGAGCTGGTGCAGTCGGTCGAGAAGGCCGGCTTCGACTCCGCCTGGGCGGCGGAGTCCTATGGCTCGGACGCGGTCAGCGTGCTCGCGTACCTGGCGGCGAAGACCGAGACGATCCAGCTCGGCGCGGCGATCCTCCAGGTCCCGGCTCGGGCTCCCGCCGCGGCCGCGATGGCCGGGGTCACGATCGACGCCCTCTCGAACGGCCGCTTCATCTTCGGCTTCGGGCCCTCCGGGCCGCAGGTCTCCGAGGGCTGGTACGGGGTGCCCTACGCCAAGCCCTGGGGTCGCACGCGCGAGTACGTCGAGATCGTCAAGCAGGTCGTCGCCCGCGAGGGCCGCCTGGAGCACTCCGGCGAGCACTGGACGCTGCCGCTGACCGAGGGCGAGGGGGTAACCGGCCAGGGCAAGGCGCTGAAGCTGAACATCCACCCGCTCCGCAGCCAGATCCCGATCTACATCGGCGCTATCGGCCGCAAGTCGGTCGAGTTCGCCGCCGAGGCCGCCGACGGCTGGATCCCGATCTTCTTCTCGGTCGATGAGTGGGAGTCCACCTGGGGCGAGCACATCGAGGCCGGGCTCGCCAAGGGCGGCCGCAGCCGCGAGGACCTCGCCGTCAGTCCCTCGGTCCAGGTCGCGATCGACGGTGACCTCGACGCCGCCCGCGCCGTGGTCAAGATGGGCCTGCTGCTCTACCTGGGCGGGATGGGCTCGCGCAAGACCAACTTCTACGTCGACCTGACCCATCGCTTCGGCTTCGGCGAGGTCGCCGACGAGGTGCAGTCCCTCTACCTCGACGGCAAGCGCGAGGACGCCTTCGCCGCGATCCCCGACGAGCTCGTGGACGCGACGGCGATGATCGGCACCGCCGACCAGGTCGCCGAGCGCGTCAAGGCCTTCGAGGCCCAGGGCGTCGACCGCCTGATCGTCTCGCCCGTGCACGGCTCGCCGGACGAGCGCATGCACACCGTCGAGCGCCTGGCCGAGATGGTCGGCGCGGGCTCGCCGGCCTAGCCGGGCCGCCGCTTCCGCGCCCCCCGAGGGGTCCGTGCCAGCGCGCGCCTGCCACCGATTGTCAATACCCTTGCCCGCCGCTGATGCGAATCGGAGTCCCCAAGGAGACGGCCGAGCGGGAGCGCCGCGCCGCCCTCGTCCCCGACGTCGTCAAGCAGCTCACAGAGAAGAAGCTGCAGGTCACGGTCGAATCCGGGGCCGGGGAGGGCGCGTCCCATCCCGACTCGGAGTACACCGACGCCGGCGCCGAGTTGGGCGACCCCTGGGGAGCCGACGTGCTGCTCAAGGTCGCGCCACCGACCGACGCCGAGGTGGCGAGGCTGAAGCAGGGCCAGGTCGTGATCGGCTTCCTCCAGCCCCTGACCAACACCGCCCTCGCCAAGGGCCTGGCCGGAGCGGGGGTGACCAGCTTCGCCGTCGAGGTGATCCCCCGCATCACCCGCGCCCAGTCTATGGACGCGCTCTCCTCGCAGGCCAATCTCGGCGGCTACATGTCGGTGCTGATCGCCGCGCGCGACTCGGGCAACCTGTTCCCGATGATGACCACCGCCGCCGGCACGATCGCGCCGGCCAAGGTGCTCGTGCTCGGCGCGGGCGTGGCCGGCCTGCAGGCGATCGCGACCGCCAAGCGGCTCGGCGGCGTCGTCACCGGCTTCGACGTGCGCTCCGTGGTCAAGGAGCAGGTCGAGTCGCTCGGCGGCCGCTTTCTCGAGGTCGAGGCGGTCAAGGACGCCGAGGGCGAGGGCGGCTACGCGCGCCCGCTGACCGAGGAGGAGAACCAGCGGCTGCGCGAGGAGCTCGCCGCGGCCGCCAAGCGCCAGGACGTGATCGTCTCCACCGCCGCGATCCCGGGCCGCCCGGCGCCGCTGCTGATCACCGCCGACGCCGTCCGCGGCATGGCGCCCGGCTCGGTGATCGTGGACATGGCCGCCGAGACGGGCGGCAACTGCGAGCTGACCAAACCCGGCGAGACCGTGATCGAAGGCGGCGTGCAGGTGATCGGCCCGCTCAACCTGCCGAGCGAGATGGCTCAGGACGCCTCCGCCCTGTACGCCAAGAACCTCTCCAACCTGCTCGAGCTGATGCTCGACGAGGAGGGCAAGCTGGCGCTCGACTTCGACGACGAGGTGATCGCCGGCGCCTGCCTGACACACGAGGGCGAGATCCGCAACGAGGGAGCCCGCGATGCCGCCCAAGCGTCCCCCGGACGCGTGAGCGGACCGGAGGTCCGCGAAACACCGGTGGACCCGGAGGAGGACGCGCCCTAAGTGGACCTGATGACCGAGATCGTCATCTTCGTGCTCGCCGCCTTCGTCGGCTTCGAGGTGATCTCGAAGGTGCCGACGACCCTGCACACGCCGCTGATGAGCCAGACCAACGCGATCCACGGGATCGTGATGCTCGGCGGCCTGATCGTGATCGGGCTCTCCGACAACACGCTCGACAACGTGATCGGGACGATCGCGATCGCCTTCGGCACGATCAACATCGTCGGCGGCTTCATGGTCACCGACCGCATGCTCGGCATGTTCACCCGCAAGCCGAAGCCCGCGCCGGCCGAGATCGAGCAGAGCAGGACCGAGCCGCTTGACGCTGAGACAGGCTCCTCGGAGACGACCGGGGGGTCCGCTTGATGCCGCTCGCCCTGCTTGAGCCGGGGTCGGACGCGGTCACGGCGCTCTACCTGGTGGCCGTCGTGCTCTTCATCCTGGGCGTCCGCCAGGGCACGCACCCGACCACGGCCAAGCGCGGCAACATGATCGCCGCGGTCGGCATGGCGATCGCCGTCGCCACCACCCTGCTGTTCGACGGGATCGGCAACTGGGGCCTGATCATCGCCGGCATCGCGATCGGCAGCGCCGTCGGGGTGATCGCCTCGATCCGGGTGCAGATGACCGCGATGCCGCAGATGGTCGCCCTCTACAACGGCGTCGGCGGCGGCGCCATCGCCCTGATCTCCTGGTCCGAGCTGCGCCACGCGCTCGAGATCGGCGAGGCCCTTCCCCTCGACACCCTGATCCCGATCCTGTTCTCGGCCGTGGTCGGCTCGGTCTCCTTCTGGGGCTCCAACATCGCCTTCGCGAAGCTTCAGGACCTGATCCCGACCAGGCCCCTGAAGGTCCCGGGCCAGCAGATCCTGAACGCGCTGCTGCTGGTGGGGATCATCGCGGCCTGCGTCAACCTCTCGATCAACAACGACGACCCCTCGCAGGCGGTCTTCATCGGGGTGCTGATCGCGGCCGCGCTGCTCGGCAACCTCGTGGTGCTGCCGATCGGCGGCGCCGACATGCCGGTCGTGATCTCGCTGCTGAACGCCTTCACCGGGTTGGCCGCCGCGGCCGCCGGCTTCGCGCTCGACAACATCGCCCTGATCGTCGCCGGCACCCTGGTCGGCTCCTCGGGAACGCTGCTGACGCTGGAGATGGCGACGGCGATGAACCGCTCGGTCCCCAACATCCTCTTCGCCGGCTTCGGTGGCGCGCCCGCCGCCGGGGCCGTGGGCGGCGGCGAGGAGCGCCCGCACCGCTCAGTCGGCCCCCAGGACGCGGCGATCGCCCTCGCCTACGCCGACTCGGTCGTGATCGTCCCCGGCTACGGGCTCGCCGTCGCCCAGGCCCAGCACGCGGTCAAGGAGATGGCCGACGAGCTGGAGAAGCGCGGCGTCAACGTCAACTACGCGATCCATCCCGTCGCGGGCCGCATGCCCGGGCACATGAACGTGCTGCTGGCCGAGGCCGACGTGCCCTACGACAAGCTGCGTGAGATGGACGAGATCAACCCCGAGATGCCGCGCACCGACGTCGCCGTGGTGATCGGCGCCAACGACGTCACCAACCCCGCCGCCAAGAACGACCCCGACTCGCCGATCGCGGGCATGCCGATCATCGAGGTCAGCGAGGCCCGGCAGGTGGTCGTCATCAAGCGCTCGCTCAGCCCCGGCTTCGCCGGCATCGACAACGACCTCTTCTACGAGGAGAACACCTCGATGCTGTTCAGCGACGCCAAGGCCGCGGCCCAGGAGATCGCCGCCGAGATCGAGAATCTCTGACCGCTTTCGGCCTGGGCCGGGGTCGCGACCCCGCCCCTTTCGACCGGGCCCGAGCGGGTGCGAGGATGGAATGGGCGACGGGCCAAGATAGGCCCGCGCCGGGCCAGGCCTGACCGAGATCTTCAGCTTCGTCAAAGGCTCCATCGGAGCCGCAAGCGAAGCGAAGGGAGAGCAGCATGAAGAAGTCGAACCGCATCAAGGCCCTGGTGCCCGGGCGTCCCAGCCTGGGCAGCATCCTGGGCGGGCTGGCGCTGATGGTGGCGCTCGGAGGCAGCGCGGCGGCGAACCTGCCGGGCACCCAGACGGTCAACTCGGGGGACATCAAGAACGACAATGTCAAGGCAGTCGACCTGAAGGACGGCTCGGTCAAGGACGCCGAGCTGGGCACGATCGTCGTCCGCACGGCCACGACGGCGCTGAACGATGGTGCCTCGGGCCGGGCGACCGCGACGTGCAACGCCGGCGAGAGGATCATCGGCGGCGGCGGCGAGCCGCAGCAGCAGGTGTCCGATTTCATCTCTCAGGGCACCCATCCGTCCGACGGCGGCGGCGTCCGCACCGCCAGCGGCAACTCGTTCACCCACTGGAACACAAAGGGCACGAACGTCGCCGGAACCACGGCGACGATCGATCTGATCAGCTACGCGATCTGCCTCCAGTAGACAGCGGCTGAGCGGGACCGGGGGCGGAGCCGGCCGCGGGCCGGCTCCGCCCCACGCGTCCGCGGGCTTCGGGTGGTCCCGCGACCACGTCGGCCGCCTCGCCTCGGCTACTTATTGGCCGGCGAGCTCCCGCGGCCGCGGGGCATCAGCAGGCCGATCACGAGGCCGAGCAGTACCGCGAAGGCGAGGGCGAAGATCAGCGGGGCGGTGATCGTCCAGAAGATGAAGTCGACCGAGACCTCCTTCGAGTTCTGCAGGATGAAGATCGCCGCCAGCACGATCGTGGCGATCGATGCCCAAAGGCGCCAGCGTCCGCCGCTCTCGGTGGGTGTCGGGCCCCCTGACATCGCGGCGGGACCCTACCACGGCGCCCGGCGCGGACATGACGCCGCTGCGACACGCAGTTGACGCCGCTGTGACGCTTGCGCAGCACCAGCGCGCTCCGCTCCGGCAGGCTCGCCGGCGATGCGTGGTCAGCGAGGACAGGCGAGCGTCGAGTGGGTCGGCCTGATCGCGCTGACTGCCCTGCTGCTCGCGGCGCTGGTGGCCGCGACGGGGACGCTCTCGGTCGGGACGGCCGTGCCGCGGGCGCTGCTGGAGCGGTTCGTCTGCGCAGTCAGGCTGAGCGAGGACTGCCGCGCTGAGCCGTCGCTGCGGGCGGCCGAGGGCCCCGAGCTCGCGGCGCTGCTGCGCGCCCACGCCCCGGCGCTGCTCTACGAGGACGGGATGCGGGCGCTGCCGGTCGACTTCCGCCGCTGCCGTGCCGACGCCTGCGCCGAGGGGCCGGGCGGCGGCCACGCGGTGCGCTCGAACGAGCGCCTGCCGGTGACGGCGTTCACGCACGTCGTCGATTGCCGTCGGCCGGCTCGGCGCGCGACCGTGGACGGGGGCGCCGATTGCTCGGGGCCGCGCGCGGGGAACCTCTACCTGCAGTTCTGGTTCTACTACCCGGGCAGCGCCACCGCGGAGGGCAGCACCCCGCTGCGCGGCGTGATCAGGGAGTTGAGCTCCGCGGTCGGCAGGCCGAGCCACCACCCCGACGACTGGGAGTCGTGGCAGGTGCGGATCGGCCCGGACGGGCGCCGCGCGTCGCGGGCGAGCTCGCACCACGGCTACGGCGGCGGCTGGGTACCCGACCGCGACCGCATCTGGGTCTCGGGCGGCAGCCACGCGGGCCGCGCCGGGGAACTGCGCGCCGGCCGCACCACCAAGGACCACCGCCTGGTCCTGGCCCCGCTGGAGCCGATCGCGCGCCGGGACGCCTGGTCGTTCGCCGTGGTCCCGCCCTGGCGCAAGCGCGTCTGGCGCGACCCCGAGTACGGGGGGACCGACTGAGCGCCGCCCCGAGGCGTTGGGCCGCGCCTCTACCTGGGCGCCATCCGCAGGGCGCCGTCGAGACGGATCGTCTCGCCGTTCAGCATCGGGTTGGCGACGATCTGCAGCGCAAGCTGCGCGTACTCGGAGGGCAGCCCGAGCCGGGAGGGGAAGGGCATGGTGGCGCCGAGCGCCTGGCGCGCCTCCTCGGGCAGCGCCGCCAGCAGCGGCGTGTCGAACAGGCCCGGCGCGATCGTGCAGACGCGGATGCCGCGGCTCGCCAGGTCGCGGGCCGCCGGCAGCGTCATCCCGACGATGCCCCCCTTGGAGGCGGCGTAGGCGACCTGGCCGATCTGGCCGTCGTGGGCCGCGATCGAGGCGGTGTTGACGCAGACGCCGCGCTCGCCGCCGTCGTCGGGCTCGTTCTCGTTCATCGCCGTCGCCGCCAGCCGCAGCACGTTGAAGCTGCCGACCAGGTTGACCTTGATCACGTTGTGGAAGATCTCGAGGTCGTGGGGCCCCTGCTTGCCGGTCACCCGCTGGGCCCAGCCGATCCCCGCGCAGCAGACCGAGATCCGCAGCCCGCCCGCTGCCGCCGCCGCGTCGACGCCGGCCTGCACCTGCTCGGCCTCCATCACGTTCATCTCGACGAAGCTGGAACGCTCGCCCAGCTCGGACGCGAGCGCCTCGCCCTTCTCGGCGTTCAGGTCCCCGATCACGACCGAGGCCCCGCGCTCGTGCAGCGCGCGGGCGGTCGCAGCCCCGAGCCCCGAGGCCCCGCCGGCGACGAGCGCGCTCTGGCCCTCGACCTTCATTGGGCGGGAACCCTACCTCGGTAGGCTTTTCGGATCGCCCCCGGCGCGACGGCCACAGACAGCAAGGGCAGGATCGCGGACCGCCTTACGGAGGCGCGCGAGCACACGCTGAAGCTGATCGAGCCGCTCACCGACGAGCAGCTCAACCGCGTCTATTCGCCCATCCTCAGCCCGCTGATCTGGGACCTCGGCCACATGGGCAACTTCGAGGAGCTGTGGCTGGTGCAGCGCGTCGGCGGCCGCGAGCCGCTGCGCGGCGACATCGGCGAGCTCTACGACGCGATCGAGCAGCCGCGCAAGATCCGAGGCGAGCTGCCGATCCTGAAGGCGGACGAGGTGCGGCCATACATGGAGCAGGTGCGCGAGCGCACGCTCGAGGTCCTCGCCGAGGTCGACTTCGAGTCCGGCGAGCCGCTGCTGGCGAACGGCTTCATCTACGAGATGCTGCTCGCCCACGAGCACCAGCACAACGAGACGATGCTGCAGCTGCTGCAGATGGTCGAGTCCTACGAGCCTGTCGAGGTCGACCCCGGCCCGGCCGCGGAGGCGGTCGCCGAGGGCCCCGAGATGGTCGCCGTCGCCGCCGGCCGGCACGAGCTCGGGGCCGGCCCGGCCGCCGAGGGCTTCGCCTACGACAACGAGCGGCCGCGGCACACCGTCGAGCTCGCCGCCTTCGAGATCGACCGCGCCCCCGTCGCCAACGCCGCCTACGTCGAGTTCATCGAGGCGACCGGCGCCGAGCCGCCGATGTACTGGCGGCGCGACGGGGAGGGGGGATGGCTGCGCGAGGCGATGGGGAGGACCGAGCCGGTGGACCCCGCGCACCCCGTCATCCACGTCAGCTGGCACGAGGCCGACGCCTTCTCGCGCTGGGCGGGCAAGCGGCTGCCGAGCGAGCACGAGTGGGAGGCGGCCGCGGCCGGGGCGGGCCGCGAGCGGGCCAACCTCGATCAGCTCTCCTTCGGAACGGCTCCGGCGGGCGCCTACGCCGACGCCGCTGCCGACTGCGGCGCGGTGCAGATGCTGGGGGACGTCTGGGAGTGGACCGCGAGCGACTTCGTCGCCTATCCCGGCTTCGAGGCCTTCCCGTACCCCGAGTACTCCGAGGCCTTCTTCGGCGACGCCCACAAGGTGCTTCGCGGCGGGGCCTGGGCGACGCGCCGCGACGTGATCCGGACCAGCTTTCGCAACTGGGACCTGCCCGAGCGCCGCCAGATCTTCGCCGGCTTCCGCTGCGCCCGGGACGTGTATCGGCCGTGGCCCCGGCGAGACGGACGCGTGAGTCCGACGGATGATCCACGCGGCCCCCGCGGCCGAAAAAACGTGATGACCGAGAAGGCACCCATCCCCCCGACCACGACAACCGACCGCGTCACCGTCGACGTCCACCTGCCGCCGGGCGGCCCACTCTCGGGGATGGCCGCCGACGTGCGCGCGGGGCTGACCAAGCCCTTCAAGGAGCTCTCCCCGCGCTACTTCTACGACGAGCGCGGCTCGGAGCTGTACGAGCAGATCACCGCCCTGCCCGAGTACTACCCGACCCGCTGCGAGCGCCAGATCCTCCAGGCCCGCTCGGGTGAGATCGTCGAGGCGACGCACCCGCGGGCGCTGATCGAGCTGGGGTCCGGGTCCGCCTCGAAGACGCGGGTGCTGCTGGACGCGATGGCCGGCGCCGGCTGCCTCGGCGCCTACGCGCCGGTCGACATCTCCGAGGAGATCACGCGCGAGACCGCCGAGCTGATCGCCGCCGAGTACGAGGGCGTCCGGGTGCTGGGGCACGTCTGCGACTTCGAGCTGGACCTGGAGCGGGTCCCGATCGAGGGACCCCGCATAGTCGCCTTCCTCGGCGGCACCATGGGCAACTTCCAGCCGGCGCAGCGCGCCACCTTCCTGCGCCGCATCGCGAACATGCTCGACCCCGGGGACCGCTTCCTGCTCGGCACCGACCTGGTCAAGGACCGCGCAACCGTCGAGGCCGCCTACAACGACTCGGCCGGGGTCACCGCGGCCTTCAACAAGAACGTGCTGGCGGTTCTCAACGAGCGCCTCGGGGCCGACTTCGACCTCGACGCCTTCGAGCACGTCGCCCGCTGGGACGCCGACAACCTCTGGATGGACATCCGCCTGCGCTCGCTCCAACACCAGGTCATCAACATCGCGGACCTCAGCCTCCAGGTCGCCTTCGCTGCCGGTGAGGAGATGCGAACCGAGATATCGACCAAGTTCCTGCGCCCCGGCCTCGAGGGCATCTACTCGGAGGCCGGCCTCGAGCTGACCGACTGGTGGGCCGACGACGAGGGCCTCTACGCCCTCAGCCTCGCCCGCGCCATCTAGCTACGCGGCGGCCCTGATCCGCGTTCGCATCACCTCGGCCAGCGTCGCGGCCACCGACACGCCCTCGCGCACGACCTGGCGATGGGTGAAGCGCAGGACCACGAGCCCGCGCGTCGCCAGCGCCTGGTCGCGCCCGCGGTCCTTCGCCTGCTGGGCCGCGGTGCGGTGGTAGCGGAGCCCGTCGGTCTCGACCACGAGCCCCATCTCGGGCCAGTAGAAGTCGAGCCGGAACCCGAGCATCGGGACCTGGGTCCTGGGCGACGGCAGGCCGGCGCCACGGACCAGCCGCAGGAAGGCCCGCTCCAGCTCCGAGTCGGTGAGGCTGAACGCCTCGCGGTCCAGCAGCTCGCGCAGCGCCGGCGCTCCGGGTACGCCAAACCGCTCTGAGAGCTGCGCGCGCAGCGACTCGGGGTCGATCAGCTCGAGCCTGTCGGCGGCGCTGACGGCGGCCTCCAGACGGCTCGGGTCCGCGATCGTGGCCAGGTCGGTCAGGGTGCGGGCCACCGATGTCACCGGGATCCGGGTCCTGCGCGCGCGGTCGCGAGGGCCGAGCTTCCGGCAATGAATGCGGATGTCCTTGCGGCGGACGCGTGTCCCGGCGGGGATGGTGACCACGACCTCCCGCTCGCGATCATCGATGCCCCAAAGCGCGGAGGCGCTGTTGTGGCTGAGGACCGAGCCTTGGGGACAGGCGAGCACGGCGGCCATCCAGCGGCCTCTCCTGGTCAGCTCCGGCCTGCCGACCGCGAACACCCCTCTCCGAACGCGGTGCAAGCGACCGATCGAGGCCCTGTGCCTGACCGCCTCGGGTGTGAGGCCCGCGTCCAGCAACTGTCGCCCGCTGACAACGCCGTGCTGCCGCCGCGCGAGCTCCCAGACGGAGCCTTGTCCCGTTTGGTCACTTGAAGGGGCCATAGCCCCCCTGAGTGACCAAACGCCGGGATTCGCCCCCCGCCGCCGGCGCGTCCCGTCTTCCCCGGCCGCTCTTGGCCCCGGCGCGTGCGGACCCTTGCTCCGCCTAGATGATTGATTCCACGGCGCCGTGCGCCTGAGGGCACGCATGGCCGAGCAGCCCAAGGACGCAGGGCGCAGCCCTTGGTGGCGCCAAGGGCAGGCCCGAGGACGCCGGGATGCGATGCGCCATGCGGGGCCTCAGGCGTGCGTGGTCGTGGAATCACTCATCTAGGCCGGGGCGAACTGGCCGTGGAAGCCGAAGGGGATGTGATGGGGGGCCTCGGCGCGGGCGAGCTCGGTCAGGTCCGAGGCGTCGAGCACGAGCAGGAAGGAGCTTGCCTTCTCGGAGTCGAGCACCACCGACAGCAGCACGCCTTCGTCCTCGGCGGTCGCCACGCTCCCGTTCCCACCGCCTTCGGCGCCGCTTTTCGTCCCTGCTCCTCCCGGCGCGGCCACGAACACCGGCTCGCCCGGGAAGCAGCCGGGCCGTTCCCAGCTCTGCGTCGTGCCCCGCTCGAGGTCGGCCTTGACGATCGAGTCGAGCCAGCCCGTCTCGCCTGTTCCGACCCCCCAGGCGTAGCGGTAGGGGCGCTCGTTGCTGCGGCCGTAGTTGATGCGGGGCAGGTCGAAGCCCTGCTCGACCAGGAGCTCGGAGCCGACGCTGCCGGCGGCGGGGTCGATGCGGAAGCGGCGCACCTGGGGCTTGGCGATCGGCTTGCCGGCGCGCAGCCGCTCGAGATAGAGGTCCTCGACGATGCCCGCGTCCTCGAAGACGCAGATGTCGACGACGACCTCGCCGCCGTCCTCGTAGGCGTTGATGTGGTGGAAGCCGAACCAGGCGTCGGTCTCGAAGGGTCCGAGCGGCTCGCCGCCGTCGCGCGGGAGCAGCCAGAAGCGCGTCCCGCGCTCGGGCTCCCAGCGATAGTTCTCGATGTACGGCCGCCCGCTCAGCGGGATCGAGACCGGGTTGACGACGAAGGGGTACTCCGCCAGCACGAAGTGCTTCTCGGTGAGGCCGAACGAGTGCTGGTAGCCCGGGCGCTTGACGGGCATCTGCGCGACCACCTGGGGCTCGGAGGCGTCGGGGCCGAGGTGGAAGAAGCGGTAGCTGTTGCGCGGTCCGACCTTGGCGGCGTAGTTGAGCATGCCGCCGCTGGCGCGGTTCAGGTGCGGGTGGGCGGTCGTCAGCAGGCCGGGGACCTCGTAGGCGACCCCCGCGGCCTCGAGCGTGTCCCCGTCGAACTGGACCGGCATCGGCGTCTCGGTCATGGCGATGAAGCGCTCGCCGAGCTTGGTCAGGTTGACGTTGGCGTTGTCGGAGATCTTCGGGTCGAACAGCGAGAAGACCCGGCTGAAGAGGCTGCGGCAGGGGTCGGTCGCGAACTCCGAATAGACGATCTCGCCCTCGTCCTCCGCCGCGCGGTAGGCCTTGCTCTCGAGGAAGCGGTTCGAGTAGGAGACCCCGCCGCCGGCGATGCCGAAACGGTGCAGCATCGCGAAGCCGTCGAACCAGTGGTTCATGGTCCGTCCCCCGACCTCCCAGCGGGCGGGGCCCGTGCGCAGCAGCGACCCGCGCAGCCACTCGGGCAGCGTCCCCGTGAGCGGCAGATCGTCCACCCGGACCTCGGCGTCAAGCGAGCGCAGCCCGTCGGCGTAGCCGCTCACGGCGCCAGCGCCTCGATCAGCTCGCCGGTCGCCTCCGGGGTCGTGATCGGGGTGATCACCGGCAGCGTGATGCCGCCCTCGACGTAGGCGCGCAGCCGCTCCTTCATCTGCTCGGGCGAGCCGAAGATGAAGGTGTCCTCGATCAGCTCCCACGGCGCCGCCTCCGCGGCCCGCCGGCGGTCCTTGGCCGCCCAGGCCGCGACCATCTCGTCGATCTTCTCGCCGTGCCCGAGCCAGCGGAAGTACTTCTCGTAGACGGGCACCGTTATGTAGGACGAGAACATGAAGCGCGCCAGCGGCTCGACCTGCTCGCGCTCGCCGGGGATGCAGAAGAAGCGGCAGAGCAGCTCGAATCCCTCCGGGGCGCCCGCCCCCTCGAGCTGCCCGGCGATCTGGGGCAGGCCCGAAAGCGGCAGGAAGTTGGTCATCGCGCCGTCGCCCTTCTCCACCGCGAGCTCGAGCATCTTGCCGCGCAGCGCCGCGACGACGATCGGGACCTCCGAGGCGGGCGCGGTCTCGAGCTTGAAGCCGCCCTCGCCCCGCTCGCCGGCTAGAACCGTCCGCAGGTAGTCGATCGTCTCGCTGACCCGCCCGCGGGGCCGCTCGAAGGGCATCCCGTTCCAGCCCTCGATGATCCGGTCCGAGGAGGCGCCGATGCCGAGCACGAAGCGGCCGCCCGAGGCATCCGCGAGTGCCGCCGCCTCCTGGGCGAGCAGCGCCCGGCCGCGCTGCATGACGCCGACGACGCCGGTGCCGAGCCGGGCGCTCTTCGTCCACTGGCTCGCCAGGGTCAGGGGCGTGAACCCGTCGGGGCCGTTCGTCTCGCCCGACCAGACGTCTGTGTAGCCGGCCGCCTCGGCGCGCTCCACCGGCTCGCGCGAGGCGGCCAGGGTGGTGCCGGGAAGCGGAAGCGTCAGTCCCCAGCGCTGAGAAGGGCTCGCCATGCCGCGACCCTATCTGAGACGGGATAGGGTCCCGCCATGGACTTCTCCAAGCTCCACCGGTCGGAGGTGGTGGGCGTGATCGCGGGCCTGCTCCTGGCGGTCAGCCTGTTCCTGCCCTGGTACTCGCTGGGCGGCGACGTCACTCGCGACGAGCCGGACGACTGGGTCTGCGGGGTCGGCAGCGACAGCTGCTCGGCCTGGGCCACGTTCCCGATCCTGAGGTGGCTGCTGCTGCTGGCCGCGGCGGCGCCGCTGATCCTGAGCTGGATCGTGATCCGCGAGCACCAGCTGACCTGGCCACGGGGAGAGCTGACGGCGATCGCGGGACTGGCGGCGCTGGTGCTGATCTTCTTCAACGGCGTCATCGACAAGCCCTCGGAGAACGACATCGAGGTCAGCCTCGCCTGGGGCTACTTGATCGCGATCCTGGCGTCGGTCGGGATCTTCATCGCGGGCGGGTTCCGGGCCGTTGACAGCGGCGGCGGCGCCCAGCGCAAACCGCCGGCGACCTTCTAGCCTCCGGCTGTGGCCGACGAGGGGGTCATCTCCCAGGACCAGCGCTCCGGCGCGAAGCCCGACCGCAACCTGGCGATGGAGTTGGTGCGGGTGACCGAGGCCGGCGCGCTCGCCGCGGGCCGCTGGATCGGCCTCGGCGAGAAGGAGCCCGCCGACGGCGCTGCGGTCGACGCGATGCGGCTGATGCTCGACACGGTGCCGATGGACGGCGTCGTCGTCATCGGCGAGGGCGAGAAGGACGAGGCCCCGATGCTCTTCAACGGCGAGGAGATCGGTGACGGCAGCCCCCCGAGCGTTGACATCGCGGTGGACCCGCTCGAGGGGACGACGCTGACCGCGCGCGGGATGCCATCGGCGCTGTCGGTGATCGCGCTGTCGCCTCGCGGCACCATGTTCGATCCCGGGCCCTGTGTCTACATGGAGAAGATCGCCGCCGGTCCACGGACCGCGGAGCTGATCAGCCTCACCGACCCGCTCGAGCACGTGATCCGGCGCATCGCCGAGGCGAAGGGCGGGGACCCCAGCGACGTCACCGTGATCATGCTCGACCGCCCCCGCCACGCCGAGGCGGTCGCCGCGCTGCGCGAGGTCGGGGCGAGCATCCGCTTCATCTCCGACGGCGACGTCGCCGCCGCGCTGTTCGCGGTGATGCCGAACACGGGCATCGACCTGCTCTGGGGGGTCGGGGGCACCCCCGAGGGAGTGATCTCGGCGGCGGCGATCAAGTGCCTGGGCGGCCGCATCGTCGGCCGGCTGTGGCCGCGCGACGAGGACGAGCGCAAGGCGGCCGAGGCGGCCGGCTACGACATCGGCCGCGTGCTCGACACCGACGACCTGGTCGGCGGCGATGACGCCTTCTTCGCCGCCACCGGCGTCACCGACGGCGACCTCTTGAACGGCGTCCGGCGCCTCGACGACGGCTCCGCGACGACGGAGTCGCTGGTGATGCGCTCGCGCTCGGGCACGGTGCGCCGCATCCAGGCCACGCACGACAGCCCGAAGCTGCGCGAGGTCACCGGCGGCCGCTACGGATAGTCATCTAGAGGTCGCAGGGCCGAGCAGACGGCTTCCCTAGCATCCTCCGGGTGCGCGTACTCATCGTCGGCGCGACCGGCTACATCGGCAGGCTGCTGGCGCTCGAGCTGGCTGCGGAGGGCTCGCCGCCACGCGTGATGGCGCGCGCCCCGGGCCGCGCGCGCGATCTCGCGGAGGCGGGTTGCGAGGTCGTGCCGGGCGATGTGCTGCGGCGCGAGACGCTCGCCGAGCCGCTCGCCGGCGTGGACGTCGCCTGCTACCTGGTGCACTCGATGGGACGCGGGGGAGAGGGCGACTTCGCCGAGCGCGACCGCCAGGGCGCCCTGAACTTCGCGGCCGCGGCTGCCGACGCCGGCGTCGAGCGGATCGTCTACCTGGGTGGCCTCTCCGACGGCGGCTCGAAGCACCTCGAGAGCCGGCATCGCACGGCCGAATACCTGGGCTCGACCGGCGTGCCGGTCACCTACCTGCGCGCCGCCGCGGTGATCGGCTCCGGCAGCGAGTCCTTCCGCACCGTCTTCTTCCTGGTCAAGCGGCTGCCGCTGATGATCACGCCGCAGTGGACGACCACCCGCACCCAGCCGATCGCGATCGCGGATGTGATCGCGTACCTCATCGCCGCCGGCCGCAAGCAGGAGGCCAGCGGCCGCACGATCGAGATCGGCGGGCCTGACGTCACAACCTACGGCGGCATGATGGACGCGATGGCCGTGGCGCTGGGGCGGCGCCCCCCGCGCAAGCTGCCGGTGCCGCTGCTGACGCCCTGGCTGTCCTCGAAGTGGATCGGCCTGGTGACGCCGGTCGACGCCGAGGTCGCGAAGCCGCTGATAGAGGGCGCCTCGACCGAAACGGTCGTCAAGGACCCGTCGGGCATGGAGCTGTTCGACGTGAAGCCGACGCCGCTGGGCGAGGCGATGCGCCTGGCCCTCGCCGAGGGCGCAAGCCAGGCCCCCGCAGGCTCCTGAGCGCGGACGCTAGACAGCGGTGTCGCGGTGGGCGCTCTCTCGCCCGCGCCGCATCGGCGGCAGGTTCCCGCGCTCGAGCGAGCGCAGGTAGCCGCGCGTGACCAGCACGTGCACCCGAAGCTGCGTCTGGGAGTAGATGAAGCTGCCGATCCGCGCGAAGCGCCCCGATCCCCGCAGCAGCGGATAGAAGTTGGAGACCACGGCCCGCACTCTCACCCGCTCCTCGCCGCCGGGCTGCGAGGCCGCGCGGCGCACGTCGAAGCTGAGGTAGCCGCACCCGCGGCCGTTCGGCGCGACCAGCACCCCGCGCTCGATCGGCCAGGTGACCCTGCCGAAGCCGGGGCCGGTGTCGTAGCGGGGCGCGCGGAAGCGAAGCAGCTCGAACCGCCTCCAGACGAGCACGATCGACCGGTCCGAGCCTGAGTAGGCGACGCGCAGCAGCCCCAGCGAGATCCGGTTCAGGTAGCGCCAGTAGCCGCGAGCCAGCCGCTCCAGCGTCTCGGGCCGCCAGAGCTGCTCGAGCGCGGCGGAATCCATCGCCAGCTCCGCCTCCTGGACCGAGCGCAGGGGGCCGTCGGGGGTGACCGGGCCGCGCTCGGGGTCGGGAAGGAGCTGGACGCTGAGCCTGCTCACGGGCTCGGGCCGGGGCACGACTCAGCCCCCGATCGGCAGCACGCCGGTGTCGTCGCGCTCGTGGTGCAGCGAGTTGATCACCGCCCCCGCCAGCAACCCCAGGCTGACGGCGTAGAACCAGATCAGCGCCACGAGGATGAACCCGATCGCCCCGCCGATCCGGTCGAGATCGGAGACGGTGGTCAGGTAGAGCGGGAAGACGTAGTTCGCGACCGAGACCGCGGTGGCGAAGAACAGCGCTCCGGGCCAGACCGCGCGCCAGGGCATGTGGCCCTTGGGGACGGCCCAGTAGATGGCGCTGACGATCCCGAAGGTGATCACCCAGCCGCCGACGACGACGATGCCGGTACGGATCGCGCCGAAGTCGTCCAGTCCCCAGGGCAGGTCGTCGGCGCCGGCGAGCGCGGCGCTCTCGATCGTCGGAACAGCGACGCTCGCCGCCAGCAGCGCCGTAAGCGCCAGCAGCATCACCAGCGCGAAGCGCTTCTGCGCGACCCAGCCGCGGCACTCGACGTGGTAGATGCGGCAGAAGGCGGTGTCCATCGCACCCCAGAAGGAGGCGCCGATCCAGATACCGCCGAGCACGGCCGCGACCCCGATCGTGGTCGAACTGTCGCGCACCCGGTCGATCGCGTTGGCGAGCGCGTCCTGCTCGATGTTCGGGAACAGCCGCCGGATGTCCAGGATCACCGTCTGCTCGATCTCGGAGCTGTCCACGATCTGGCCGAAGACGAAGAGGACGAGCAGGGCGAACGGGAAGATCGCCAGCATCAGGTTGTAGGCGACCATCCCCGCGAGCCCCGTGATGTTCTCCTTGTAGGCCCTGTTCCAGAGGGCGACGGCCCAGGGCCAGCGCCAGGGCGGCGGGCGGGAGGACGCGCTCTCGCGCACCCGCTGCAGCGGGTTCATCGCCCCACCGCGTAACGGGAGGCGGGTGAGGTGTAGTCACCAGCGGTCGCGGAACTTTTCTGCAAGATGGCTGTTTGCGCTTTGGAAAGGGAAGGCCGACTGGCTAGGATTCGACGGGAAGTCTGCGCTTGGAGGCGGGTCGGCACCGTGCTTGCGTCGGCTTTCGGCGCGGCGGGTAAAGGATTCGCGCCGCCGTCCGACAGCGAGCCGTGTGGCCCAGGATCGGGTAAGTGATTGCAGATAAGCCAGGAAATCCGTAGCGAGTAAGGAAGGAAGACCCAGCAGATGCTAGTCGCGGACCTCCAGGAGCTCGAGGAAGTGAAGAACCTGATCGCCAAGGGCCAGCAGCTCGGGGTGCTCACCTACGGCGACGTCTCCTCCGCGGTCTCGGAGGTCGAGCTGGACGAGTCCGACGTCGAGGACCTCTACGGCCACCTGGAGAAGTCCGGCATCGAGCTGGTCGAGGACCTCGACCCCGCCCAGAGGCGGGCCGAGGAGGTGGCCTCCGAGGGGGCCAAGGGGCGCAGGGGAGCGCGCAAGAAGGCGGCGCTCGACCTGAAGCCCGACATGACCACCGACTCGCTGCAGCTGTTCCTCAAGGACATCGGCAAGGTCCGCCTGCTGACCGCCGCCGAGGAGGTGGAGCTCGCGAAGAGGATCGAGCGCGGCGACCTCGACGCGAAGCAGAAGATGGTCGAGTCCAACCTGCGCCTGGTCGTCTCGATCGCGAAGAACTACCGCAACCAGGGCCTGCCCTTCCTGGACCTGATCCAGGAGGGCACGCTGGGGCTGGTCCGCGCCGCCGAGAAGTTCGACTACCGCAAGGGCTTCAAGTTCTCCACCTACGCGACCTGGTGGATCCGCCAGGCGATCGCCCGCGCGCTCGCCGACAAGGCGCGCACGATCCGCATCCCGGTGCACGTGGTCGAGAAGCTGAACAAGATCGGCCGCGCGGAGCGCAAGCTGGTCACCGAGCTTGGCCGCGAGCCCACGCCGGAGGAGATCGCCGAAGTGACGGGGATCGAGCCCGAGGAGGTCGATTCGATCAAGCGCTCGGCCCAGGCCCCGGTCAGCCTCGAGAAGCCCGTCGGCGACGAGGAGGAGTCCGAGTTCGGCCAGTTCATCGCCGACGAGCGCGCCGAGTCACCGTTCGACCGCGCCGCCGAGCTGCTCACCAAGCAGGCGCTGAAGGAGGCGCTCGAGAACCTCTCCTACCGCGAGCGCCGCGTGCTCGAGTTGCGCTACGGCCTCGGGGGCGAGCATCCCCGGACGCTCGACGAGGTCGGCCGTACCTTCAACGTCACCCGCGAGCGCATCCGCCAGATCGAGAACCAGTCGCTGAAGAAGCTGCAGTCGCTGGCCGAGGCGCAGAAGCTGCGCGAAGTGGCGTAGGGGCGCTCACTCCCCGGGCGGCCGCCGGATGCCGCCTACTGGGCGGGGGCTCGCTTCGCTCGCAACGGAAAAACCGGACCGCCCATACGGCGGCATCCGGCGCCCGCCCACGCGGGGAAGGGACCCACGGCGACAACCCGCAGCCTGTGATTCGTCTCACTGTTCCTGCGGGTCGGGGCAGCCTCTCCGGCGCCCGCCCCATGCAGTTGGGCGCTCGCGCTCAAGGACGCGGGGCGTGCGTGCCGATAGGCAGGTTATATGGCCTTTGACATCGACGCTGCCCTCAAGTTCCTCGTCGAGCGGGAGGGGTCGGACCTGCACGTCAAGTGCGACTCGCCGCCGGTGGCGCGCGTGCACGGCGACCTCTGGGCGCTCAAGGGCGCCGACGTGCTGGCGCAGGACGACACCGAGAAGGCGCTGCACGCGATCGCCGACCAGGACCACCTGACCGAGTTCGAGGAGGAGGGCGAGGTCGACTTCTCCTACGAGCTTCCCGGGGTCGCCCGCTTCCGTGTCAGCGCCTTCCGCCAGCGCGGGGCCGTCTCGATCGCCATGCGAGCGATCCCCTTCAGCGTCAAGACCATCGACGAGCTCGGGCTGCCGCCGGTCGTGCGCCGGCTGGCCGAGGAGCCGCGCGGGATCATCCTGCTGACGGGGACCACCGGCTCGGGCAAGTCGACGACGCTGGCGGCCATGATCGACCACATCAACTCGACCAGGGCGCGTCACATCGTGACGATGGAGGACCCGGTCGAGTACCTGCACCGCGACAAGCTCTCGATCATCAACCAGCGCGAGGTGGGGTCGGACACCAAGAGCTTCGGCAAGGCGATGCGCCGCGTGCTGCGCCAGGACCCCGACGTGATCCTGATCGGGGAGATGCGCGACGAGGAGACGGTTCGCACCGCGCTGTCGGCGGCCGAGACGGGCCATCTGGTGCTCTCGACCCTGCACACCCTGGACGCGACCGAGACGATCAACCGGATCATCGACTTCTTCCCGCCCCACCTGCAGCAGCAGGCCCGCGTGATGCTGTCCTCGACGCTGAAGGGGGCGATGTCCCAGCGACTGGTCCCCCGGATCGATCGCGAGGGCCGCGTGGCCTGCGCCGAGGTGCTGGTGGTGACGGGCCGCGTCCAGGACCTGATCCTGAACCCCGAGGAGACCGGCCGCATCAGCGAGGTGATCGGGGAGGGCGACTACTACGGGATGCAGACCTTCGACCAGGCGCTGCTCGGCTACGTCATGGACGGCGTCGTCTCCGAGGAGGTTGCGCTGGAGACCGCCTCCAGCCCGCACGATTTCAAGCTGATGCTGGCCGCCAAGGGCCGGCGCGCCAGCGGCATCGAGCAGGTGGGTGGAGACGGCAACGGCTCCCATTCGGGCGCCAAGGCGGGGGTGCTGTAGGAGATGCGCGACGCCCTCAACAACAACTCGAAGGTGCAGGCCGGCGTGATCGTCGTGTTGCTGGTGCTCGGGGTGCTGCTGTTCATGCGCATGAGCGGCGGTGGCGGTGGCGAGACCTCGGAGGCCGATGCGATCACCGAGCTCAATGCCGCCAGCGCGGCCGCGACCGGCCTCACCCCAGCCGGCGGCACGGGGGCCGGGGCTGCCCCGGCCGGGACGTCCGCCGCGACCACGGCCACGGCGGCCCCGGCCTCGAC
>Ga0194128_10002985_pt1 | contig 26697 bp, 20 predicted proteins | sample TA2KigCa65mmetaG_FD_148650 | JGI IMG/M metagenome (GOLD analysis project Ga0194128, IMG submission 148650) | Freshwater microbial communities from Lake Tanganyika, Tanzania - TA2015037 Kigoma Deep Cast 65m | ecosystem: Environmental > Aquatic > Freshwater > Lake | place: Tanzania: Lake...
ATAACCCTGCTTTGACCCGCAGTCAAACCGACGGCCTTCAAAACGATAGGCCAGAACGGGCTCGTCCTGCAGCAGCTTTTCAATACCGTCGGTAAGCTGAATCTCGCCTCCAGCGCCCGCGCCCTGGGCCGCCAGGATATCGAAGATACGCGGTGTTAAGAGATACCGCCCCACCACCGCAAGGGTGGAGGGGGCCTTCTCTGCAACCGGCTTTTCCACAATCTGGGTAATTCGCTCGGTGCGCTGACCCCAGGGGCTGCTCTGCACAATGCCGTAACGAGAGGTCTCCTCGCGCGGAACGTCTTGCACGGCCACGATGCTGGCACGGTGGTGGCGATAGACCTCAACCATCTGGGCCATCACAGAAACGCCCTGCTCGCCGGCATCCATCAGGTCATCGGCCAGTAGCACGGCAAAGGACTCACTGCCCACCGCAGGACGGGCGCAGAGAACCGCATGGCCCAGGCCCAGGGCCTCGGGCTGCCGGATATAGATGCAGTTAATGCTCGGCGGGGCCACGCTGCGCACCAGCTCCAGCAGCGCAGTCTTCTGCTTGGCCTGCAGCTCGGCCTCCAGTTCGTAGGCCTTATCAAAATGGTCTTCAATCGCCCGCTTCGACCGTCCGGTGATAAAGATCATTTCGGTAATGCCAGCAGCAGCGGCCTCTTCCACCGCGTACTGAATGAGCGGCTTATCGACCACCGGAAGCATCTCTTTGGGGCTTGCCTTGGTGGCTGGCAGAAACCGGGTGCCGAGGCCTGCCACGGGAAAGACCGCCTTGCGTACGGGGGGGCTGGCGGTTTCGGCAGATGCTAGGGCTGACGCATGGGTATTCATAACAGGCTCTCTTGCTGGGAATTGGTGGGGGAAGGAGTGTTTGGCGGGGTGTTTGACGCGATGCAGGCCAGAAAGGCCTCTTCATCCCAGACGGTAACCCCCAGGCTCTGGGCCTTCTCCAGCTTAGAGCCCGCGTTCTCGCCGGCGATCACCAGGCTCGTCTTCTTGGAGACCGACTGGCCCAGCTGCCCCCCAAGGGCATAGATCTGGGCTGAGGCCTGGTCACGGGTCATGCTGGAAAGAGTTCCGGTAAGCACCACCGTCTTGCCCACAAGGGGCAGCGTCTGGCTGCCTGCCTGCGGCGCCACGGCCGGGCGGTCATCGAGCCGGGCAATCTGCATCAGGCCGGCAATCTCCATGGCCTCGGCCCGCTGGGCGGAGTTACCAAAGAAATCGCGAATGGAGGCGGCCACTACCGGCCCGACATCGGGGGCCTGCATCAGATCCTCCAGACTGGCATTAACGATCGCCTCCAGCGACTGAAAATGCAGCGCCAGGTCGCGGGCGGTGCGCTCTCCCACGTGGCGGATTCCCAGGCCAAAAACCAGCCGCGAAAGACTCGTGGTGCGCGCTGCGGCGATCTGATCCAGCAGGTTCTGGGCGGACTTGTCTGCCATTCGGGGCAACGCCGCCAGGGATGCCTTGGAAAGACGAAAGACATCGGAGAGCCGCAAGACCAGTCCGTTATCTATCAGCTGCTCAGCAAGTTTATCGCCCAGGCCCTCGATATCGAGAGCCTTACGCTGACAGAAATGCAACAGGGCCTGGATCAGCTGGGCCCGGCAGGAGAGCCCCGCGGTGCAGCGCACGGCCGCCTCGTCCTGCTGACGCAGTACCGGGCCGTTACATACCGGACAGTGCAGCGGCATTTGCCAGACACGGGTCTCGGAAGGACGCAGGGCGAGAATGGGGCCCAAGACCTCGGGAATCACATCGCCGGCCCGCCGCACCCAGACCGTGTCGCCAGCCCGTACGTCCTTGCGGCGTACCTCGTCCTCGTTGTGCAGGGTGGCATTGGTGACCAACACCCCACCCACACGCACAGGCGCTAGCCGAGCCACCGGGGTAAGTACCCCGGTGCGGCCCACCTGCACATCGATACCGAGCAGCCGGGTGCTGGCCTCTTCTGCGGCAAATTTATAGGCCAGGGCAAACCGAGGGGCGCGCGATACAAAGCCCGCCTGTGCCTGATGGACGAGCGACTCAAGCTTTATCACCACCCCATCGATCTCGAATGCCAGGCTATGCCGGTCGTGCTCGGCCTGGGCCGCAAACGCCCAGACCTGGGCCAGGCTGGCATGGGCAAGCCGCCGGTCACAGACCGGAAAGCCCAGTTCGGCCAAGGCCTGCATCTGCGCGGAATAGGTGACCAGACTCTGCCAGGCGGCGGGAGGCTCTGCGACGCCATAAGAAAAAAACCGCAGAGGCCTTTCCGCCGTAATCCGGGGGTCAAGCTGGCGCAGACTGCCTGCGGCCGCGTTTCGCGGATTGGCAAAGGTCTTCAGGCCGGCTGCGGCCTGCCGGGCATTCAGGGCAGAGAAGTCTGCCGTGGCCATATAGACCTCACCGCGTACCTCCAGCCGTGTGGCCGTGCCCAAGGGCCCACGGATGCGCTGCGGAATCTGGGTGATCGTACGGATATTGGCGGTAACTTCTTCGCCCACCGACCCATCACCTCGGGTGGCCGCCTGTATCAACTCGCCTAACTCGTAGACAAGGCTGATGGCCAGGCCGTCAAACTTCAGGTCAGCCGAGAATGCCGGCTCCTGCGCCAGCCGTCCGCCCATGCCAAGCTGCTGATCAAGTCGCGCCACAAACTGGTAGACCGAGGCCCGATCAAAGCCGTTGTTTAAGGACAGCATGGGCTGACGATGGGTCACAGTGCTGAACTCTCGGCGAGGCGCATAGCCCACCTTATTGATCACCGGATCAGTAAACTCCGCAGACCCTTGCAGCGTGGCAAGCTCGGCCACCAGGGCATCGTACTGGGCATCGGTAACCTCCGGCGCGTCCTCGCCGTGGTAGAGCCTCTGGTGGCGCGCGATCTCTGCCCGCAGGGCCTCAATGCGATCCTGTTCTTGGCTCATGGGAAGAGCCTGCAGGTAAGAGGCGCGCCCGGCACCAGGCCTGCGGCCCGCAACTGATCGGCACGCGCGATCACCTGCGACTGCATCATGGCGATGGCAGGGGCCGACAGTGGCATGCCCCGGTCGTCCACCAGTTCGGCCTCAAAGGCCTGGCCCACGGCCTGGGCCTCCTCGACCATCCTGCCCAGCACCGGGGCCGGTGTGACCACCCGGGGCAGGTCAAGCAGAAAACTGAGAAACAGCCCCTGGTCTGCCGGCATGATGGAATACCAATGGCGACCGTCAGAACCTTGCCGAGAATACTGGCCATTGCCGCGCACGACCAGACCCAGCTCCTGCATCACCCGATCCACATCGGCCCATGCGGGCATGCGGCTTGCCTTGAGGTGAAAGCAGATCTGGCCATCGAGCTGCGAGAGCAGCGCGTCTACCTGACGCGCCTGGGTCATGCTGGCTGCCGCATCCGGCCGAGGCCCCAGCCGCTTGAGCCCATGGGCCGCAAGCCGCTGCTCGGCCTGCTCCAGAAATGCCTCGATCTCGATCAGGCTGGCAAAACCCGACCGCGTGGCCAGTGCCATACCCAGCTGCACTATGCCCTTATGCGGCTCACTGTAGGCGCGCACCGGCTTGGTCTGGATATGGGTAAACCGTTGCAGGGTAAGCCGCAGATCGTCTGACAGCGGGGCCTCACCGGTGAACTGCAGGATCATTTCATAGCGGGGATCCAGAGGTTCGTCAGAGACCCCGCCCCATGACCCCGGGTAGGCTGCATCATCGGCGGGGTCGGCTGCGGGCTCGGGCGGGTCCTGGTCGTCGTCTAGGGTCGGCTCGCCCGCAGCATCCGATGCCGCAAAAGACGCTGGTGCCTCTTGCTGCGGCCAGCGGTCCTGCGCCCCAGTGGCTGAGTCATCGTCGTGCTCGGGGTCAGTCTCCCGGGCAGGCCAGAGCCTGGGAAACCGCAGCGGCAGGCCCGCCTTGCGGGCCTCATAAAAGTTATAGGATGCAACCGCGGCCAACAGACCCAGCCCAAGAAACAAGAGACTGGCACCAAGGGAAGAGAGCCATTCTTCCCCCATGGTCTAGGCGGCGTCTCGCACCAGGCTTCCTGCCATATCGAGGTCTACAGCAACCAGCCGCGATACGCCCTGCTCCTGCATGGTGACCCCCACCAGATGCTCGGCAAGTTCCATCGAGATCTTGTTGTGGGTGATGAAGATGAACTGGGTCTGCGCAGACATCTGGCGAATGAGGGTACAGAGCCGCTCGGTATTGGGGTCGTCTAAGGGCGCATCGACCTCATCGAGCAGACAGAACGGGGCTGGGTTCAACTGGAATAAGGCAAAGACTAGCGCCGTGGCGGCCAGGGCCTTCTCCCCGCCAGAAAGCAGATGGATGGTGGTGTTCTTTTTTCCAGGCGGCTGGGCCATGACCTGCACGCCGCTATCGAGAATCTCATCGCCAGTGAGAACCAGCCGGGCCTCACCGCCGCCAAAAAGCGTGGGAAACAGCCTGCCGAAGTTTTCATTCACGGTGTCGTAGGTGGACTGTAAAAGCGCCCTGCTCTCGCGGTCGATTTTGCGGATCGCGTCTTCAAGGGTGTTGACCGCCTCAGACAGGTCTTGCACCTGAGACCCCAGAAAACCCAGGCGCTCGCGGGCCTGCTCCAGCTCAGACAAGGCCGCCAGGTTCACCGGCCCAAGCGCCTCAATATCGCGCTGCAGCCGGTTGATCTCTGCCTGCAGGACTGCTGGCTTGGCAGTCTCTGCCGGTGGCCTGCCCTCTGGCCACTGGGCCATAAGGCTATCGACCGCCAGGTCCGACTCTTCCACCTGCTGCATCAACTGGGCAAGCGCAGCCTCGGCCCCGGCCACCGCGGCCTCCAAGTGGCTCAGCCGGGCGCGCAGCGGCTCTGCCTCTCGCACGGCACGCTGTCGGGCCTCGTCTTTTTCACGCAGCCGCTCCTGGCAAGCCTCCACCGCGTTTCGGGCCTCGGCAAGCTCGGCCTCGCGCTGCATACGATCGGCCAGAAGCCGCTGCAGTGGGCTTGCGGTCAGGGCCTCCTGGGCCTGATTGATCTCGGCCTGGGCCTGGGCCATGCGATCGGTGAGCTCCTGATGCCGCTGGGCCTGCCCCGACAGCGTGGTCTCAAGCCGGGCACGCCGCTCCTGCAGGGTGCGGTCTTGAAGGCGCATCTCCTGCAGGCTGTGGTCGCGCTGGGCTAGGTTCTGCCGAGCCAGCGTAAGACGAGACTGGGTCGACTCAAGCCGCTGCTGGCTCTGCTGCGACTGCGACCGCACCTCTTCGATTGATGCCTGGGCCGCAGACAGCTGCTCCTGAAACAGGCCTTGGCGGGAGACAAGCTGGGCGAGTTCCTCTTCCACGCCGCGCTGGGCCTGGGCAAATTCCTGCTCCTTTGCGAGTAGGCGCTCGGCCTTCTCCTGCAGGCGCACCACCGAGAGTTCCAGCTCGTGCAGGCGCTGCCGGGCCTTAGTCTCGGTGTCTCGGGCCGAGGCCATCTGACGCCGCAGACCGGCAAGAGACTCCTCGCTGCGCGCTAGCGCCGACTGCGCCTCTTGGGCCACCAGTCGGGCCGCCCGGGAGCGCTTATCCAGGTCTTCGACGGCATCTCGATGCTCGAGCAGGCCCGCGGTCTGCTGATCGGCCGCATAGAACCGGGTCTCGTAGCGGCCTACCCAGTGGCCTTCGGGAGTGACCCAGAACTCGCCCTCGGCAAGCTCCTGGCGGGCGCGCAGGGCAGCCTGTAAGCCCGTGGCCGTGCGAAATCCGGAAAGCCATCGGCGGGCCATGATCGCAGCGGGGCTGTCGCCCTCTATTTTGCGCACCAGTGCGTCCGATCCTGGCGCCGCGGCCGGGGGCGCAACGGTGGTGTCGAAAAAGACCATGCGCGCGGGCGGAAGGTCGGAAAAGTCACCCACCGCCGCCACCAGGTTGTCTAGGCCCAGGGAGCCCATCCGATCCGACAGAACCGACTCCACCGCCCGTTGGAATCCCGGGGCGACCCGCAGGGTCTGCCAGAGACGATTGTGGTCAGAAAGCCCCTGCGCGGCGATCCAGGGAACCAGCTGGTCTTTGGCCTGGGCCTTACTGAGCCAGTCGGTCTGGGCCGCGTGCTCTGCCTCCAGTCGGTCGGCCTCACGCGCCCGCTCGCTGGCCTGGGCACGGTCTTGTAGCAGCTGGGGCTCACGGCTGGAGACCTGCTCCAGAAAGGAACGGTGGTCGGCCCCGGCCATTTCGGCCAGCCGCAGCGCCTCGGCCCGTTGCTGCTGAATCTGACCGAGGGCAGAGGGGTCTAGTTTCTCTAACTGCGCGGCCTGCGACCGCATCTCAGCCAGCCGCGCCTTAAGCCGGTTTTCCTGGCCCAGGGCCTCCTGCAGCCGAGACTGCAGGCTGCGAATCTCGGCCTCACTGGCCGCCAGCAATGCCCGCGACTCGGTGTTCTGCAGGGCAATCTCTTCAAGCTCGGTCTCCAGCGGGCGAATCGCCCCCTGCGCCTGGTCGCGCTGGGCGAGCTGGGCGGCAAGCTGCTGCTCGTTTTCGCGCAGCGCCTTGGCTAGCCCATCCTGCTCGGACTGCAGCGCAATACGCTCACGCTCCAGCTGGGTGAGTCCCTCGTCTGCAGCCGCCTGGGCCGCGGTGGCGCGGTCACGATTCTGGCCATGGGCGCGGTCTTCGGCCTCTTGACGGGCAATATCGGTATTGGTCTGAAAGAGCCCGGCCTGCACTGACTGCATCGCGGCCTGCTCTGACTCCAGGGCCTGTAGCGCATGCTCCCTTTCGGTCTCAGCACTGCGCTGCGCCGCGAGCACCTGCTCGAGCTGGGTCTCCGCCTCGGCGCGCTCCTGCTGGTGCCGCTGCTGGGCCGATAACAGCTCAGCCCGACGCACGGCCAGGAGCAGGCCCTGGCTGTTACGCCTTGCCTCGGAGAGTTCTTGGAAGCGCTCTGCCACCCTGGCCTGATCGGAGAGCAGGTCGATACGCTGGGAGAGTTCAAGCCGGATGTCTTCCACGCGGGACAGGTTCTCGCGGGCATCGGAAAGACGATGCTCGGTTTCCTTGCGGCGCTCGCGGTATTTGGATACGCCGGCGGCCTCTTCCAGAAAGACCCGAAGCTCCTCGGGGCGCGACTCAATCACCCGGGAGATCATGCCCTGGCCGATGATTGCATAGGCACGGGGCCCCAGGCCTGTTCCGAGAAAGACATCGTGGACGTCTTTACGGCGGACCGACTGGCCATTGATGGCATAGACCGACTGGCCATCGCGCGACAGGGTGCGCTTTACCGACAACTCGGCAAAGCGGCCCCAGGGGCCGCCCAGGCGGCCTGCGGAGTTATCAAAAATAAGCTCGACACTGGCACGGCCTGCGGCTTTACGCGAGGCTGAGCCATTAAAGATGACATCATGCATCGACTCGCCGCGCAGCTCGGAGGCCTTCGACTCGCCAAGCACCCAGCGCACGGCATCAATGACATTGGACTTTCCGCAGCCATTGGGCCCAACGACCCCCACCCGCTGGCGCGAGAGCTGCAGCACGGTGGGGTCGACAAAAGACTTGAAGCCAGAGAGTCGGACTTGGATTAGGCGCATGGAGGAGACCGCAGCAGGGCGAAAAAAGGGCTGCGCTATAATAACACTGCGAATCTACGGAGATTTTGTTGGCAAAACAGCGCAACGTCTGCCATTTATGCGCCTTCGTCTCTCATCTCTTTAGTTCCTGGCGCCAAACCGCGCAAACTCCTGATATTTTTCTGCCCACGGATCCTTCGTAATGCCCAGCCAGCCCAGCACCGAACTCGAAACCTTTCCCAATCCTGCACCGGAGCGCGACTACTGGGTGCATATCGAGATCCCGGAGTTCACCTGCCTGTGCCCCCTCACCGGCCAGCCCGACTTCGCCACGCTGGTGCTCGACTATGTTCCGGACCAGAAAAACCTAGAGCTCAAGGCGCTCAAGCTCTATACCTGGTCGTACCGCAACACCGGTGCCTTTCACGAGGCAGTGACCAACAAAATTCTGTCAGACATGGTGGCCGCCACCAGCCCACGGTTTATGCGGCTCTCGGCCCAGTGGTATGTCCGTGGGGGCATCTTCACCAATGTCGTGGCCGAGCATCAGTCCCCCCAGTGGAGCCCCAGCCCCACCGTCTTAGTTCCCCCTAGTGGCAGCCCCGGCCAGCCGATGCGGGTCCGATAACTTTTTTCTTTACGCGAGAAGCCTTATGAATACCCATCCCCTAGCAGCTGTCATCGACCAGGCCTGGGAGGCGCGCGCCAGCCTAACGCCCCAGTCAGCCTCCGGAGAAGTTCGCCAGGCGGTGAACACCGTGCTTGAAGGCCTCGATACCGGCAGCCTGCGTGTTGCCGAAAAAATCCAAGGCCAATGGCAGGTCCACCAGTGGATTAAAAAGGCGGTGCTTTTGAGCTTTCGGCTCTCTGACAACCAGCCGGTCTCGGGGGGTGGGCTGCAGTTTTACGACAAGGTGCCCACCAAGTTTGCCGGGCTATCGGCTCAGGCGCTCTCCGAAATGGGCGTGCGGGTGGTGCCGCCGGCCGTGGCCCGCAAAGGTGCCTTCATTGCCAAGAATGTGGTGCTCATGCCGTCGTACGTAAATATCGGAGCCTATGTCGACTCCGGCACCATGGTGGATACCTGGGCCACCGTGGGCTCGTGTGCGCAGATTGGCAAGAACGTGCACCTCTCCGGCGGCGTCGGCATTGGGGGCGTGCTCGAGCCCCTGCAGGCCAACCCCACCATTATCGAAGACAACTGCTTTATCGGCGCCCGCTCCGAAGTGGTAGAGGGCGTGATCGTCGAGGAAAACAGCGTGCTGTCGATGGGGGTGTTTATCGGCCAGTCCACCAAGATCTTCGACCGCGACTCGGGTGAGGTTTTTTATGGGCGCGTGCCGGCCGGCAGCGTGGTGGTTCCCGGAAGCCTTCCCGCAGCAGATGGTCGGTACAGCCTGGCATGCGCGGTGATCGTAAAGCGCGTCGATGCCCAGACACGGGCCAAGACCAGCATAAACGAGCTGCTCAGGCAGGCCTAGGCTAGCGCAGGCCTTATGATCCAGGTATTTGGCATCACCCAATGCGACCAGGTGCGCGGCGCGCGGCGCTGGCTCAAAGACCATGGGCTGGCCTACAGCTTTGTCGACCTTAAGGTAGCGCCCCCTAGCCGCGAGGTACTGCTTGAATGGCTCAAGCATATTCCGTTTGACAGCCTCATGAATCGGCGCGGAAAGACCTGGCGGTCATTGCCCGAGGAACGGCGGCGTGCGGTGGTAGATCAGGGCTCTGCAGTTGAACTAATGCTCGAATTACCCCTAGTGATCAAGCGGCCAGTAGTGCTCTGGAAAGACCAGATCGCGGTAGGATTCTCCGATGCGCTGTATGCTGGCCTTTTTGAGACTGGCGAGGCCAATAGCTCCAACGATCTTAGTGTCCATACCAAGCCAAAATCTACTAAGCCTAGCCCTAACAAGCCCGACCCTACGAAGCCTAACCCTCGCGCCACCCCCGACCCCGTTTCCTCATGACGCCATCGCAGGCCTCTGCAGCCGACGCAGCACACGATGCCACCCTGGCCCTGGCCCAGGCGCTCATTCGTAAGGCCTCGATCACCCCCAACGATGCGGGCTGCTGCAGTCTTATTAGCGACAGACTGAGCCCACTGGGATTTCAGACAGAACTGCTGGCCTTTGGCGAAGTGACCAACCTCTGGGCCGTGCGCGAAGGCGGCAGGCCTGGGCCCACGCTGGTCTTGGCAGGACACACGGATGTAGTACCCACCGGGCCCCGCGAGGCCTGGCTGCACGACCCGTTTGGTGCTGTTATTGAAGACGATCGACTCTATGGGCGTGGCGCCTCAGACATGAAGTCTTCGTTGGCGGCCTTCGTCACGGCCACCGAGGCCTTCGTTGCCGCGCACCCCGTCTTTCATGGCCGGCTTGCTTTTTTACTTACCTCCGATGAAGAAGGCCCCGCTATCAATGGCACGGTACAGGTGGTGCGCGAACTCGCCCATCGCGGGGAGCAGCTCAACTACTGCATCGTGGGCGAGCCCACCTCGGTAGACACCATGGGCGACATGATTAAAAACGGGCGGCGGGGCTCGCTGTCGGGAAGCCTCACCCTGCGGGGCCGCCAGGGCCATGTGGCCTATCCCCATCTTGCCGAAAATCCGATTCATCGTTTTGCCCCCGCCCTGACAGAGCTCGCGGCAATCCGTTGGGACGACGGCAATGCCTACTTCCCACCCACCACATGGCAGGTGTCAAACGTGCACGCAGGCACCGGGGCCACCAATGTCATTCCGGGCCAGTTGACCGCCCAGTTTAATTTTCGGTTTGCCACTGTCTCTAGCCCCGAGTCGCTACGTCGACGGCTAGAGTCGGTTCTCACCCGGCACGGGCTTGATTTTTCCATCGACTGGAACCTAGGAGGGGACCCGTATCTCACGCCGGCCGGTACCCTCTGCGACGTCATGACCGCAGCCATTGCAGAAACCTGCGGCATTCGGCCACAGCTATCGACCACCGGGGGCACCTCCGATGGCCGGTTTATTGCCAAGCACTGCCGTGAAGTCATTGAATGCGGCCCGCCCAATGCCACCATTCACCAGATCAACGAACAGATTGCGGTTAAAGACCTAAAGCCTTTGCACAGGGTGTATCTTTCGGCCATCACCCGACTACTGGTTGACCTACCCGCCACAGCCCACGGTCAGGCGGCATCTGATGCCCGATAACAGATAACAGATAACAGATACCCGATGACTGATAACCGCTAACGCCCAGACCCTTTAAACATAATTCTTCACGGAGCAAGCCCATGATCACCCTGTATACCTGGCCTACGCCCAATGGCAAAAAGATCTCGATTCTGCTTGAGGAACTCAAGCTGCCCTACAAGGCTGTGCCCATTGATATCGGTGCAGGAGATCAGTTTGCGCCTGACTTTCTCAAGATTAGCCCGAACAATAAAATCCCTGCGCTTTTTGACTCAGAAGGGCCCGATGGCAAACCGATTTCTATTTTCGAGTCTGGCGCCATCATGATCTACCTTGCAGGCAAGACCGGAAGGTTCCTGCCCAAGACCGACCGCGAACGCTACGATGTGCTGCAGTGGCTGATGTTTCAAATGGGCGGCCTCGGCCCTATGCTCGGGCAGGCGCATCACTTTCGGCTCTATGCGCCTGAGTCAATTCAATATGCTATCGACCGTTACACCAAAGAGGCGCATCGGCTCTATGGGGTGCTTGATAAGGCACTGGAGAAAACGGGCTATCTTGCGGCCGGGCAGTACACCATTGCCGACATGGCCTGCTGGCCGTGGGTGGGCTCGCACAACAACCATGGGGTTGCACTTGACCAATACCCCAATGTGCTGCGCTGGTTTAACAAGATTGCCGAGCGGCCAGCGGTGAAAAAAGGCAGCGCGCTTTTCGCTGACCTGCGCAAACCCATTACCGATGAGAAGGCCAAGGCGCGTCTCTACGGGTATTCGATTCCAAAATAAGAGACCGCATACGCCCCAGGCAGCAGCCCAGGAACCCGCGCTATTGCGCCTTTACAGACCCTGAGCTTACAGGCCTTGCTATTGCAGACGGTCTTTTTTTCGCGTGGCAGACAAAGGCAGGGGCACCACGGCAATACCCTCTTCAAGCAGGGCACTAGCCTCCTGGGCGGTGGCCTCGCCAACAATCGGCCGCTCGGGCACCTCTTGATAATGCATACGACGGGCCTCTTCGGGAAAATCTTTTCCGACATAATCGGCCTTCTCGGCCAGACTCTGCGCCATGGCAATGATCTTGGACCGCAGGGCAATCTGCTCCTGGGTAAGGGTACTTGCCACCGCAGGCTTTGCGGGCGCCTCAGCATGCTGAGCAGGTACCGCCTGCAGCCCCAGGGCCACATGCGGCGCCGTGGGCATACGTCGTACCGTTGGGCTTTCGCAGAACGGGCACTGCAAAAGACCCTGCGCCTGCTGGGTATCGCATGCCGCAAGCGAGCCGAACCATCCCTCAAAGCGATGGCCGCAGTCGCACTCTAAGTTGAATACTTTCATGAATGTTTTGTCTCAGTACCCCCGCATTGTAAGCGCCCAAGAGGTTCTGCGCTCTGTATCTGCATTCGATACGATTGTTGACACGCGTACCCCGCCAGAGTTCGCGGAAGACCACATTCCCGGTGCGATCTGTCTGCCAGTGCTCAATACCGAGGAACGGGCAGAGATCGGCACCCTCTATAAAGAAGATGCCTTTCGGGCCAAGCGCAGGGGCGCGGCGCTGGTGGCGCGCAATATCGCCGAGCATCTAGTCAATACCCTTGCAGACAAGCCGCGCGACTGGCTGCCCCTAGTCTACTGCTGGCGGGGGGGCAATCGTAGCGGTGCCATGGCCACGATCTTTGCCAAGATCGGCTGGCGTGTCGCTCTGCTAGAGGGAGGCTATCGTGCCTATCGGCGCGAGGTAATCGGCGCCATTCGCGAGTGCGTAGCGGCAGTCCGGTTTGTCGTGGTCTGCGGCGTTACTGGCTCTGGTAAGACCCGGTTTTTGTCGGCGCTTGCGCGTCAAGGACACCAGGTGCTCGATCTTGAGGCCCTGGCTTTGCATAAAGGGTCCCTGCTTGGGTTTCATCCCGATGCGCCGCAGCCCAGCCAGAAGTATTTCGAATCCTTACTCCTGCAGGCACTGCAGGGCTATGCCACCGACAGGCCTGTGTATGTGGAATCAGAGAGCCGCAAAATCGGCCAGGTGCAGCTGCCTGAGGCCCTCATTCTAGCCATGCGGGCAAGCCCTTGTATCTCGCTGGCGCTCTCGCTAGAAGACCGCGTGGGGCTGCTCTGCGAGGAATACCAGCACTTTTTTGAATCGCCTGAGGCCCTGAAGGCCCAGATTCAAAAGCTTGTGCCCATGCATGGTCATGCGGTCTGTGATACCTGGTGCGCACTAATCGACCAGCGGCAATGGCAGTCGTTCGTGGAGGCGCTCTTGGTGCAGCACTACGACCCGAGCTACCAGCGGTCCCTGCTAAAAAATTATCCAGGCGTGGCCCAAGGAAGGCTAGTGCAGCTCTCGGGCTTTCAACCCGAGGACTATGACTCGGTTGCAGCGAGCTTTTCGGGGTAACGCTCCACCTTAAATCGCTTCTCCTGTTCGCGCAGCCAGTTGGACCAGGAGGTCTCGGCAGTGACCCGTTCCATGCCAGTAAAGAGTTCTCCGAGCCTAGCACGAATGCGGGGCGCATCTTCGGCCGCGATACTGGTGGTGGTCCAGACAAACGCCAGGCTTCCTTCGCCAGGGCCCAGATCGATTACCGAGGGCTTTAGCCGGGTGAGGCCCGCAGAGAATACCTGCCGTGCAACATCTCGCTGGCTGTTGGGGTTGGTGAAGTCCAGTACCTTGATGAGACCCTCGAGATTGTCTCGCGAGATGTCGAGGCGCTTGAGCCCCATGGCCCCAAGACTGGTGCGCTGGGCCACAAGCTCTGACGACTGCGACAGGGCCTGCTGCATCTGGGCAGCCCGCTGATCGGCCTGGTCGCGTGCCAGCTGCGCTGACTTCACCCGGGCCAGCTCTGCCCGTATCTGCGGCGTTACCTGGGCAAGCGACAAAGGCTCACTGGCATAGTGCTTGTCTACCCGGGCACTTACCATAAGCCCGGGCCGTACCTCGATGGCCTCTGTGTTTCTGCCATCGGTGAGCACGTCAGGGGAGAACACCGCCTGTCGCAGGGGCCCATGGTTGAGCGCTAAGGCAGCCTCTGGGCTGGCAGAAGCCGTGCCCGCCACGTTATAGGGGCCGGACCGGGTAACCCCTGTAAACGAAACCACCGAGAGCCCGAGCCGCTGCGCGGCAGGCTGCAGGGTGTCGCTCTGCTCATAGACCAGATTGGAGAATGTCTCAGCCTTTTCGCTGTCAGGCTTAACAAGAATGAGCAGAGAGAGGTCTACCCTTTCGTCGGTGCGGTAGTCGGCCTGGCGCGCCTCAAAGTAGCTCTTTATCTCGTCATCAGAGGGCTGGGCATTAGCAAGTTGCGCCTGGGCAGAGAGCCGCACGACCCAGATCTCGCGCAGTTCGGTCTCCGACTGGGACAGGCGTCTGGCAAGACGTCGCGAAACAATCTCTGTCTGGCCAATGGCGCTGGGATACTTTTCGGTGAGCAGGTCTGACCGCAGTCCCGCCTCAAAACCCGCGGAGGTGAGACCACGGGCCGCAAGGAACTGCTTGGCAAGCTCAAGATCGAAGCGGCCATCGGTCTGAAACTGCGGCACCTGCGCGATCATGGCGGCGATCTGAGAATCCGGAATCACCAGCCCTGCCTTGCGTGCTGCGGCTAGCGTAACCTCCCGGCCCACGAGTTCGTCAAGAGACTCCACCCGACTCGCCGGTGTATCGAAGGCCGAGAATGGCACCTTCCCCCCGAACTGCGAGACCATGGCCTCCACCGACCGACGATGGGTTTCCTGCCATACGGGCGTAGTGATCTCTCGGCCATCAACTACCGCCAGGGTGGAAGCGCCAGACCGCGGTGATACCAAGTCCCAGGCCCCGACAATCACGAACGAGGGCACGATAAAAATCAGGAGAACGACCTGCATGATGCGCCGGTGTCGGCGAATAGTATCGAGCATAGCGTGCGGTCTGGATCAGGAAAGCTACGAAGGCAAATTAGCAAGAGGGGAGAAAAATGGCGGAGCGGACGGGACTCGAACCCGCGACCCCCGGCGTGACAGGCCGGTATTCTAACCGACTGAACTACCGCTCCGCGCTACGAAACCGAGATTATACAACGCCCACACGTCTGTCTCCTCGCTGCATAACACGAGACCTGACTCACTACTGCCGGGGGGATTACCTAGGAAAGATGGTGGTGGGTGCTGAGAGGTTCGAACTCCCGACCTACGCCTTGTAAGGGCGCCGCTCTACCAGCTGAGCTAAGCACCCATCTTTTTTGAGCGCGCTAGTTTAATGCGTCTTTTAGGGCCTTGCCAGGACGAAACTTGGGAAGCTTGGCAGCCTTGATCTTAATGGCCTCGCCAGTGCGGGGATTGCGGCCGGCGCGGGCAGCGCGCTTTGATACAGCAAAGGTGCCAAAGCCCACCAGAGTAACAGCGCCACCTTTTTTCAGGGTTCCGCGAACACCGGCAAGAAATGCATCTAGCGCCCGGCCTGCGGCCGCCTTGGAGATGTCTGCCTGTTTGGCAATATGCTCGATCATGTCTGTTTTGTTCACGGCGTCATGTCCTTGTTCTGTGATTTTTGTATGAGAACTCCTAGAGGGGAATTAGACTGCATCACCCTCCATGGGTCAAGCAATGAGAACGCCTCAGACATATGAACTGACCAACACTCGCCGTAAAAAAGGGTAAGTACCTAGTGCTTTACTGCCTCGGGAGTGCCCGTAGGCAGGTCTACCGCAGGCTGCCCTGGAACCGCTGCCGACGCGGTGTCTTCATCAGCCAAAGGCGTTGGCGTTTGGGCGAGCGCGAGTTCGAGTACACGGTCGATCCAGCGCACTGGGATGATCTCCAGAGAGTTCTTCACGTTGGCGGGAATCTCCGCAAGGTCGCGTACGTTCTGCTCGGGAATAAGTACCTTCTTGATGCCACCGCGGTGGGCTGCCAGAAGCTTTTCTTTCAAGCCACCAATCTGCAAGACCTCACCGCGAAGCGTGATCTCTCCGGTCATTGCCACATCGGCACGCACCGGAATGCCCGTCATGGCAGAGACCATAGCTGTCGTCATCGCAATACCGGCACTGGGACCATCTTTGGGGGTTGCGCCTTCGGGGGCATGGATGTGCAGGTCGCGCTTCTCGAAGTGTTCTTCGCGAATACCGAGCCTGCGGGCCCGGCTGCGCACCACCGAACGGGCGGCCTCTACCGACTCTTTCATGACATCGCCGAGCGACCCGGTGCGAATGATATTGCCCTTACCGGGCATAACGGCTGCCTCGATGGTGAGCAGTTCGCCACCAACCTCTGTCCATGCCAGACCGGTGACCTCGCCTACCTGGTCTTCCTTTTCGGCCACGCCAAAGGTGAATTTCTTTACCCCTAGGAAGTCTTCAATGTTCTCCGCCGAAACCGCCACCGTCTGCGCGTCTTTCTTGCCCAAGACCTTGCGGGTAACCTTGCGGCAGATCTTAGAGAGTTCACGCTCAAGCGCCCGCACGCCGGCCTCGCGGGTGTAGGAGCGAATGATCTCGCGAATGGCATCTTCGGCCACGGCAATCTCGCTTGGCTTGAGGCCCGTATGCTTAATCTGCTTGGGCAAGAGGTAACGCTGCGCGATATTCACCTTCTCGTCTTCGGTGTATCCCGACAGACGGATCACCTCCATGCGGTCAAGCAGTGCGGGTGGAATATTGAGCGAGTTGGCCGTTGCCACAAACATGACATCGGACAAGTCGTACTCTACTTCTACATAGTGGTCGGTAAAGGTGTTGTTCTGCTCGGGGTCAAGCACCTCTAACAACGCACTCGCAGGGTCACCACGGAAGTCCATGCCCATCTTGTCGACTTCGTCGAGCAGGAAGAGCGGATTACGCACGCCCACCTTGGTGAGGCTGGTAAGAATCTTGCCGGGCATGGAGCCAATATAGGTGCGGCGATGCCCACGAATCTCGGACTCATCGCGCACGCCGCCCAAGGCCATACGCACAAACTTGCGATTTGTCGCGCGGGCCATCGACTGACCGAGAGAGGTCTTACCCACACCTGGGGGGCCAACCAGACAGAGAATGGGTGCCTTTACCTTATCGACCCGCTGCTGCACGGCCAGGTATTCGAGAATGCGCTCTTTTACCTTCTCTAGGCCAAAGTGTTCTTCCTCGAGCACCTGTTCGGCCGCGGCGAGGTCGCCATTGACCTTGCTCTTCTTGCGCCAGGGCAGGCCGACCAAAGCGTCCACATAGTTGCGCACCACGGTGGCCTCGGCCGACATGGGGGACATCATGCGCAGCTTTTTAAGTTCTGTCTGGGCCTTATCACGGGCCTCTTTGGGCATACGGGCGGCCTTGATCTTCTTGTCGATCTCGTCGAGTTCGTTGTCCTCGCCCTCACCGAGTTCTTTTTGAATGGCCTTGACCTGCTCGTTTAGGTAGTACTCGCGCTGGCTTTTTTCCATCTGGCGCTTCACACGGCCACGGATGCGCTTTTCAACCTGCAGAATATCAAGCTCGGTTTCGATCTGGGCCAGAAGCTTTTCCAGCCGCTCGGCAACAGGCAGTACCTCAAGCACCGCCTGCTTTTCTTCCAGCTTCATGGGCAGATGGGCCGCGATGGTGTCTGCCAGGCGGCCGGGCTCCTCCATGCTTACCAGGCTGTTGAGGATCTCTGCCGGAATCTTTTTATTCAGCTTTACAAACTGGTCAAACTGGGTAAGGATCGTGCGCCTTAAGGCCTCGACCTCCGGGCCCTGTTTCTGCTCGGGCGTGATGGGACGGCAGACCACCCGCAGATGGTCTTCGGCCTCGTGCATATCCAGAAGCTCTGCCCGCTGCACGCCTTCGACCAGCACCTTTACGGTGCCATCGGGCAGCTTGAGCATTTGCAGAATACTTGCCAGGCAGCCGATGGCATAGATGTCGGGAGCGCCGGGTTCGTCCTGGGTGGGCGACTTCTGCGCCGCCAAGAGCACATGGCTGCCCGACTCCATAGCCTTTTCCATAGCCCGAATCGACTTGGGCCGCCCGACAAAGAGCGGAATAACCATGTGCGGAAAGACCACCACATCCCGCAGGGGAAGCATGGGGAGGTCTATGGGTTCGTGGGCGAGAAGTTCTGGTTTGGACATAGAAGGGCTACCTTTGGATAGCTAGATCGACGTTGAGAGGCATTTATAAAGCCCAGATGGGGCCCCTCGGGCAAAAAACAAGCCTTAACTGCGCTTACTACCGGCAACTTTGGGGGATTCACCGTAGAGAAGCAGCGGCTTTGCGTCATCAAAGATGGTGTTTTCTTCCACCACCACCTTTGACACGTTCTTCTGGCCGGGGAGTTCATACATAGTGTCGAGCAGGGCCTGCTCCAAAATGGAGCGCAGCCCCCGCGCTCCAGTGCGCCGCTTAATTGCTTTTTGCGCGATGGCTGCCAGGGCGGCTGGCCGGATCTCGAGCTCGACCCCTTCCATATGAAAGAGCTGCTGATACTGCTTTATAAGCGCATTCTTGGGACCGGTAAGAATCTCGATGAGTGCAGGCTCGTCGAGCTCATCAAGGGTGGCCACAACCGGAAGGCGACCGACGAGCTCAGGAATCAGGCCAAACTTAATAAGGTCTTCGGGCTCGGCGTCACGAAAGAGTTCACTGAGCTTGCGGTCGCTCGGCGACCGCACCTCTGCACCAAAGCCAATAGAGGTCTTTTCAGTGCGGTCGCGAATTACCTTATCGAGCCCGTCGAAGGCACCACCGCAGATAAACAGAATATTGGTGGTGTCGATCTGCACAAAGTCTTGGTTGGGGTGCTTGCGGCCACCCTGTGGAGGAACCGACGCCACCGTGCCCTCGATCAGCTTTAAGAGCGCCTGCTGCACTCCCTCGCCAGAGACATCACGGGTGATCGAGGGGTTGTCTGATTTGCGCGAGATCTTGTCGATCTCGTCGATATAGACAATGCCGTGCTGGGCGCGCTCAACCTCATAGTTGCAGTTCTGCAAGAGCTTTTGAATGATGTTCTCGACATCTTCGCCCACATAGCCGGCCTCGGTCAGCGTAGTGGCATCGGCAATGACAAAGGGCACATTCAGAAGGCGCGCCAGAGTCTGGGCCAAGAGCGTTTTGCCCGATCCGGTGGGGCCAATCAGCAGAATATTGCTTTTGGCAAGCTCGATGTCAGACGACTTACCGTGGGACCGCAGCCGCTTGTAATGGTTGTACACCGCCACGGCCAGGTTGCGCTTGGCCCGGTCTTGGCCAACGACATACTGGTCGAGAATGCCTGAGATTTCTTGCGGCGTGGGTAGCGCGTCTTTAGGGGGGTCGGCGTCCGCCCCGCCGGACTGCTCGTCGCGAATAATGTCGTTACAGAGGTCGATGCACTCATCGCAGATAAACACCGAGGGGCCCGCGATGAGCTTTTTTACCTCGTGCTGGCTCTTGCCGCAGAAAGAGCAGTAAAGAAGTTTTTCTCCCGCCCCCTTTTTTTCTGCCATTGTCGTCTCCGAGCCTTGTTGATACCGCCTGGTTACCGCCCCTATGACTGCTGCTTATTCTTGATGAACCGCTCTTGCCTACCGCCTGACTGAAACGATTTCGCTCGATAGGCCCCGCTATTCTCGCTGAGAAATTACCCGATCAATTAGCCCATACTTTAGCGCATCTTCGGCGGTCATGAAGTTGTCCCGATCGGTGTCCCGGGCGATGGTCTCAAGGCTCTGCCCCGTGCGCTCCGACAGAATCTGGTTGAGCTTATCGCGCAGGGCCAGAATCTCGCGGGCATGAATCTCAATATCGGAGGCCTGGCCCTGCACTCCGCCAAGGGGCTGGTGAATCATCACCCGGCTATTGGGCAGAGCAAACCGCTTGCCCTTCTCTCCGGCTGCCAGCAAAAAAGCGCCCATGCTCGCGGCCATGCCGATGCAGAGCGTGCTCACTGCGGGCTTGACAAACTGCATTGTGTCAAAGATCGCCAGGCCGGCAGAGACCGAGCCGCCGGGCGAATTGATATAAAGAGAAATATCCTTGTCGGGGTTTTCGGACTCAAGAAACAAGAGCTGCGCCACCACCAGGTTGGCAGACATATCGTTAATGGGACCCACCAGGAACACCACCCGTTCTTTGAGCAGCCGAGAGTAGATGTCGTAGGCACGTTCGCCGCGCCCCGACTGCTCGATTACCATGGGCACCATACCCAGTGCCTGGGGGTTGTGCGACTCTCGAATCATTGCGACTGTCTCAGGCATGGGTTAAGGCTCCTGCAAAAAGGGTAAGAACAAAAAAAGATGGGCAGCAGCACCGCGCGCCTAGCCCGCCTCTTTCATAAGTGACTCAACATCCAGGATCTTCTGCGATACCTGGGCCGCCTGCAGCACCCAGGACACCACATTGTCTTCTAGAACAACCGCCTCTGCCTCCGACCGGCGCTCTTGGTTTGACATAGCCCAGCGCACAAACTCCTCGGCGTTTTCGTAAGACTGGCCCATCTCTTGGAGCATGGCCTTTACGGCATCCTCGTTGGGCTGCAGGTTCTGTGCCTTCACAATCTCCCCGACCAGAATCCCGAGCCGCACTCGCTTGGTGGCCTGCTCTTTAAAGAGCTCCGGCGGAAAGGGCGCGTCTTTTACGTTCATGCCGCGGCCAGCCATATCCTGGCGCGTTTGCTCAGCCATACGCTCGGCCTCCGCATTCACCAAGGCAGAAGGCACATCAAAACTAGCCTGCGCTAGTAGGGCATCCATTACGGCCCGTTTTCCTTTGTTCTTTGCCCGTGCCGAGACCTCGCGGCGCAGGTTTTTTTCCACATCGGCCCTGAGTTGGGCGAGGCCGCCTTCTTTGATGCCAAAGGCTGCCGCAAAGCTGTCGTCGAGCGCGGGGAAATGGGGTTCGCGCACCTCGTGCACGGTTACTGAGAACTCGGCCAGCTTTCCGGCCAGATTGGTGGCATGGTAGTTCTCGGGAAACTGCACGGAAAACACCTTAACGTCTCCGGCGGTCATGCCGACCACGGCTGCCTCAAAGTCGGGCAGCATCCCGCCCACTCCGGCGACAAACTCAAAGCCCTCGGCCCTGCCACCCTCAAAGGGCTCGCCATCGACCTTGCCCAGAAAGTCAATTTTCAGCTGGTCGTCTTTCTGCACCGGACGCGAGACAACCGTGTAGGTGACCCGCTGACGGCGCAGGGTGTCAAGGGTGCGGTCGAGGTCAGCCTCAGTAACCTCACACTGCACGGTTTCTATCGACAAGGCCTCGCGGTTGGGCATGGGCACCTCGGGATAGACCTCAATCGTGGCCTCAAACCGCATCGACTCGGGCTGGGCTGCATCGGGCTCCAGAGTCTTGATCTGCGGCGGGCCTGCCGGCCGCATCTGCTGGGCTACGACTGCCTCACTATAGGCCTTGCTTAGGGCATCCCCTACCGCCTCAGACCGCGCCTGGGCGCCGTAGGACTGCTCAACGACCTTGAGCGGGGCCTTGCCAGGACGAAATCCAGGCACCTTAAGCTTGCGGCCCATCTGCTGTAGCTGCTTGGTGGTGGCCGCATCGATCTCGGCCTTGGAGACCACAAGGGTGAGTCGGCGCTCGAGACTCGAAGGGGTGGGCGTGGAGGTACTCGTCATAGGGTCATCTTTACAAGGGTCAGAAACAAATGGTGCGAAGGGGGGGACTCGAACCCCCACACCTTGCGGCGTCAGGACCTAAACCTGGTGCGTCTACCGATTTCGCCACCTTCGCACGGTGCGATTTATTACAGTTCAACCTTCCATTGTACTGAATGGACCGATGGGCCCACCAAGCCGTCTAGAATGCGGGGTATGACCAGTCGCGGCCTCGGCCAGGCCTTTCATGGCGCCCATCATTACGAAAATTTTCCTGTCGCCTCCTGGCTTATTCCCGGTGCTATTCGGCCCTCTGTGGTTCAGCTCTATCGGTTCGCCCGCACTGGCGACGACTTAGCCGATGAAGGCAGTCTGAGCATATCCGCCCGCAAGGCGGGCCTGGCTGCGTTACGGGCAGGCCTTTGGGACCAGCCGATAGCAGAGCCTGGCCAGCACGAGGAGCTCGGCCGGGCAGGCATTAGCCTGCCTGCCCTTTACCTACTGGGGAAAAAGACCGGTCAGGTCGTCAGCCATCACCCCTCCGGAAGACCATGGGCCGATCAGCTCCTGCAGGCCTTCGAATACGACGCTGCGTTTCTGCCCTTTGCCGACTGGCAGTCGGTACTGCAGTACTGCCGAAAATCGGCGGCACCGGTGGGCAGGCTGATGCTCGGGCTTTTTGGCCTGTGGTCAGAGGCTAACGAGGCCAGCCCAGCCGACAGCCTCAGCGCAGCGCCCGAGGCAGTCCTCGAAGAGGCGCGTGTCTTTGGCAAGGAGGCGATCTTTGCAGAAAGCGATGCCATCTGTATTGGGCTGCAGCTCGTAAATTTTGCCCAGGACCTGCACCAAGACCTGGCACGGCATCGGCCTACCCTGCCGCAGACAGACTGGCCGCAGGCCTGGTCATGGCAGCCCATCGGCCCCGCCCCACAAAGCCCACAGACAATACAGGCAACTCAGTCCTTAGAAACACCGCAGGCACTGCAGACACCGCAAATAGAATCCCAGCTCCGACGCGGCCTGTTGCAGGGCGATACGCCTGCCGAAGAGAAAATACGCATCACCCGGGCCATTGCCGTGCGTGGCCTGCACCAGCTCGCGCGGGGCCGCGACCTGCCCAAACGGATCGAGGCAACGCGCATCCCGCATGCCCGAAGGCTGGCATTCGAGGTGGCCCTTACCCTGGATGGGGGCACCGCCATTGGCGAGCGGCTGATGCAAAAGCCCCTTTTGGGCTGGAAGGCCTCGACCCGGCTGTCCCGGCTCTGGCTAGCGACAGTGCTGATTAACCGCCTGCCGCGGATGTTCTTCAAGACCCCGTTTTAAGGCATAAGGCTGGAGCATGACCCCACAGGACTACTGCGCGAAAAAAGCGGCCGAGGCGGGGTCGAGCTTCACCGCCGCCTTTCGGCTTCTGCCCACGGACCGAAGGCAGGCCATGGAGGCCCTGTATGCCTTCTGCCGTGAGGTGGACGATATCGTTGACGAATGCAGCGACCCGGCCTTAGCCGAGGTGAAGCTGCACTGGTGGCGACAAGAGCTCGACCAGATTGCCGCCGGCAAGAGCCAGCATCCGCTGGGGCAGGCGCTGCATCCCTCAATTGGCCGCTACGGGCTCAACATGGCTGATCTGCATGCGGTGGTTGATGGCATGGAAATGGACCTGACTACGGGCGCCTACGCTGACTTTGCGGGTCTCGATGTTTATTGTGACCGAGTGGCCGGCGCCGTGGGAAGACTCTCGGCACGGATCTTCGGAACCATATCGGACCAGACACTGGCCTATGCCACCGAACTGGGGCTTGCCCTGCAGTACACCAACATCCTGCGCGACGTGGGCGACGATGCCCGCAAGGGCCGGGTCTATCTGCCCGAGGCACTGCTTGCTGCACACGGTAGCTCCGGCGAGTCGGTGCTTAGCCTCCAGGCCTCGGCCGCACTTACCCAGGCTCTCGTCGATATGGCCCAGAGGGCGCATGCGCGGTACGACAAGGCGCTCGACCTCCTGCCCCGGTCTGAGCGAGTGGCCCAGCGCCCCGGGCTGGTGATGGCTGCGGTCTATCGCGACCTGCTGCGAACGCTGGAGGTATCCGACTTTGCCGTGCTCCACCAGAGAATATCGCTCACCCCTGCGCGCAAGCTCTGGGTGGCCTGGTGGGCTGCCGCCGGCCGCATGCCGCGCTAGCACCGCCTGCGGCTAAAGCCCCCCAACGCCTTCCACCCGACCATCCCCTTCAGAGGACGCCGCAGCCATCCATGTCGCTCCCTCCTTTTTCAGCGTCGCTGCCAGACGGCTCCCCATCCCAGCTGCCGTTTCGGGTGGCTGTCGTTGGCGCAGGCTGGTCAGGGCTGGCCTGCGCGGAGGCGCTCAGCGCATCCGCCCAGGCGGGCGGTGCGATTCGCGGTGGGCGCATGGCAATTACCCTGATCGAGGCAGCGCCGCAGGCGGGCGGGCGGGCCCGAGGGCTGTCTTGGCTTCCAGAAGGATGGGCTGACACAGAGGCCCTGCCTATCGATAACGGGCAGCATCTGTTGATCGGCGCCTACACGGCCACGCGTGACTTACTCAGGCGCACCGGGGTAGCAGACGAGGCCTGGCAGCAGTACCCGCTGCACTGGGTCGTGCCAGGCGCTGCCCATGCCTCTGGCACAGACATTCACCCTGACCTTAGACCTGGCCTGAACCCTGGGCTTGCAAACCAGCACAGGCATCAGCCCCTTCGCCAAGAGGCCCACGCTCGGCTTCTGGTCGTGCCCTCCGATGGCGGCGTGAAGCGGCTTCTCAAAAGCGCCCTGCCCCAGACGCTGCCTGCCGGCTACGCAGGATGGCCGCTTGCATGGCAGTTGAGCCTGGCCAAGACTCTGGCCCGCGGCTGGCAGACCGACTGGTCTGCCCAGGGCACCGCCGAGGCATGGTGGAAGCAGCAGTCTGTACCCCCGGAACTGCTGCGCTATTTTTGGAAGCCCATGGTTGAAGGCGCCCTCAACACGCCTTTTGCCGAGGCGAGCGCGCGGGTGGCCCTGCAGGTGATTAAAGACAGCCTGCTGGGCCCTGCCCATGCCAGCGACACGCTGCACCCCGTCCAAAGCCTCACCGCGCAGGCAGTTGGCCCGATTACCCAGGCGTTACAACAAAGGGGGGTGCAGTTGGTTTTTGGCTGTCGGGTTGTCGGGATAACTGCCAGGCATCACAAGGCTGCTGATTCCGTAACGGCTGTAACCGAGGCCGGCCCTGCCACCGGTGCAGATCCTGCACATTCCGCCCACCCCGCGAAGCCCAACGACGCCCTCGGCTGGTTCTTGCAGTTTCATCCCACCAGCCAGACCAAGGCGGCCGAGAGCGGGCTTACCGAGGCGCTGTTTGACGCAGTGGTGCTGGCGCTGCCGGCCCGGGGCTGCCGAACCATCGCCTTCGATCTCCCTGACTCTCTCGGCCGAACGCGCTCTGGTGAGTATGGCGCCGCACGGGACGGGTTGAGCGCTTTCGCGCAAGAAAGACACCGCTGGGATACCGTGCATGGCCTAGGAGTGACCACCCTGTATGCCGCCCTTCGGCCAGACCAGGCAGCGCGCGCAGGCCTGTCGCCCGAGGTGCTGCGGCCTGTTTCCGTTACAGCCAGCCGGCCCCACCCGGAAAGCGGCTCGACCGTTGACTCTACAGACAGTGTCGCGCAAGGTGATACGGGTAGCGGTGTCGCAATGGTTCTAGCCCGGCCTGAGGGCCCCCAGGGCCAGGTGATCGCCGCCGTGGCGAGTGCCACCGCGCGCGAGAACGAAGCAGAGACCCACCAGCTGCTTCAGGCAGCAGTCAGCGAGGTTCTCGCGCCCCGACTGGGCGACGACACATTTGCCAAGATTCCTTTACGCACCACCCACGACTACCAGGCCACCTGGGCCTGCACCGCCGACCACGTCGACAGCGGCGCAGCCTGGGGGCCGAGCGCACTGGGCCCAGCGGGGCTCTATCGGGCGGGCGACGACCTCACGCCAGGCTATCCTGCCTGCATTGAGTCTGCGGTGCGTGGCGGCGTGCAGACCGCCCAGGCTGTTATCGCGCAGGCCATGCGCAAATAAATGCCCCGGGCGCGTCCTCGCCGATGCTATCGAGCACGAGCACAATAACCAAAGGGCCCCGCATGCCGAGCAAGCGGCTCTAAAAAAGCCGTTCCAGGGCCTCTGACAGACGCGCCACCGGCCAGACCTCCAGGCCCTCTATCTGCCGTTTCGGTGCATTGGCCGCCGGCACCAGGGCATGCGAAAAGCCCAGGCGGGCCGCCTCTTTCAGGCGCTCCAAGCCACGCGGGGCGGGCCGCACCTCGCCGGCCAGGCCGAGTTCCCCAAAGACCACCAGACCACGTGGCAGAGGCCGGTTACGCAGCGAAGAGACCACGGCCGCGAGAATGGCAAGATCGGCCGCCGTCTCTTGAATACGCACCCCCCCCACGGCATTAAGAAAGACATCCTGGTCATAGCAGGCGATGCCCGCATGGCGGTGCAAAACAGCCAAGAGCATGGCAAGTCGTTGCGGGTCGAGACCCACGCTAAGCCTTCGCGGATTGGGCACATGGCTGGTGTCGACGAGGGCCTGAACCTCAACCAGCAGAGGGCGACTTCCTTCTTGGGTGACCAGCACACAGGCCCCTGGCACGAGAGACTGGGCAGCCTTGTCGCCATGCGACTGGCCCAGCTGGCCTTCGGACAGAAACAATGCTGAGGGATTGGTCACCGCCTTAAGCCCGGCCTCGGTCATCGCGAAGACCCCGAGTTCATTGGCCGTACCAAAGCGGTTCTTGACCGCCCGCACCACCCGAAACGAGGCCTGGGCATCACCTTCAAAATACAAGACCGCATCGACCATGTGCTCCAGCACGCGAGGGCCCGCCAGGGTGCCTTCTTTGGTGACATGGCCAACAAAGATCACGGCATTGCCGCTGTCCTTGGCCCACCGGGTGAGACGCGCCGCCACGTCACGCACCTGCGAGACCGAGCCCGGCGCCGCCCCGAGTTGTTCGGTAAAGAGCGTCTGAATCGAATCGATCACCACCAGCGGTGGCTTGAGTCGCTCGAGCTCTGGCAAGATCAGTTCTAGCTGCGTCTCGGCGAGAATCTTGACGCGGTCTAGGCTTTGGGTGGGAAGCCCCAGACGTCGGGCCCGCAGCGCCACCTGGGCGGCAGACTCTTCACCCGTCACATACAGCAGGCTCTGCTCTTGCGATAAGGCCGCGGCCATACGGGCGAGGGCCTGCAAGAGGAGCGTGGACTTTCCAATACCTGGGTCACCGCCAAGCAGCACCACCGCACCGGGCACCAGCCCGCCCCCGAGCACACGATCGAATTCGTCCATGCCCGTCGACCAGCGGGCCAGGCTCTCCGCCGCGACTTCGGAGAGCGGCTGCAGACTGCTCGAAGGCGCCAGACTGCGCGCTGCCGCCTTAGCCGATGTCTCCTGCAACCGCCCGCCTTCAAGCGTGTTCCAGGCACCACAGCCGTCGCA